>VTLG01015669.1_pt1 | contig 61258 bp, 91 predicted proteins | sample 4694571 | NCBI WGS metagenome assembly VTLG01 (sample SAMN12604809, study PRJNA352737) | marine metagenome | biome: ENVO:00000447; feature: ENVO:00000209|ENVO:00000569|ENVO:01000036; material: ENVO:00002151; isolation source: viral sequences binned using virsorter ...
GAGAACAAAAAATAGCCATTAGAAAGGAATATGAAAAACAAAACAATTTAAATTAAGCTATTGACATTAGGGATAATTTATGGGATTATCCCTAATTAACAGAAAGAAGAAATAAAATGATAACAGACAAACAATTTAAAATAACATACTACGCAGACAAACATAAAAAACACATTACTAGATTAGGTAAATGGGTGGACGGGTGCAGATATTGGACAGATAAAAGCGGTAAAGCAATTTGCACTTACTTTGATATTGAGGCAGATAACTTTAGAAATGCAACTGTATCATGGACAATGAAAGGAGATAAATAATGGATTATAATTTAATCTTTTATTTGGGAACTGCTTTAATAATTTTCGGCATTGCTTTATTTCTATATGCAGACATGAAAGAGCGAGAACTTGATATTAAGATATTTGAACTTGAACATAAAATTAGAAAGGAATTAAAAAATGCCAAATAAACATTTTTGCCAAGGAACACATTGCCATACAATCCCAACAACAGATAGATTTCTAAAATCTAAAGGCATAATTCGTGGAAGATATGCAAGATTAAATGTAGACTATGATTTATCTAATAGTTATTATTATACTTGGGATAAGTATTTTTGTAGTCAACGCTGTGCTAATAGTTGGTTAGAAAAGAATATGGAGTGTGTGGAACGAAGAACATTGCCACCATTTATTGAACATAGAAGAATAAGTGAGGGATATCAGAAAGTAATTAGTGATAATGGATATAGGACATCATCTATTCAAAAAATAGGTGTTGACAATAATGCTCAATAATGGTAGGATTATCCTATTAACAAATACAGGAGAAATAACATGACTAAAACAATGAAAAAAGAATATCAACCAGGCGGTTCTAAAAGACAATACATTTTAGATAAAGCGGTTGAATATTTAACAAGTCCAAAGTATGGCACTCAAAATTATAAGCACGATTACTTATTAAATGTAATTGGTTTATCTGAAACAGAATATTTGGAGTGTTTAAACAAAGCAACAAATGGAGGAATTGAGTTATGGGCAAACTAATTAAATACAATAACAAGGAATACAAACTTCCTTTTGATGTTGCGTTACCAGATGACCCAACAGCAACAGACACAGTAAAGAATAGATTTGGTGGCGAGTCATGCACATTGCCAGCATTTGCAATTGCTGTCTATGATGTAATCATAGGCGCTGAGATGTTAGGAGATTATAAATCAGTAAGACAAGGTCTTGACTGGTTCTCTCGAAACTTCACAAAAGAATACATGGTTCTGTTAGACTAGTCAACATGGGCGCGCTTCGCGCGCCCATGTATCACGGTTCATTAATCTCATTCAATAGAGGTACCAAACCCAACTCGAATAAACTTCAATTGATTAAAGTCGATCCCCCTTTATATAAAAAGGGGTCCCACTACTCTAGGTTGTATTGCTTGATTTAGAGAGTTAATGGTGGTAAAAAACTTTTTAAACACTTAAAAGGTGCAAAAAATTTTATAAAAATTTTTTATGAATTTAAATAATATAGATATAAGTAAATTACCCGCTGACGTTAGAAAAGAACTTCTTAAGTTACAAGTGATGGTAGCTGAGAAAAAAATTAAAAACCGTGCACGAACGGACTTCATGTCCTTTGTCAAAGCTGTGTGGCCCGAGTTCATTGAAGGCTCTCACCATAGGGTGGTTGCAAAAAAATTTAATGATCTTGCAGAAGGAAAAATTACAAGACTAATTGTTAACATGCCACCAAGACATACAAAATCAGAATTTGCATCTTTTTTATTGCCAGCATGGATGGTGGGCCGTCATCCAAATTTAAAAATCATTCAAGCAACGCACACAGGAGAATTAGCAATAAGATTTGGTCGTAAAGCTAAGAACTTAATTGATTCTCCAGATTATAGAAAAATTTTTGATACAACTCTAAGAGAAGATTCACAGGCCGCAGGACGTTGGGAGACAGCACAGGGCGGTGAGTACTTTGCAGCTGGTGTTGGTGGAGCAATTACAGGTCGTGGTGCTGATTTATTAATCATTGATGACCCACATTCTGAGCAAGATGCCTTATCTCCTACAGCGATGGAAAATGCGTACGAGTGGTACACATCAGGACCACGTCAAAGGCTTCAACCGGGAGCCAAGATCGTTTTAGTCATGACCAGATGGAGCAAAAAAGATTTAACCGGTATTTTACTAAATAATCAAAAAGATGTTAAGGGTGATCAGTGGGAAGTGGTCGAATTTCCAGCGATCATGGACCATGGATCTAAGAAACGTGCGGTTTGGCCTCAATATTGGAAATTAGAAGAATTAGAAAAGGTTAAAGCAACGCTTCCAGTGGGAAAATGGAATGCACAGTGGATGCAGAACCCAACTTCTGAAGAAGGAGCCCTAATTAAGCGGGAATGGTGGAAAAGTTGGACCAAAGACTGGTTACCGACATGTAATTACATCATTCAAAGCTATGATACCGCATTTATGAAAAAAGAGACTGCGGATTTTAGTGCAATCACAACTTGGGGTGTATTTCATCCAAATGAAGATGCAAAACCGAATTTAATTTTACTCGATGCCGTAAAAGACCGTTTTGAGTTTCCAGAATTGCGTAGAGTAGCTTTAGAGCAGTACAAATACTGGAATCCTGACATGGTTATCGTTGAACAGAAGGCATCAGGTACTCCTTTGACTCATGAGTTGCGTCAGATGGATATTCCAGTTATGACCTTTACACCAAGCAGAGGAAATGATAAACATGTTAGAGTCAATTCTTGCGCACCACTATTTGAGTCTGGGTTAATCTGGGCCCCTGATAGAAAGTTCGCAGAAGAGGTAATCGAGGAATGTGCATCGTTTCCTTTTGGCGATCATGACGATTTAGTCGATTCTATGACTATGGCTGTTATGCGATTCAGGCAGGGAGGCTTCCTACCCCATCCAGAAGACTATGAAGACGAAAAAACAGTACCTAGGAAGTTGGAGTATTACTAATGGCAGCAAATATCGTAACTAAAATTATTGAAATGCTTAAAATGGCAGGAATCGATTACAGCAAGATCGCTGGAAAGATTAATCCTGACAAAGTTAAGCAATTAGTTACTAAAACTCAAAAAACAGCTACTAGACCAAAATTGATAGATGCTTTGAACAAAGATAAAGCAACGTATGGTGATGCGTTAAAAATATTCGAAGATGAAGCTCAATATATTTCTCAAATGAATGAAATGGAGCTAACAAACTTTGCTAACAACCTAAGTGATTATTTTACAGTTGGTGGAAAGAAAAAAAACATACCATCTAATGTGGTGACTACAGAAGGAACTCCAATTGTTGGAAAAAAATTAGAAACATTAGCAGCAAGAAAAGGTGCTGATGTAACAACAGATAGCTCTCTTCAAGGCGGCTTAAAAGGTTTAATGAGTTTAATTGATGAAATAGAAGGCATATCTCCAAAAATGAGAAACAAAATGGACCGTGATAAGTTGGCCGAGTTTATTCAAAAGATGAGAGGTAAAAAATTTACTAATGAAGAAATTAAGTGGGTTAGAGAATATATGGATGACATGAGCATTGGCTATGCTAAAGAAAAAGCTACTGGAATGCAATTTGCTAAAAAATTAGGAGCAAAAGACAAAGACGAATTTGAATTTATTACTGAGTATGTAGATAACGTTAACTCGTACTCTCCAAAAGAATTTAAAGCAAATTATGGCAGTGTAAAAAATGTTAACATGGATATTTCAAACATTATTGATAAAAAATTAGAAAAGCATTTTAAGAAAAAATATAAATGGGATGACACTAAAAAAGATGGTGGTTTAGATGATGCAACTTATGAAAAATATGATGATGAGTTGTGGGATGCACAAAAAGAATTTGGAGATTTTCACACTGTATATGACTCAGGTCCTACCAACATGTTTGGTATGAGAAAAGGCAAGAGTTGGGCAAATCATCCAAATAATTATTTAGATGAAGCCAGTGAAAAATTTGAAAGGATTACTGGTAAAGGATTAAACGTAGATTTTTTTAAAAAATACACAGATGATGTTTTAAGTAAATATCCGGAACCTGAAAAATTCCAGTACGGTGGTCCGGTAATCAAGGGCCCTGATATGGGGTCCACGGCCCATGGATCTGCAGAACTTGCAGCAAGACAGAGAATATTACAACCGGGTGGACAAACGACAACGTCAACAGGATTAAATTATTTATTAGGTGAAGATGACAACAATAGAATTCCTTTTAACGAAGGTAAAGAAGTAAAAAGAAGTTGGATAAAATTTCCATCTGCATATGATGAAAAAGGTAATATAGTTCCAACTTTTAGTAAAACAGGTAAACAACAAATTGAAGGTGCTCCAGAAGGTATAACTTCTGACAAAGAAAATATAAATTTTATTATGAGCTTAGATATTCCCCTAACAAAAAAAATTAATCTTTTAGGGGATCTTGGTTATGGTAAATATAGAGATAAAATTGAATATGGCGATGATGAGCTTTTTTTACAGGAAGGTGGTGGTAAATCTAGAAAAGTGGGTATTGGTTATAATCAAGAAGGAGAGGGTTTTGGTGGTCACATAAAATATGACATGGGTACTGGAAAACCAGAAATTTATGCCAAATGGTCTAAAGAATTTAATGAAGGCGGAAGAGTGCCATTAAGAAAAGGTAAAACACCTAAATATAAAAAAGATCCAATTGATTGGTGGGAACTTCTAGGTCCCGAAGATGATGATCCTGATGTATGGTTTGATATATTAAAATCAGTAGGACTAAGAGAAGGTGGAATAGCAAGACTAGGTTTTGGTGGTGGTAAATTAGTAGACCTGAGTCGTAGAGGATTTTTAAAATTTGTAGGTGGTACAGCGGCTAGTATTGCTGCATTAAAATCAGGTTTGGTAAAATTAATGGGTGGTAAAAATGCAGATGAAGTTAAAAAAGTAATTGATGAAGTTGTAATTGCTAAGGAAACAGGTGCACCTGAATGGTTTCAACCTTTAGTTAATAAAATTTTAAAAGAAGGAAAGACAGTAGAAAATATAACTTATGGTGAAAGACAAATTGGAAAAGTAATGGATACACCATCTGGTAAAGTAGATGTAGTTTATAAATTAGATACAGGCGAAGTAGAACTTTCATTTATTGGAGATAAAACTGCATTAGGGGAACAAGTAGATTTAGTTTACAAACCAGGTCTGGTTGATGAAACGACAAAAGGAAAAAAACCACCAGATCAGTTTATAGCATCTGAATCTGTTCCTGAAAGTCATGTAACTGGACCTGATGATTGGTCAATAGACATGGGTGTTAATCAAACAGAGAATGTTGGAGACCTTACATCAGATTTAACAGAACTTAAAACTTTTGCGACAGGTGAAAAAGCAACTATTAAAGAAATTGTTGAAGGAATTAAAAAGAAAAAAGTTAGAGAAACAATGGACAAAGATCCTGGTCAATACTTAACAGACGTTCATGGTGATTATGATCCTTATGCATCCGGTGGTCTTGCAGGAATGTTGGGTGAATAATGAGAGTAGACAAATACACAATGGCTCAGTCATGGATGCGACAGGACGATGCTACACCAGAAGAAGCTAAAGCAACTTGGGATACCTTAGAAGCAGACTTTGAAAATAATAGAAAAATATTATTAGCAAGTGCTGAAACTGATGCAATCATTCAAACTATAAATGATAAGTTTGGTCCGGGAACCATGTTCCCTGCATCTGAGGCACCTATACCAGAAATGACGGATCAACAAGCTATATTCGAGTTTGGTCAACGTAATCCAAAAGCAGGTGGTGGACGGATCGGGTTTGCTACTGGTAGTCCAGGCACAGATCAAAAAGAATTTTCAAAAGCATGGAAAGATTATAATAAGAGCTATAGATTCAGCGGACCTAAAGGCGTTAAGCATAGATTAAGTCCATCACAGTTCTTTCAGATCTGGGCTAAGGAGAACATGGCTGAAGGTGGTAGAGCTGGATATAACGATGGCCAACTAGTAACACCATCGGGTGACGGATCGAGACCGGGGTATCAAGGACCTAAAGGAGGAAAAATAGGTGATTATGGTAAAGAGACAGGAAGATTTGATACTAAACAATTACAAACAGCTAAATATGCAAAACCATATTTTAAAGAAGCATTAAAAACAAAAGATTTTACTAAAATTAAAGTATCCACTAGACCCGACAGACTTAAAGCAGGGTATAAACACACAGGTGGAGTTTTTAATAGTGCTCAAATAAAAAAATTTAGAGATGTTTTAGATAATCCTTATTTACTTAAATTATTTACAAAAGAAATGGGAATTACAGAAAAACAATTTAGAACAGTTGTTGAAGGTGGAATAAGTGGGGCAGTAGAAACTAAATCTGTAGCATCTTCTGCAAAAATGATAGGAACTCCAAGTGTAAAACTTCAAGGGCAATTATTTGATGAAATATCAAATAATCCTGATGCCACTGTTAAATCAATGGCTAAAAAATTTAAAAAAACAGAAAAAGAAATAACTAAAATGTCTAGTAGACTATTAAAAAATGTTTACACACAAAATGTTGCAATTTTAAAAGGCCCTGAATTTGCATTAGACAATAGAGGTTATTCAACTTTAAAAAAATGGTTGCCTAGTGAGTATGGTACAACTAAAAATTTTTTAAATGCATTTTCTAGAATTGATGGATTAAAAAAAGTTCAAACTGAAAATATAGGTTTGTTACTTCAAAGTGCTTATAAAGATAAACCAGCATTATATAGTCAAGCGTTAGATAATTTAGCAGCTTATAATAAATTTAGAGATAATCTTCCTAAAGAGTTTAAAGTAGATTTAGATCATCCACTATCAAAAGCTTTTTTAAAAGGATCTGGAGTTTCACCAGATAAACTTTTATATGTTACACCAATTGATAGATCTTTTAATAGAGGCTTTAAAGAACAATTAGATAAAAAGTTTAATAGGGCAATGTTTGGTTATACAAAACCCGATGGAACTTTTGTAAAGCCTGATAAACAAGCAGTTAAAAATGTTAGATTGTTGGCAAATAAGACAGGCGTTAATATAGGAAAAGTTGATGGTAAAAGACTTGTTTATGGTGCTAAACACCTTTTAGAAAAAAGAAATTGGGAGAAAGAATATATAAGTAATTTAAAATCACAAATGAAGTCAGCAGAAAAATTAAAAACACTTCAAAGCACTGAAAAAGGACAAAAAATTATAAAAGATGTTTTTAAAGGAGGAAAAGTTAAAGGAATAGGAGATGTAGATAAAATTATTAACCAACTAACAGGCGGTGATCCTAAACTAAATAAATTTGTTTCACAGAATTTTATGCCATCAGGTTTATCCGGTGCGTATGAAATGTTAAGTGATGATTTAAAAAAGATTGTTAACTCTGAAGGATTTAAAACTTGGAAAGCAAAAATAGCAAATCCTACATTAACAGCAGCTGGTAAAGCAGCCAGACTTCCAACTAAATTTTTTGGTGTAGCAGATTTAGCTTTAGGCTATTTAGATTATTCTAATAATAGGCAAAAAGGATGGAGTGTTAAAGATTCCAAAGCTCACATGATTGATACTCTGTTATTTGGAATAACTAATAAAGGTGAAAAAGCAGACGTGGCCGGAGTTAAAAAAGTTGCTATGGAAAAATATAACATTAGCTCTGAAGTGTTTGATCAATTAGTAGCTGCTAACGAAAATCAAAACGAAGTAAAACAAATAATAACTGACTTTGCTGCACAAGTAAAACAAGCTAAGAATATAGTGGAACAATACAGGAGTATTGTTCCACTGGATCCAATACTTTTAAAAAATCAAAAAGATTCTCAAAAACGTCTTAAAGTTTTAATGGCCCAAGCTATTGAAAGAGAACCTTCGCTTAAAACTAACTTACAAGTCCAAGAAGCGGGAGCCCCTATTGATATTAACGTAGATAAAGGAAAAGCTTTGGGAGATTTAAGTAAATCTTCTTATGATTTTGTTCAAAAAAGAATTGAGGATTCTGATTTAGAAAAGATCGCCATGTATGATGATACTACTATGGGTGGAATTGGAGCCGCTACTAAAATGACAATTGGAGATCCAGAGTTTTGGGTAAATTGGAGTTTGAACCAACCTTGGAAAAAAACTGCTGCTATGACAAGATTTGAAGGGATGCATCAACTTAAAAAAGAAGATCCTCAGTTGTATTATAAAATGTTATTGAGTGAAGGAGTTGATCCACATAGAAATATGAATATACCTGTTCATTTAGAATGGGAACAAAAATATGGACATAAATTTGGTAGCCCAATAAGTGATGAAATAAAAAAATCACAATCATATTTCGATGGTGGTATAGCAAGTTTAAGGAGGAAGAAATGATAAAAAATAAACCTAAAAAGAAAAACCCAACTTTGGTTAGTCAGAACCCGGGTTTTAAATGGTGGGCAGTTCCACCTAAAAAAGGGCCATTATCACAAGGCTTGAAAGTTAAGCCAAAACAAGTTAAGAAGGTATAGGAGAATTTAAATGGCAGAAATCGATAAAAGTCTCCCAAATATCAAAGAACCTGAAGATGTAGTTCAGGAACAAGAAGTCGGTATATTTGAGGAAACAACAAAAGGACCTGTAGAAATAACTGAGGATGACGAAGGAGCGACAATCGACTTCGATCCTAATGCTATGAAGATGCCTGAACAAGGTGATCATCATGCAAACTTAAACGATCTTCTTCCTGAAGATGTTACAGATCCAATTGGTGGTCAATTACAAAACGATTATCAAGAATACAAATTTTCAAGAGCTGAATGGGAAAAAGCTTATATTACTGGTTTAGATCTTTTAGGATTTAAATATACAAACAGAACAGAGCCTTTCCAAGGAGCAAGTGGTGCAACTCACCCAGTTCTTGCCGAAGCTGTTACACAGTTTCAAGCACTAGCTTATAAAGAATTATTACCAGCTGATGGGCCGGTAAGAACTCAAGTAATGGGCGCGAGTAATCCTGCAAAGGAACAACAAGCCCAAAGAGTTAAAAACTTTATGAACTATCAACTGATGGATCAAATGAAAGAGTACGAACCCGAATTTGACCAGATGTTATTTTATCTCCCTCTCTCAGGTTCTACATTTAAAAAAGTTTATTTTGACGATTTAGTAGGAAGAGCTGTTTCTAAGTTTATTCCTGCAGATGATTTGGTCGTTCCGTATACAGCTACCTCATTAGATGATGCGGAAGCGGTCATTCATGTTATCAAAATGTCTGAAAACGAATTGCGTAAGCAACAAGTTACAGGTTTTTATTCTGATATAGAATTAACAAAACCAACAGGCACAGTTACAAATAAACTTGAAGAAAAAGAGAGAGAGTTAGAAGGAATCACTAAAACACAAAGAACAGAACCTTTATACACACTTCTAGAATGCCACGTTAATCTAGATTTAGAAGGTTTCGAAGATGTTGGTCCCGACGGAGAACCAACTGGAATAAAATTACCTTACATCGTTACAATCGAGGAAGGTAGTCGGAAAGTTTTGTCTATTAGACGAAACTTCGCGCCCAATGACCCTAAGAAAAATAAAGTCCAATATTTTGTCCACTTCAAATTTCTGCCAGGACTAGGATTTTACGGATTAGGACTCATTCATATGATTGGCGGATTGAGCCGTACTGCAACTGCGGCTCTCCGTCAGTTATTAGACGCGGGGACGTTATCAAACTTACCGGCAGGATTTAAGCAACGAGGCGTCAGAGTAAAAGACGAATCGGCAAACATACAACCAGGAGAATTTAAAGATGTTGACACACCTGGTGGTAATCTAAAAGATGCATTTGTATTCTTACCTTACAAAGAACCATCACAGACTTTATTGCAGCTGATGGGAATTGTAGTTCAAGCAGGACAGAGATTCGCGTCCATTGCTGACATGCAGGTTGGGGACGGGAATCAACAGGCCGCTGTTGGTACAACCGTAGCTCTTTTAGAACGTGGTTCAAGAGTAATGTCAGCAATCCATAAAAGACTATACGTGTCTTTAAAACAAGAATTTAAATTACTAGCTCAGTTGTTTGGTAGTTACTTACCACCTGAATATCCTTATGATGTTGTAGGTGCACAAAGAAACATTAAACAAGCAGACTTTGATCAAAGAGTAGATATCCTACCAGTAGCTGATCCAAATATATTTTCAATGAGTCAAAGAATTTCTATGGCTCAAACACAATTACAATTAGCCCAATCTAATCCACAAATGCACAATATGTATAATGCATATAGAACTATGTATAATGCAATTGGTGTAAAGGATATTGATAGAATTTTACCACCACCTCCTCCTAATGCACCAAAGGACCCAGCAATCGAGCATATTGATGCAATGGGTATGAAACCTTTCCAAGCATTTCCAGGACAAGATCATAGAGCACATGTTACAGCTCACTTGAATTTTATGGCTAGTAACTTTGTTAGAAACAATCCTAGCATTACAGCAGCGTTAGAAAAAAATATTATGGAGCACATATCATTGATGGCACAAGAACAAATACAACTAGAGTTTCAGCAGGAGTTACAAATGCTGCCGCAGATTCAAGCAGCTGCAGTTCAAAACCCACAAATGCAACAACAGTTTCAACAAATATCTCAAAAAATAGAAGCAAGAAAAGCTGTATTGATTGCCGAAATGACTCATGAGTTTATGGTTGAAGAAAAACAAATTACATCTCAATTTGATCATGATCCATTACTTAAATTAAAGCAAAGAGAAGTAGATTTAAAAGCTATGGAAGAAGAGCGTAAGATGAAAGAGGATGAAGCAAGAATTAATCTTGACACCATGAAGCTGATGCAGGCAAGACAGATTAATGATGAGAAACTAGAACAGAATGAGGATTTAGCTGAATTAAGAGCAGATACTGCTATGGCTAAATCGGTTATATCTGCTGAGACTAAATTAACTTCCGATAAAATGAAAGCTAAGGATGTAAAGACCTTGAAAGGTCCAAGATCATAGTGTATAGAAACAATAGGAGAAAATTATGACAAAAGAAGGTAAAGGCGTTAACTTTAAACAGTTCGTTAACAAACATGGTTATGCTAAAGGTGGAGTGGCTATAGAAATTCCTTCTCAAAATCTAGAAATAGATCCGAGAGGAAAAACTAGTATCAGAGGAAGAGGAGCAAGACTTGCTACTGGTGATACTAACGATGTTAGAGGAACTAAAGCTATAAGAGCCGACAAGAAACCTGTCAAAGTAACTTGGTACTAGTATGGCGTTTCCAATTTTTGGTGCGCTTAAGCTTGCTTTAAACGCTGGAACGCACATTTACAAAAAGCGTAAAGAGACTCAAATGGCGATGGCTGATGCACAACATATGCATGCAGCTAAGATGGCCCGAGGCGAGGAAGCTTACCAGGGCAAACTTTTAGAAGCCCGTCAAAACGATTATAAGGACGAGGTGGTTTTAGCGATTCTCACACTGCCCATTTTGGTGCTCGCATGGGGGGTCTGGTCGGACGATCCGGCCGCTATGGAGAAGATAAAAACCTTCTTCGAGCATTTCCAGGCGCTTCCAAGCTGGTTTACAAATTTATGGATCCTTGTATGTGCGTCAATTTTTGGTATAAAGGGTACACAAATTTTCCGGAATGGAAAAAAATAAGGAGTAAAATATGAGAGACGATTTTGGAACAAGACCTTACAGTTCTAGATTCCCATACAAAAAAGGTGGATCTGCTAAGAAGAAAAAAAAGCAGGGCTACAAAGCTAGAGAAGATGAATCTCTAGGTATGAGAAGAGGAAAAGAATCTGGCAAGAAACAATCTATGAAAGCTCGTAGAGATGAATCTTACGGAAAATGGGGCAAAAGAAAATCTGGCAAAATTAATAAGTAGGTATTATTATGGCTGGAAAAACAGCTTTTGATTTAATGCATGTAGCGGGATTTATTCCGCCAGCAGGTCACAATAAATGGGGCTATACAAACGGTGGTGATAGAGTTGCTATGGCTAAAGGTGGATGGATACAAGACGTAAATAAATCCATCAAGAAAAGAGGAACTAAAGGAAAGTGTACACCTATTACAAAAAAAGGTTGCACTGGACGAGCAAAAGCTTTAGCTAAGACTTTTAAAAAAATGGCTAAGAAAAGGAAAGGTTAATTATGAGTAATAAAAATCCAATGAAAAGACAAAGAAAAATTGATGCTCTCAAACATGCGCATCTACCTGGTGGTTTTTGGACAGCTGATGAGATGAAAAAGCTTAAAGGCGAAAGTGAAAAAGGTTTTTCAAAAAGAATGAGGTCTAAAGGTCTTAAAGGTGGTGGAAGAGCTAAGTTTAAAGTAGGTGGAGCTGCTAAAAGAGGCGTAAGTAAAATACTTAGAAAAAAATAATTATGGGTGCTAAAATTGGAGGCGGTGCTATAGGAGCTACAGTTGTAGCTAGTAAAGTTAAAGAAAAATTAACAAAGAAGGATGAAGAAGAGGATTAAATATGAAATTTATTAAAAAATTAATCTGTAAAATTTTTAACATTAAGGCATGTCAATGTTCTGATGAGCCTCTTGTTTTAAAAGAAGAAACTAAAGTAGAAAGTAGCGTCGGTCATTGCACAAGTCATATAAGGTTTAGAGTTAGTTGCCCTGAATGCCAAAATGCAATCCGTCCATAACATGGAACCAGAACAAATCTTAAATAGTCTAAGAAGAGCAATCAAAAGAAGAGTAGATGCATTAGCAGTATCTGTTACTTCAGGAGGGGTTGACAGTATGGACACTTATAAGTATATAATAGGACAAATAAATGCATTGGAATCAGTGCAACAGGAAATCTCTAACCTGCTAAATGATAAGGAGCAAAATGAAACTAAAGGAACAGTCATTAACATCAACGGTTCAAAACCCGTCGATCATAACACCAAATAAAGAATTAGTCGGTGTAAAAAAATCAGAGAAAACAGAAGTTACAAAAGAAAAAGCAAAACTTCCAAAACCAACTGGGTGGAGACTTTTAGTTTTACCATTTAGACTCAATGAAAAAACTAAAGGTGGAGTTTTATTAGGACACGAAACCATAGAGAGACAACAAGTAGGATCACAATGCGGCAATGTATTAGCCATGGGTCCTGATTGTTATGCAGATAAAGAAAGATTTTCACATGGTCCATGGTGCAAGGTCGGAGATTGGATAATCTTCGCACGTTATGCAGGATCTAGAATAGAAATTGAGGGTGGGGAAGTTCGTCTTCTTAATGATGACGAAATACTAGCAACTGTGCAAGATCCAACAGATATTTTGCACAAATTTTAACATAGGAAGGACGCTATGCCAGAGGAAGAAAAGAAAACAGTAGACATTGACACATCCGGTCCAGAGACCGAAGTTGATGTACCTGAAGTAAAAGATGAGGCGGTAATTGATACCACTCCGAAAGAAGAAGCACAACCCACGGAACAAGAAACAAAGACAGATGAACCAATAGAAGATAAAAAGGAAGATTCTAAATTAGAAGAATACAGTAAAGGTGTTCAATCACGTATTGCTAAATTGACTCGTAAGATGAGAGAAGCAGAACGTAGAGAAGCTGCAGCTGTAGAATATGCTTCTGCTTTAGAACACAAAAGAAAACTTGATAACGAGAGATTTCAAAAAATCGATTCTGATTATACGAAAAGATTTGAAGAAAATGTTAAAAGCGGCATGGACTCAGCGCAAAAAGAATTAGCGATGGCAATTGAAGCTGGAGACGCTCAAGCTCAAGTTACAGCAAACAAAAGAATAGCTGCACTAGCTCTTGAAAATGCAAGAATAGAGCAGATTAAATCAACAAGACCGGATGAAGAACCGGTAAGAGCATCCCAAGGTGGAGATATAGAAAGACCTATACCTCGAAGAGCAGAACCCGATATTACACCAGATCCTAAAGCGGAGTCATGGGCAGCTAAGAATTCATGGTTTGGAACTGACAAAGCCATGACTTTTACTGCTTTTGAAATTCATAAAGATCTGACGGAAAAAGAAGGTTTTGATCCTCATTCAAACGAATATTATAGTGAAGTTGACAAACGAATGAGAGTTGACTTTCCGCATAAATTTGGTAATAATGAAGATAAGCCGACGACCAAAACTGTTCAGTCAGTGGCTTCTGCAAAACGCACAACAAAAACTGGTCGCCAAACTGTGAGACTCACATCATCACAGGTAGCTATCGCTAAAAAATTAGGTGTGCCACTAGAAGAATATGCTAGACAATTAAAACTCACGGAAGGAGCATAATATGACAAAAGACACAAAAACTTCACGTGCGGCTGAGACTCGGACAAAAACTGAACGTCCAAAAGAGTATAAGCCCCCTTCATCTCTTGATGCACCGCCAGCGCCAGACGGCTTTAGGCATAGATGGATCAGAGCTGAATCACTAGGTTTCAATGACCAGAAAAATATTCATGGTAGATTGAGATCTGGATATGAGTTAGTGAGAGCTGACGAATATAAAGATTCAGACTTCCCAGTTATCCTAGACGGTAAATACGCTGGAATCATTGGAGTAGGAGGCCTTCTCCTGGCAAGGATACCCGAAGAACTCGCGAAGCAGAGAATTGACTATCAGAGAAAACTTACTGAAGGTCAAGACGAAGCAATCGAAACCGACTTACTTAGGGATCAGGATAAAAGGATGCCTATCAAAATTGATAGAAATTCTAAGCAAACCTTCGGTGGTACAAAGAAATAATATTTCTTAAACTATCGGAATTTAAATCAACCGAACTGGAGGCCGTTTTCGGACGGCAGGTTCACAAGGAGTAATAACTATGGCTAATAGAAACACAGCCGGTTTTGGTTTGATCGCTCAGGGTACAGTTGGTTCAACACCAGCTACTCAAGGTCAAGGCAAATACTACATTGATGCAGCGTACGATAAGTCGTTGTATCAAGGTACAGTGGTTCAGTCTAAAGTCGGGTATATGAAAGTTGGGCAAAATGCAATTACTGATGCAACAATCGGTGTATTGAATGGTATTTTTTACAATGCTGCTACAACTAAAAAACCTACTTGGGCGAACTTCTACAACCAACCAATTACTCCAGCTAACAGTGAAGACATCACAGCTTTTGTTATCGACAACCCATTACAATTATTTATGGGATCTGTTGATGCAGCAGTTACTCAAGCAAACTATGGTAAAACATATGGTTTGACTACAGGTGATCCGGGCGGAAGTACAACTTCTGGTCAGTCATCTTCTGAAGTAATTGTAGCAGGTGTCTCCGCAACAGCTAACTCATGGCGTTTATTAAGAACGGCTGAGGATCCTGAAAATAATGATATAACTGCGGCTAACCACAGTGTTATCGTTTGTCAGAACCTTAACCAATACTTATTAAACACAGGTTCAGCTGGTGTCACTTGGCAATAATAGGAGCATATAGAAATGGCAATATCACGAGCACAGCTAGTTAAAGAACTAGAACCAGGCCTAAATGCACTATTTGGGCTGGAGTACAAGCGTTACGACAATCAACACGCTGAAATATACGTTACTGAATCTAGTGACAGAGCTTTCGAAGAGGAAGTTATGTTATCAGGATTCGCTAACGCTGATGTAAAAGCAGAAGGTCAAGGCATCGCATACGACGAAGCGCAAGAGACTTACACTGCTCGTTACACTATGGAAACGATCGCGCTAGCTTTCGCTATCACAGAAGAAGCAATAGAGGACAACCTTTATGACAGACTTTCTTCTAGATACACAAAAGCACTAGCAAGATCTATGTCCAATGCGAAAGAAGTTAAAGGAGCATCACCTTTGAACAATGGTCTACCGTCAATAGCGGCAGCATCTGCGTTCCAAACAGGGGATGGTTCAAACTTATTTGCAACTAGTCACGCGACTATAGCAGGTACAGTTTCGAATACTTTAACTACGCAAGCAGACTTAAACGAAACTTCATTAGAGCAATCGCTAATCGACATCGCTGCGATGACTGATGAAAGAGGTTTAAGAATTGCAGCTAAAGGAGTGAAAATGATCGTTCCTTCTGCAAATCAGTTCCAAGCTGAGAGATTGATGAAATCTCAAGGTAGAACTCAGACTGCTGATAATGACATCAATGCAATCAATTCTATGGGAATGATTCCTCAAGGTTACAGAGTGAATAATTTCTTAACTGATTCTGATTCATGGTACATTATTACGGACGTTCCTAATGGTATGAAAATGTTCTCAAGAACTCCATTGACAACTTCAATGGAAGGGGACTTTGATACTGGTAACGTAAGATACAAAGCTAGAGAAAGATACGCTTTTGGCGCATCTGACTATAGAGGTATCTTCGGCGTTGAAGGTGCGTAATCTAAACTAATTATATGGCGGAACATAGTTCCGCCATATTTTACAAATACGGTGAGAATATGAGAAAATTCCTAGTAAAAATCTATGCATACAAATATCATGCAACATTTGAAGTGTTTGCAGAGGATAATGTTGAGTCTATTGAAAATTCAATAGTTGACAAACTAGGAGATAAGAGTATAAAATGGGAGTATCTTGGAGAAATGAACGATCCCAAGATAAACAGAATAACCTATGAGGAGGTTGTTGATGGTACAAAACCTGTACAAACAAAAGAGGTCCTTGGAGTTGAGGTGGCAACTAGAGTATGAGCAAGAAGGTAAATATACTCTTAGCATGGTCGAAATTGATAAGAAGATTAGAGAAGTTATCACTGAGATCAAACTCGAAGAATCTAAAATTGCAGATAGAGAAAATGCAATTACAAATGCTGCCCCCCAAGTTTCTGTGGCTACTTAGATAAACGCCACATCGCTGAAATCGTACATTTCTATTAGGATCGCTTGCACTCTACTCAAAACTATCATATAAATAAATCACTATACAAACTTTAAAAAAACTTAAATGTAGACGCGTATAGTCGACATCCCCTAGGGACTACATTTAAATATTCTAGGAGGAATATTATGAGTACAACTACATTTTCCGGACCAATTAAAGCCGGAACAGTAAGAGAAGGTGCCAGCGCTAACGTTGGATTCACCGTTATGACACAATCAGCAGCAATTACTGAACTCGCTGCTAATACAGCTAGCTCTATTATTATCCCAGCAAACAGCCAAATCACAAACATGTATGTTTTGGTACAAACTGCTTGGGATGGTGGAACTAACACAATTGATGTTGGAACATCTGCGGATCCTGATCTGTTTTGCGATGGTCTCGCAGCTACAGCTTTAGGAAATCATAGAGTAACTGCAGCAGCTACTGGAACAGAAGCATCTTGGAAGGACATTGGTACATCTGATGTTACTATCTATTATGACTCTGTTGCCGGCGGTAACGGTGTTGGTGTTTTGACTGTTGAATACATTCAAAATAGAAACCTAAGTTAATAAATAATTAAAGATGCTCCTTCGGGAGCATCTTTTTTAAGGAGAAAATTATGGGTACAAATTTATCTAATGTTAAAGCTTCAATAGAACTAACAAGTTCAGGTAGACTGCAAGGATATATAGCGGGATCAGCCGCGAACCTTGGACCAATTAGAATCATAAGTATTAATGCACACTTAACGGGAGCAGATGGTGAAATCACTATTCATGATAATACTTCTGCAGCGGGTGACATTTTAATCCATCTTAAAGGTGGAAGCACAAGCAATGACACTTTAAATTTTAATTTTGGCGGTAATGGAGTTTATTTTAGAACTGCTGCTTATGTAACACTATCAGCTATAGATTCATTTACAGCTTATTATGGATAGGGGATTAGATGGCAAATACAACATCTGGCTCTTATACATTTGATAAAACTTTTTCCATTGATGAAATAATTGCCGAAGCATATGAACGACTTGGTTTAGTTGGGACTGCTGGTCATCAAATTAAAAGTGCAAGAAGATCATTGAACATTCTTTTTCAAGAATGGGGCAATAGAGGATTACATTTTTGGGAAGTGGGAGACACTAATATTGATCTTTCCGAAGGAACTCAAAGCTATGCTTTCTACAGAAATAGTGCGGATGGTACAAGTACAACAACTGTTCCAGCAAATGGTATTTATGGTATAAGTGATATCATGTCGGCTTCATATAGAACTGGCTATGATACAACTGATCAAACTGATTTACCTCTCACAAAAGTAAGTAGGGATACTTACACATCTTTCTCAAATAAATTAGTTAAAGGAACTCCAAGTCAATTTTGGATTCAAAGATTTATAGATAGAACAACTATTACAATTTATCCAACTGCTAATTCTACAGCAGCAAGTAATTATATTAATATTTATTATGTGGCGCGAATACAAGATGTTGGAGCTTACACCAATTCATCTGATGCACCATATAGATTTATACCTGCAATGGTGTCAGGTTTAGCTTATTATTTAGCTCAAAAATTTGCACCACAAAGAGTACAAGAAATGAAATTATTATATGAAGATGAATTAGCTAGAGCGTTACAGGAGGATGGATCGTCAGCTAGTGCGTACATAACGCCTAAGACTTATTATCCAAATATATAATGGCACGATTTGCAAAAGGTAGAAATGCATTAATGCTTTCGGACCGTTCTGGTGCGGCATTTCCATACAGAGAAATGGTGCAAGAATGGAATGGTCTTTGGGTACATATATCTGAATATGAACCTAAACAACCACAAATAGATCCAAGGCCCGTGGGCGCTGATCCACAAGCATTACAACATGCAAAACCAGCTCGAGTAGAATTTCCTGTTCAAGATATTTTACCTAATAATCCATTTACAACAACAGCCGCTTCTAAAACTTTAAGTGTATCATTTCCAAATAATGGTTTAAATGCCGGCACATCATATGTAAGATTTAGTGGTATTCAACAACCTGTCGGTGGAGTTGCAATTTCCACTTTAGAATTGTCCACAACATTAAATGGAAACTTAACTGATTCTGCTACATCAATTGTTTTAACTGATGGATCTGAATTCCCAACAGCAGGATATATTGTTATAGAAAAAGTTTGGACAGAAGCTGATTTAACAGCAGGAAATATTACTAATCCTTTATTAGTTGGCACTTATCAAAATGAAACAATTCAATATACAGGTAGATCTACACATACTCTAACAGGATGCACACGTGGAACAGCTGCTCCCTATAGAGGAACAACTTTATCAGACACACCAGCTAATGCACATTCTTCTGGTGCACAAGTCTATGGATCTTACTTAGCAACAGCTGTTGGAACTACAGTAATAGTAGGGCCTAAGACATCACAAACAGAAACATTATATAATTCATTAACAGTACCTTTGGTATCTAATGCTACAAGTGCAGCAACAGGAGGCGGTTTTCAGTGTACAATTGGACCCGTTAATGATAGAGGTTAATTATTATGGCTGCATACACACTTTCAGAATTAGAAACTGACATTAGAAATTATACTGAAGTAGACAGTAACGTTTTTACTGGTGCTATTCTAGGCAGATTTATAGAAAACTCAGAATATAGAATTGCTTATGATCTTCCTATGGATTCTGACAGAGTTCAATCTGAAGCTCAATTAGCTACAGACTATAATAGTATAAATGTTCCTGCTGGATGTTTGTTTGTAAGAGGTGTTCAAGTATTTGATTCAACTTCTTCTACTACTGGACAAGGACAGTATTTAGAAAGACGAGATCAGACGTTTATACAAGAATATGTGGGAGAATTAACAGGCGATGAAGGTAGTCAAACAGGTCAAGATACTACCGGTTTACCTAAATATTATTCTATGTTCGGAGGAGCAACTGGAACAGGTTCAACTACTTCCGGTGCTATTTATGTAGCTCCTACACCAGATCAAAATTATAAATATATTATTCATTGGAATAAGATTCCACCTGGTTTGGAAACACAGACTTCTGGGACTTACATCAGTAGATACTTTCCTCATGGGCTTTTATATTGTTGTTTGACAGAAGCATATTCTTATCTAAAAGGACCAGCAGATATGTTGACTTTATATGAACAAAAGTATAAAACTGAACTACAAAAATTTGCAGCGATGCAAATTGGGAGACGAAGACGAGATGATTATACAGATGGTACTATCCGTATACCTATTCAGTCACCGCCTCAGTAACTAGGAGATAAAAATGGCAATAACATCGGCAATAGCTAATAGCTTCAAGGTAGAAATTCTACAAGGCGGACATAATTTTAATGACGCAAGTGGTGCACCAACAGGTAACACTTTTAAACTTGCATTATATTCAAGTGATTCAGCAACTTTAAGTAAATCAACAACAGCTTATGCGGCACCAACAAGTGCGACAGCAGATCCAACAAGTACATATGAAGTAACAACCAACTCATCTGGATATACAGGTGGTGGAAATACTTTAACAGCAAGTGCTGATCCAGTTTTATCTGGAGACACAGCATGTGTAAAATTTAATGACACAAGTTGGACATCAGCTTCTTTTACAGCAAGAGGATGTTTAATTTATAATACAACTTCAGTTACAGGTTTCACAGCTAACCGAGCAGTTTGCGCAATTAATTTTGGTTCCGACAAAACTGTTACAAGTGGAACTTTCACAATTGAGTTTCCTGCTCAAACAGCAACTAACGCAATCGTACAGATAGCATAAGGAGGCAATCCTTATGGCATCCATTTGGGGCGGAGATTCACCTGCAGTAGGTTGGAATCAAAACGCATGGGCTTCTAATACAATTTCAGTTTCCTTAACAGGACTTTCAGCTACCAGTACTGTAGGAACTTTAACTACCGAAGTAAAACCTGGTTGGGGTACTTTAGACTGGGGCGAAAATGGTTGGGGCACTGTTGAATCTGCAGTCTATCCGTTAACAGGATTATCAGCAACAGCATCTGTTGGAGCATTAGATCCTGCCGATCAAGTAATGGGGTTAACAGGAGTGAGTGCTACAAGTTCTGTTGGTTCATTATCAGTTAGTTCTTCAAATACAACTACACTTTCAGCTTTAAGTGCAACAGCATCTGTTGGAGCATTAGATCCTGCAGATCAATCCATGGGATTAACTGGTCTAACAGCTACATCGGCCGTTGGTGCATTATCACCAGCTGATGTAATGGGAATTACAGGATTAAGTGCTACTACATCTATTGGATCAGTAACAATTACATCTAATCCAACTTTTACATTAAGTGGAGTAACAGCTACTAGTGCTTTAGGATCACCAACAGTTACACCATTAACTCCAGCTGTTTTATCGGGTCAATCAGCTACATCAAGTGTCAATAGTTTAACCACTACTCAATTAACAATAGCTAGTTTAAATGGCCTAGGTCAAATCGCGACGGCTTCTGTAGCAAGTGAAATAATTCTTAGATATTATCAAGAATTATATCCTCGTACGAGTGCAAGCTATAGTAATAAAGCCCCTCGAACGAGTGCAAGCTATAGTAATAAAACCCCTCGAACGAGTGCTTCGTATACTGATAAAGTAGCTTCATAATATGATTGACTTAAAACTAAAGAAACAATATAAACTAAAAAACTAGGAGATTTTAACAATGGCATCAACTTATACACCTCTTGGAGTCGAATTAATGGCTACTGGTGAAAACGCCGGTACATGGGGAACAAAGACTAATACAAATTTAAATATTATAGAACAAATTCAAGGTGGATATAAAGTTCAAACTTTAAACGCTGCAGGTTCTGGAGCGAACACTACAGCTCTTGCTGTAGATGATGGATCAACTGGAGCAACTCTTGCAACTAGAGTAATTATTTTAGGAGCAGAATCTCCTGAAGCAATTACTGGAGCTAAAATTGTAACAGTTCCTAACGATGTTGAGAATTGGTACTTAGTTAAAAATAGTACAAGTGGTGCATACACTGTTCAATTTAAAACAGCAACTGGATCAGGTGGAACGGTTACATGGGCTACTACAGATAAAGGATTTAAACTTATTTATGTTGATGGTGCAGGAAGTAATCCTAGTGTTATCGATGTTTTTGCTACTTTTTCAGGAATTACATTAAATAATAATAACCCATTAACATTAAACGATGCTGATAATTCAGCTCATGTTAAAATAGATGTGCCAACAACAGTAAGTGGTTCTTATACTCTTACTTTACCAGCAGCTGTCGCCGGAAGCGCTGATTATGCCTTAACTACCTCAGATGGGTCTGGAAACACCCAATGGACAGCAACATCCACTTTTGGTATAACAACAGGAAAAGCTATTGCAATGGCAATGATTTTCGGATAAAAAACAAAAGGAATTAAATTATGGCAAATCCAAATATAGTAGCAGTATCAAGTATCTACGGTGAATCCGTAGGATGGAATTTAACAAATACATTAACTACAACTTTGTTTACAGTTGCCGCAGACAAATTAATTAAAATTAATAGAATGACAGTTGCCAACGTTGATGGATCATCTGCTGCTGATGTTACAGTTTATATTGACACGGGAGCACAAACATCATCTGGTGGTACAGTAGCAAGTGGTGCTGCAGATGTTTATTTAGCAAAAACAGTTTCGGTTCCTGCTGACGCAACGTTAGTATTATCTGACACACCAATTTATTTAAGAGAGACCGACGTACTTAAGGGTGGAGCTAGTGCTGCATCTGATTTAGATTTATTCATTTCATATGAAGTATTAGACGACGCTTAGGAGGTTTAAATTATGGCTGGCAATGGCGGAATAATTGGACCTGTTAATACGATTTCAAAAGGTGACAACACTCAAACAACAATAACATCAAGTGGACCTACAAGTCCTGCTTTAGCGACAACTCAACCCGGAACAAGATTAATTAAAGCATTAATCGTTGCTGGTGGAGGTGGAGCAGGTGGAGAAGATTCAGGTGGTGGTGGAGCTGGTGGACTTAGAAATTTAGAATTACCTGTTGGTGGAGGAGTTGCTTTAGGAGCAGCTGTCGTCGGAGCAGGTGGAGCTGGCGGTCCAGATTCAGGTACAAAAGGAACTTCAGGAGTTGCTTCATCTCTAATAGTAAATTGTACAACTTATACTTCAGCCGGTGGCGGTGGTGGTGGAACCGGAGGTTGTAGTAAACAAGATGCATTAGATGGTGGATCAGGTGGTGGTGGTGGTAATGATGGAACTACTGATGGTTGTGGTGGATCAGGTAATACCCCACCAACAAGTCCATCACAAGGTAGTGATGGTGGAGATGGTAAAGGTAGAACTACTCCTAGTCCTGTACCTTATGCACAAAATGAAACTGGTGGTGGTGGCGGCGGTGCCAGTGCTGTAGGAGCAGATGGTGCTGTTGGGTGTGGTGGAAATGGTGGAGCAGGATTAGATTTAAGTGGTTGTTATCCAGGAGCTTTAGGTCCAACGTGTTCAGTTTTTGCTGGAGGTGGTGGTGGAGGTGCAGGTAACCCCGGTGCAACTGCGGGAACTGGTGGAGCTGGTGGTGGCGGAGCTGGAAGTGATTCAGGAAATGGAGCTGCAGGAACAGCTAACTCTGGTGGAGGCGGCGGTGGAGCTGGAAATAATGATAACTCTGATGGCGGAGCTGGCGGATCAGGAATTGTAGTAATAAAAGAATTAAATAAAGCTTCAGGAGTCTGGAGCATGAACTCAGTTTATGACAGTGTGTCTGAAGGTACATGGCCTGAAAGAATGGCATTCCTAGATTACATGGTAGTAGCTGGTGGTGCTGGAGGCGGCTATCAATCAACTGGAGGTGGGGGAGCCGGAGGTTATAGAGCTTCTGGTTATGGACCTTCTCCTCTTCGAGGATGTCAATTACAATTAGCTTTAGGAACTTATCCCGTAACAGTTGGAGGTGGTGGTGCAGGTGCAACAGGCGGACCGGGTAGAGGAGCAAGCGGAGGAAATTCAGTTTTTGAAACAATCACTTCAAGCGGTGGTGGAGGAGGTGGATCAGATGGTTCAATGACCGGTAATCCAGGAGGTTCTGGTGGTGGAGGAGCAAATGGTGGTGCTGGAGGATCAGGTAATGCAGGTGGATTTCCAAAAGCAGAAGGTCAAGATGGCGGAGATTCAGGAACTTATTCTCCTTCAGGAGCAGGTGGTGGTGGAGCACTCGCAGCTGGTGGTGATGTACCTGGAAGTCCTTTTCCAGGAAGTGCATCTAACTGTGGAGGTGCTGGAGCACCAAACGCAATTTTAGGACCTGCAACTACTTACGCTGGTGGTGGTGGAGGTGGTAGTAGACCTAGTACTAATGAATCATCAGGTGGAGCTGGTGGTGGTGGTAATGGTGGTAGTTGTGATCAAGCAGGTACAGTAGGAACAGCAAACACTGGTGGTGGCGGTGGGAATGGAAGATCATCTGGAACCGGGTGTTGTGCACCAGGTAGAGCAGGTGGTTCAGGTATCGTGATCGCAAGAGTACCTGGAGGCTTTACTCTTACAGTAGCCCCTGGAACAAATTCAACAGCAACAACTCCTGGTGGCTGTAAAACAGCAACATTTACTGTAACGGGGACGTTGACAATAAGTTAAAATTTTAATATAAATATAATTTTTAAGGAGTATAGATTATGGCACATTTCGCAGAACTTAAATCAATGACAGATCCTACTGGATTTACGTCAGATACACATCAAGTAGTACAAAGAGTAGTTGTTGTAGGTAATGATATTGCTGCAGGAGGCGGAACTCTTGAAGAGAATGACATGCATGTTGACGGAGAAACATGGTGTGCAAATTTCTTTAAAGGTGGAAGCTGGAAACAAACTTCTTATAATCATAATTTCAGAAAACAATATTGCGGCAAAGGTTTTACTTTTGACGCTGCAAAAAACAAATTTATTTCACCCCAACCTTTTGCTTCTTGGGCATTAGATGGAAATGATGATTGGCAAGCGCCAGTTACATATCCAACTGATACTACAGATAAAACAATAAGGTGGGATGAAGCAGGACAAAAATGGACTGCGACTGATAATTCAGATCCAGTCAATAATTTCAATTGGGATGCATCAGCACTAGCTTGGGTGTCCGCATAAGGAGACTCAAATGGCTAGCCCTTCAGCCTCATCAAACGGTGGTATAATAGGAAAAACGAACAGAGCTTCGTTTGGTAAAAACACAACTACAACTAAAACAGCTAGCACAACCTTTACTCTTCAACCAGGAACTAGACAAATTCAAGCTTTACTTGTTGGTGGAGGTGGATCCGGAGGAACAGTAATAGGCGGCGGTGGTGGAGGCGGTGGTTATAGATGTGTTACAAATATTCAACTTTCTAGTAATAATGTTCCCATTACTGTTGGAGCCGGAGGTACGGGTTCCGGATATAATGCAGCACCTGATAATGGAGACGATACATCGGTAACCGGAGTTTGTGGAGCTGTTACAGCAGCTGGTGGAGGTGGTGGAGCTTCACTAAGTTATGCTTCTCCCCCTTATTCAGATGGAGCTTCCGGTGGTGGGGGTTCATATAACTGGGCAGGTAATGGTGTGGGAAATTCACCCCCTACAACTCCTCCTCAAGGGAATCCTGGAGGACAAGGAATTAATAACGCACCTGGTTATGCAGGTGGAGGTGGAGGTGGTGCAGGTGGCGCTGGATCTAATGGTACTTTACCGAAAGGCGGAAATGGAGGAGCTGGTTCAAGTGCTTCACCATTATCTTGTACAACATACTCTGGTGGTGGCGGTGGATCAGGATCAATTAATGATAACCAAGCCGGTGGATGTGGTGGTTCAGGCGGCGGTGGTAAAGGACAAAGAAATTCTCCTGCAGTCGCAGCAGTAGCAGGATCAGCAAATACTGGTGGTGGAGGTGGTGGAAGAACAAATACTCCTCCTGCAGCACCTGGAACAAATGGTGGTTCAGGAATTGTTGTCATAAAAGAATTAAATAGAGCAAGTGGTGTGTGGTCAATGCAAAGTGCATTTCAAAATCAAGAATGCGGAACATGGCCATTTAGAAATGAAGCAACTTTTAAATATATGGTAGTCGCTGGTGGTGGAGGTGGTGCACCGGATTTAGCCGGTGGAGGTGGAGCTGGAGGTTATCGTGCCGCTGGTCACGGACCTGGACCTTTACAAGGATCAACCATAACTATTAAAGAAGGATCATATCCTATCACCGTCGGTGGTGGTGGTGCAGGTGGTGGTTCTAATGCAAGTGGAGACAATTCAATTTTAGTATATGATGATGCAGGAACAACTATAACCTCAACCGGTGGTGGTAAAGGTGCTCCTATTGGAGCAGTAGGTTCTACAGGTGGATCTGGAGGTGGAAGTGGTTCAGGTAGAGGTGGAGCGTTAGCAGGTGGAGCTGGAAATACTCCTCCTGTAAGTCCTCCTCAAGGTAATGCTGGTGGACCATCTGTTTGTACAAGTCCTTCCAATCCTTCTGATGCAGGTTCAGGTGGTGGAGGAGCAACTGCCGTAGGTGGACCTTCTTGTAATAATGGTGCTGGAGGTACAGGAGTACAAAATAATATTATAACTCCCTCCCCAATATATTATGCTGGTGGTGGCGGTGGTGGTGCTTTTGTTTCACAACCTGCAAACGTTGGAGGTAACGGTGGTGGTGGTAAAGGAGGCTCTCCTGCTACAACATCTCAAAATGCATGTGCTGGAAGCGTTAACACTGGTGGTGGTGGAGGTGGTGGTGGTCAAGCCGGTGGAGCTGGAGCTGGAGGTGGATCCGGAATAGTTATAATTAGAGGACCAAGTGCAGTTACTTTTACATCTAGTCCAGGGCCCGCAGCTACAATGACAACTCATCCTGGCGGAGAGAAAGTAGCAAAATTTACCGCTAGTGCGACTGTTACCATTAATATTTCATAATTTATTTCTCTTTACTCCCTATTTTAATTAAGATAAAACATATGTATAAAGACATATGAACCTTACAAACTATTTTTGGTATTTTAAATCAGCCATTCCAGAACGTATCTGTGATGATATTGTACGTTATGGAAAATCTTTACAAGATCAAATGGCTGTAACTGGTGGATATGGGGATAGACCACTAAATGCAAAACAAATTAAAGATTTAAAAAAGAAAAGAGATTCTGATATTGTTTGGATGAACGATCGTTGGATTTATAAAGAAATACAACCATATGTTCATAGAGCTAATGCTAGTGCTGGTTGGAATTTTCAATGGGACTTTAGTGAGTCTTGTCAATTTACAAAATATACTAAAGGTCAATACTATGATTGGCATTGTGATAGTTGGGATCAACCTTATCAAAGACAACAAGGTGATCCATCAAACGGAAAGATAAGAAAACTGTCTGTAACAGTTAGCTTATCTGATTCAAAGGACTATAAAGGTGGTGAACTAGAGTTTAATTTTAGAAATTTAGATCCTGATAAAAAACCTAATATACATAAGTGTAAAGAAATATTACCTAAAGGATCCTTGGTAGTATTCCCTGGCTTTGTGTGGCATAGAGTATGCCCAGTTAAAAAAGGATCTAGACATAGTCTAGTGATGTGGAATTTAGGGTGGCCTTTCAAATAATAAAAATTAATGATATGAAAATGCTTAACAATATAATTAAAGATATTAAAAAAGCAAAAAAAAGTGAAGAGGTTACACACGTTAAAGCAGCAACAACAGATTGGACCTTTTTATTTAAAAAAAATTCAATTAAAAAATTTTTAAATAAATATTTAAAAGACTATCACATATATGAAATATGGGGAAACATGTATAAAAAAGGAGACTATGCTGTTAACCATAATCATATTCCTTTATTTCCAGATGCTAGGTATTTTAATGTAAGCGGAGTTCTTTTTTTAACAGACACCAAAACACCTTTAAATTTTACTGATTTTTTAAAAAAGTATGTAGGAAAAAAAGGAGATTTATTATTATTTAAACCAGATACTATGCATTCTGTTGATTCAGTATTAGACAATGAAAGAATAACCTTAAGTTTTAATGGAAGAAGAAAGGAAGATTATGAAAAAGAAGAAAACTAGAGTTAGAAAAAAAGAAGTAATTAGTTATCCTAAACAATTAGTAAGAGAAGATTTATTTAAATGCCCTCTATGGTTTGCGGATGCTCCTGAATTTGTTGATGATTTAAATAAAGCGTCTGATCCATATATAGAAGCAGCAAAGAAAAATTTAAAAAAAGATATAGATAAAAGGAATAAAAAGTTTGGAGATAGAGGAGACATGGGCCATGTTTTTCATTCAACCACTTTAATAGGGAATCCTGCTTTTTCAGAAATACAAAACTATATAGGTGCTACATCACATAACTTATTAAATGAAATGGGTTTTGATTTAACTGGTTATTCAGTGTTTACTACAGAATTCTGGGTACAAGAATTTGCTAAAAAAGGTGGTGGACACCATACTTTACACACCCATTGGAATGGACATATATCTGGATTTTATTTTTTAAAAGCCAGTGAAAAAACATCGAAACCATTATTTGAAGATCCAAGACCAGGTAATTTAATGAATCTTTTACCAGAAAAAGATAAAACAAAAATCACCTATGCAAGTTCTCAAATTAATTATGGAGCTACACCGGGGAGATTGATATTCTTTCCATCTTATTTACCCCATCAATATGTGGTCGATATGGGATATGAGCCATTCAGATTTATACATTTTAACTGTCAAGCTATACCGAAAGGAGCGTTAAATGTCACTTAAAGTTGTAGAAAATTTTTTATCTTCTCAGAATTATAATGCTTTATACAGCGCCTTTACTAGTGAATATTTTCCCTGGTATTATAATAACTATAAGAGAGATGAAGATAATAATAAATTATTTCATTACCAATTAACTCATGTTTTTTTTAAACATAATAAAATTAATTCTACTTACTTTACTATTTTAGAATCTTTACTTAAAAAATTAAAACTTAAAACTTTAAAAAAAGTTAAAGCTAATTTAAATCCTATTAATGATAAGCTGGTGGAATTTGGAGAACATAAAGATGCTGCGAAGGAATCACAGTACATGAGTATGATATATTATCTTAATACAAATAATGGCTATACTAAAATAAAAAATAAAAAAATAAAATCTAAAGCAAATAAAGCTGTTTTTTTTCCATCTCACACTGTTCATTTTGGAACAAATTCAACTGATTGTAATAATAGAATGGTATTAAATATAATATATAAGGAGGATTAAATGTCGTTCAAGAAAAATAAATATCAAATTTTAAAAGGAGTTATTAGTAAAGAAATAGCAGATTTTGCTTTTGCCTATTTTTTAAATAAGAGAAAGGTGGCAAGATTTTTGTTTGATCAAAAATATTTATCACCATTTACTGAGTACTGGGGAGTATGGAACGATGAACAAGTTCCTAATACATATTCTCATTATGGAGATTTAGTCATGGAAACTTTATTACAAAAAGTAAAACCTGTAATGGAGAAACATACAAAATTAAAATTAAGTGAGACTTATTCATACGCAAGAATTTATAAAAAAGGAGATGTACTAGCTAGACATAAGGATAGATACTCATGTGAGATATCTACTACATTAAATCTAGGTGGTGATCCATGGCCAATTTATCTTGACCCTACAACCAAGACAGGTCAAGCAGGTGTTAAAGTAGATCTTAAACCAGGAGATATGTTAATTTATTCTGGTTGTGATCTTGAACATTGGCGAGAAGAATTCACTGGTAAAGATTGTGCACAAGTATTTTTACATTACAATAAAGCAGGATCAAAAAATGCTAAAGAAAATGCATTTGATAAAAGACCTTTTATAGGTCTACCCGCTTGGTATAAAGGCTTTACATTACCTAAAAAATAGTCTATACACTAGGCTTGCAGGGGGAGGATCCACCACAGAATCCCTCTGCTTTAACCATTTGAATTCCCCACAAATCTGTTATAAACCGTAGAAAAGGATTTTTATATGCTACAAAAAATAGCTTTTTTACCAGGATTTAATAAACAAGTCACACCTACCGGAGCAGAGAGCCAATGGACAGGTGGAGAAAATGTTCGTTTTAGATATGGTACTCCTGAAAAAATAGGAGGATGGAAGCAACTGGGAGAGAGTAAACTTACGGGTGTTGGTAGAGCTTTGCATCATATGGTTAATACGGCTTCTCAAAAATTTGCCATCATTGGCACAAACAGAATTTTATATGCTTATACAGGTGGTGTGTATTATGACATTCATCCCCTAGTAAATCCATCAGGCACAGCTATTTCCAATGCATTTAGCACAACTAATGGTCAATCTGTTGTAACTATTACAGCTTCTTCTCATGGTTTTGTAGCTGGAGATATATGTTTATTTGGTGACACGGCGACATTCAGTTCTATTACTAATTCTAGTTTTACATCTGCAACTTTTTGTGATCAAAAATTCATGGTTACAGAAGTGGTCGATGTTGATAATTTTAAAATTACCGTGGATGCTACTGAAACAGCCAGTGGTGCAACTACTTCTGGAGGAATAACTTATTATAGATACTATCACGTAGGACCAGCTGAACAGGTTGGAGCTTATGGTTTTGGTATATCCTTATATGGTGGTAAAGTATTAGGTTCGACTACGACTACATTGACAGCCCCAGGTTTAGGAGACAATGCTTTTGGAACTGGTGGATCAGGAACTATAGTTAATGTTGGAAGCACTACAGGTTTTCCTTCTTCAGGAACTAATTATTTTCAAGTAGGAACTGAAGAAATTTCTTATACAGGTGTAACAGCAACAAGTTTTACAGGAATTACAAGAGCGGTTAGAGGTTCAACTCGAGCTGCGCATAGTGGTGGTGTTACCGTTACTAATACATCTAGTTGGACTGGATGGGGATCAGCAGCAGCTTCAACAGATAAAGTTACCGACCCCGGCTTATGGTCTTTAGATAATTTAGGAGGAACTCTTATTGCTTTGATCCATAACGGTGCGGTATTTGAATGGGACTCAAACATATCGGATCCAGTAGGCACGAGAGCTACAATTATATCGGGTGCGCCAACCGCATCACGTGATATGTTAGTATCAACACCTGACCGTCACTTAGTTTTATTTGGAACAGAAACAACTATAGGTAATACAGCTACTCAAGACGATATGTTTATAAGATTCTCTAATCAAGAGGATATAACTGACTGGACACCTACAGCCATCAATAGTGCTGGTACACAAAGACTGGCCGCCGGATCACGGATCATGGGAGCTAAACTTGGTAGGAATGCATTATATGTTTGGACCGATACATCTTTGTTTACTATGAGATTTGTTGGAAGTCCATTTACTTTCGCCTATGAACAGGTTGGAACTAACTGTGGATTGATAGGAATGAACGCAGCTGTTGAAGTTGATGGTGCCGCTTACTGGATGTCTGATAATGGTTTCTTTAGATACACTGGTAAACTAGAATCTATGGACTGTTTAGTAGAAGACTATGTCTATGATGATTTAAATACGACATCTAATCAATTAGTATACTGTGGAATTAATAACCTATTTGGAGAAGTGATGTGGTTCTATCCAACCTCTACATCAAATGTGAATGATAGATCAGTTTTATATAGTTATCTAGACTCAACTTTTGAAAGACCTATTTGGTACACTAATGCAAGTACTTTATTTAGAAGAACTACATGGGCAGATTCTGCTGTGTTTGGTTTACCTCATGCAACATCTTATGATGCGGGAACAGATACATCTTTCGATGTTGTTGGAAACACGGAGGGAACTACAGTTTATTACGAACATGAAACAGGAGTTAATTATCTTTTAGGTGGAACTGAATATGCAATTCCAGCTAATATAACTTCAGGTGATTATGATATTACACAAAAAGTAATTAGAGGCGCTGCTACTTCGCTCGCTGATTTAAGAGGTGATGGAGAATTTATCATGAGAGTGAGTAGAGTTATTCCTGATTTTATATCTCAAACAGGAAGTACAGTTATTCAATTAGATTTAAGAGACTATCCTAATGATACTGCAACTAGTTCATCTCTTGGTCCTTTTACAATCACATCAAGTACTAAGAAGATAGATGCTAGAGCGAGAGCCCGAGCTGTTGCCTTAACAATTTCCAATAACCCTAGTGGAGTTACTACTACAGGATATAGTTGGAAGCTGGGTACTTTTAGATTAGATATACATGCGGGAGGAAGAAGATAATGGCAAAGATAGTACAATCATTAACAAGAGCAAGCACTGAATATCAAGCTGACGTCGCCCAATCTTTAGTAAGAGATTTAGATGCGGTCTTGGAAAAATTAAATACATCTTTTCAAGAAGAATTAAAACAAGAGATAGAAGCTAAAAGCTTCTTTATGGAATAATGGCTGTTGTAAATATATACAATTTTTATGGTAAAAGCACTACAAGTGCTGATTCAAATATAGCTTTATTATCACCTGCAGTTAATGAAACTTATATTATTAAATCCATAAGAGTAACTAATAAATCAGGATCTAATACCCCTACGATTAGTATAACTAACAATGCTTTTTTTGTAACCCATACCCAACAGTTAACAGCTAATACAAGTGTTGAATTAATTAGTTTACCTTTAGTGGTGGTAGGAGGAACTGTTTTAAAATATAGCACAGCTGGAACAGTAAGTGATGGAGTAGATATTGCTATTAGTTATCTAAATATTAACAAAGAGGTAACAACATAATGCTCGAACTTACACCAGAAAAAATAATAACAACAATTAAGAACAAGAAAACAGGGGAAACTTACCCTGATGAAGAGGCTTTAAAGGCTGCCCATATACCAGAAGAAGATATCCAAAGAGATGTCAGAGTTATCATGCCAGCTATTGATTTGTTCTCAAAAACAAAGTAAACTAATCAACTCAGGAGATTTAATATGTTTGAAGAAAAATTCACAGAATCCATAGAAGCCGGCGCACCTAGTATTAAGTATAATAGAGGTGATGTAAGAATGGGCCAAGGTCAAGAGGACCAAAGATCCATGCAAATAGCCGCTCAAATATGGGAACAAATGGAACCCCAACAAAAAGTACAGTTTGGAAACTTTGAAAAATTTTATCAAAGTGGAATCTGGAAAAAGATTTTACAACAATTACAAATGGACCAACAACAAGAAGCAGGTCAAGGTATCGCTTCACAAATGCCTCCAGAAATGATGGAAGAACAAGTCAGCATGAGTGAAAGGATGCCGGCAAGATTTGGTGGGGACATGGAAGAAAAATTAAGTATGAGAGAAACAATAGATACTCCTACAGGAATTGAAACATTAAAAGAAACAGACACCATGAAGATGGCAGGTGGTGGCGAACGAGGATGGAAAGCACAAATGTTGGCGCAGGACCTTGTAGATGACAAATATCCAGGGCAAGATATAGATTTTTATGATCTTCCCCAGGACGAACAATATGAAATCTACACTATAGCGCTGGACATGATTGACTCTGGAGGACAGTAACCGTGCCATTCAAATCAGAAGCACAAAGAAGATACCTATGGGCTAACGAACCAGAGATCGCAAGAGACTGGTCCGATACCTATGGAAGTAGAATTAAGAAAAATGAAGGCGGAGTAATGAGTGTGCAAGGTGGAGTTAAAAATTATCTTCCATCTAAAATGGTTAAAGTTCCAGTAGAAGCTAAATCTTCTAAGGATCACGTTAAAGCACACTTAGCTTATATTACAGATAAAGAACAAGATTTACTTATAAAAAAAGATTTACACGGATCACTAAAAGGAAAACCAAACAGAGGACCTGGTGGGATACCTAGTTTACAAGGAGACTTTGGTCCTGGTGGAACAGGGGGAAGCTATGGAGGCCATGAAGGAGACGATGTATCAGGAAGAAAAGATACAGGAACAGGTAATTATCAAGTACATGATAAAAAAGTTCAAGCAGACTACGACGAAAATAGAAAAATTAGAGAATATAACCAAAAAGAAGTAGAAAAATTAAAACAAAAGAAAGAAGCTTCCAGTAGAAAAAAATCTTTTATTCCAACTCCTCTAAGGGCAGGATGGGAATTACTACAAAACATCGAAAAAACACATAATCCATGGAGAAGAAAAAGATGGATGAAAAAATATGCGCAAGAAAATCCTATGGGTATTGTTCGACCAGGTTTAGATCCTGATACGAATTTGCCATGGGAAATGGGTAATATCGATTGGGAAAATTGGAGTCAAGATGATTGGAACGATCCCAAGAATTTAAAATTGTTAGAAGAACGAGGATATGAAACTCATCCACCAGTAATTCAAGGAGGTGGACCTGATGACACGCCAGGAGGAAAATATTGGAACCCAATACCTGTATGGCAACAACAAGGTTTTAATAGCTACGAAGATTGGTTAGCTACACAAGGTGGTACGGGTACAGGAACAGGAACCGGAACAGGTACTGGAACAACACACCAAGCAAAAACTGTATTTCCTTTCCAAGATTACGGTACAAAAGATTATCAGACTAGTGAAACCTTTATGGATCTAGCTTATCCAAGTGGACATGATTTTCTTTTAGCTAGAGGTGGTAGAGTACCAGCGGCTTTCGGTGGTATCATGGATACAGAAACTGGAAGAAGAGGATATTTTTTAGGTAGTATTAAGGACGCTTTTAAAGGTGTAGCCAAAGCAGCAAAAAAAGTTTTAAAAAGTCCGGTGGGCCTAGCAGCGTTAGGATATTTTGCACCGGCAGCTTTTGGTAAAGGAGTAGGTTTTAGTGGATGGAACGAACTTATTCCTCAACAAGGTTTTATGGCTAAATTATTTAGAGAAAACGTAGCAAAAGATGGAGCTAAGTTTTTAGGAGGAGAGATATCTCCTTGGAAAACTCTAGCAACTTTATCTCCAGCATTGGCATGGACAGGATTGGGAGAAGCTAAACAAGAAAGATTAACAGGTATGGGTGACAGCGGGGGAAGTTTAAGGAATCCTATAACAAGGAAAGAAGCTAAACCAGGAGAGATAAGAGCAAGTTTAAATGCTGCATTATCAGATGCATGGAATGAAGACAAGCAAGCCTATGAATCAGAAGCAATGGCTGCAATCAAAGAAGCTTTTCCTTATTTAGGACAGTATCCAATTTATAAAGTTAAAGATGGTGGAAGAATAGGTGCTCAAGAAGGTGGGCTCATGGACCTTGGAGGCATGGAAAAAGATTATAGAAACAATGGAGGCTTTGTTCCCATTGGAGGAGAAGAAAAAGCTGATGATGTACCTGCAAGATTATCTAGAAATGAATTTGTTTTCACAGCTGATGCTGTAAGAGGTGCAGGTGGTGGAGACATTGACCGCGGTGCAGAAATCATGGAAAACGTGATGAAGAACCTAGAGCAAGGTGGAAAAATTTCAGAAGAAACTCAAGGAAACGCTGGTGCTCAAGAGATGTTTAGTGTATCAGAAAGAATAGGAGAAGTATTATAATGGCGATAGAACAAACACAAACATTACCACCACAATTTGTAAGCGATCTCGGTAAAGATTACGCAACACAGATGATCGGTCTAACGTCGCAACCGTTAGATACCACAAAATTTCAACCAACAGTAGCAGCACAAGATCAGGCACAAAGAGATGCTTATACAATGGCTACTACAGCTGGTCAGGGTATAGGCGCATACCAACCATACTTAACAGCAGCTGGACAATATCAAACAGGTACAGGAACTTATGCAGGTATTCCATCAAGTATGATGGGCGCACAAGACCTGACAGGTCCTCAAGCATACCAACAATTTATGTCACCGTATCAACAGCAAGTTATTGATGCGACACTAGCCGGTTTTGATAAAAACAAACAAAAAGATTTAAGTCAAATGGGATTAATGGCAGCACAGTCTGGAAATCTAGGTGGTGGTAGAGAAGGTGTATTAAGATCAGAATATCAAACGCAATCTGGATTAGATAGAGCTGCACTAGAAGCACAATTAAGACAACAGAATTTTCAACAAGCTCAACAAGGAGCACAAACAGCATTTGGACAAATGCAACAATTAGGGGCCGACCAACAAAGAATGGCTCAACTAATGCCACAATTACGTGGACAAGATATTTCATCGTTGGGTCAAGCGGGCGCGTCTCAACAAGCATATCAGCAAGCGGTTCTTGATCAACAAAGAGAAGCGAATAGAATGGCTGCGTACGAACCATACGAAAGACTAGGTTACATGGGTACCGGCTTAGGTGGCTTATTCGGTAGTGCAATGGGTCAGTATCAATCTACAGTAACACCAAACCAATCGCCGTTGCATCAGGCGTTAGGTATAGCATCAATGGGATTAGGAGCTTACAAGGCACTTAATAATCCGAATTAATTATGTTTAATAGAACTTTACAAAGACCAATGTTTAGAATCGGCGGCTCTGCTGGTACAGGGATTACGTCTGGATTAGATACACCTAAAAGAGGAAGAGTAGATGGCCCAGGTGGATACGCAGGGTTTTTTGGATCAGAAGCGAAGGAGATAGCTAAAAATGCAACGGAGAGGGCAGAACAGTCGGTAAAAGAATTAGAAGCACTGAAAAGGAAAAGAAAATTAAGCAATCCTTTTGCTAATCCAGGTGGTGGTGGGGGTAATTCTTCACTTAGTGCACTTACCCAAAAACATAATCAAGCAGGGGGTTATAATGTACCCTTTATAACCAACAATCTCCTTACAAAAAAAGATATTGGTACGGCTCCATCTGATTTTGAAATTATGAAAGAACAACGTGGGGATATACCCACACCTTCTAAATATCCTTACAAGGCTTCAGACTTTTTCATGAACCTTGGAGCAGGGATCATGGCTCAACCAGGTGGCCAACCTATCTTTCAAACTATAGGTAAGGCATCTATTCCAGCTTTAGGTGAGTTACAAAAAGCTCAACAAAGTGATTGGGGTTTAGGAGAAAAAGGAAAATTAGAGCAATGGAAAAGCGACCAAGAGCTTTTATTAGCAGCCTATAAAAACACAAGTGAAGATGAGAAAAATAAAATGTGGGAAGAAGCTCATGCTATGTTCGACAACAAAGGAATTAATCCATACACTAAAGAAAAATTTAAAACTCCACAAGAAGCATATAACTTATTACTTAAAAACAAATTTATGAGTAAGGAAAAAGTCCTTACGCCTGAAGCACAATACAATACTACATATGAGAAGATTTTTACTAAACACTTACAGAACCAGGACTTTGGAGGTAATAGTGCTGCAGCTGCTAATTTAGCAAAACATGAAGCAAACATTATATATGAGAAATATCCTAAAGAAGTAATAGATCAATTTAACCTTACACAATTATGGATAGATCCAGCGTTCTATGATGAAAAGGATGGTGTTAAAACCATGAACGAAATTGGAGAGATTTCTGCATTAGGTATTGAAACTGGTAAGATATACCTGAATCTGCCAGATGGTAATTTTTACAAACTAGGTCCAAATAAAATCTTTGAACAAGTGAGCCTGACCGACTTACAAGGATAAGAGGGAGGCCCATGGCTGAAAAAGATAAACAAACACTTACTGAAAAATTAAACGATCCTGTTCTTAAAGCTCTGGGTGGTTTGGATTTCTTTAAGATAGATTTAAGTCCAACTAAAACTTACGAAAAAATACTAAAAGCAAAACAGAAAAAGAAAGAAGATGAAGAACTTGACAAGCTTACGAAAATAGCTTCGGATAATATTAATCTTCAATCTGAAAAAGCAAAAAGAAATATACTTGAATTAGCTGAAGAAAATAATGAAGTTAGTTTAAGTGAGTCAGTATCTAATTCAATTATATCAGGACTTATAAAAATTCCATACGGTTGGGCTCAACTTACTGCTGAAATTAAGGATGCAGTGGGACCTGATGTTGAGATGGATCAAACAAATGTAGCTAAGTTAGATGCATGGTTTGATCAAACTGTTGTGGGTGAGTTAATGAAATACTCTGAAGAAAAAGCAAGAGCTACAGGTGCTGGTAGAATTACAGAATTTTTAACATCTATGTACGGTAACTGGAAAGCAGTGGGTAAACCTATTATGAAATTTATAGATGACCCGTTAGTTCTAAAGAAAAAAGGAAAAGAGATTGCAGATAAATTAATCGATGCAAAAAAGAATGGTCGGTACATTTCCTCTAATAATAGAAACTTAAAAAACGCAGCAGACAAAGTTAAAGAATTAAACTTTGGTAAGAGAGTAAAGAAATGGACAGCTGTTGCCATAGGTGGAGGAGTTTCGGGTGGTCTTATAGCAGACGCTGATGATGTAGGTACATTCGGAGATTGGTTATTTGAACCTGGTCACTATAGTTCAATGGACCGAACAAAAAAAGATACGTCTAGTGATGATGCGTACAGAAAACTAATGAATAGATTAAAGCTGGGTGGTGAAATGGCTTTTCCAATTGCACCTTTCTTTTATGGCGCCGGTAAGTTTGGAAAGTGGGCAGCGCAAAGCGGTAAGAATGCAGCGTATAGTATAAAAGCTTCAGAACGTTGGGCAGACAAATGGTTCATGAAACCATTTAGAGCGAGAGGGGATAGACCTAGACCTGTCTTCCAAGGTGTACAAAGACTAGAAGGAAAGCAAGCCGTAGCACGGAACATGGCCCAGGAATTAAATAGAAAAGTGGGTTACAATTATAATAATATATTTCAAGCTACTAGACAATCTGCTCAAGTCGTAGACAATCCTCAAATAATAAACGACATGCTAGTTAATTTCTTAACACACACTGACGATGTTATTAAAAAAGGAAAAATAATTTTCCCTGGCTTTAAAAATGTAACAGTCTTTAAAGAATCTTTAAAAAAATTAGGAGCAAATAAAACAGATATAGAAGAATTAGTAGCTAATCTAGAAAAATATAGAAACAATATGAATATATTTAAAAACTCTATACTCCAAGGAAAAAATTTAAACGTAGCTCCTGAAAAATTTAATGCCATAATGAATGATAGATTTAAAAACTTTTTATCAACTGAATATAAAATTTTAACTGAGAAAAGTGTGGGTCCAATAACTGGTTATAAAGTAACTAATGAAATGGTCGATGAAGTAGCAGAAACATTCATACGTTATGCTAAATCTAATGGTGTAAACTTAAGTAAAGCTAATGCTAGAGATGCAGTACTAGATATAGCTGACAACGTTTCTTTAAATCCTATCACTAAAACTCCAGAATTTGTGTACCCTATTCAAAGTATTGGAGCAGATAAAGCTACTCAAATTAAAAACATTGCTGAGAATATAGTGGGCGGTAAATTTAAACCAGATAAATCTGGAGGATTAATTCAAACTAAAAGTGATTTAAAAGCTTTTCAAAAACTGTTTGGTAAAACACAAGACGCTAACAAAGTTATCCTAAATGTAATGGAAGACCTAGGAGGAATAGCAGCTAGAGATAATTTTTATAATGCTATGAAGATAGCTAACAAAACTTTATTAGATGCAGGTGAACGAGGATTATTTTATCCAAATAGATTGGCAGCGATTAGTGCTTTTAAAAATGCTAAGAACCAACCAGGCTTAAAAGATATTATTACATCTCCTAGTGGCTTAAAATTAAGTGCTAACTTAGCAGAAGAATATTACACAAGTCCATTAGATGGAATGTTTACTAACAAAACTATAGCAGATGCTATGAAGTTTGGAGATAAACTTCCTTTCAGTGGTATAACTAAAAGTCTAGCTTACAGATATTTATTTTTAATACCTAAAGGTTTAACTCAGTTTGGTAAAACGGTGTTAGGTCCTTTTACTCATGGCAGAAACTTTACTTCCGGAGCAGTCACTACAATTTCCACTGGAAATCTTTCACTTCTTTTTACAAATCCTAATGTATTAAAGCAAGCATGGGGTGACGCCTGGAGAGCTTTACAACCCCAAACTTTATATAGAGTAACAGGTAATCCTAAATGGTTAAATAAAGATGCCGACCAAGCAATGTATCAATTCTTTTTAGATGAAGGAATGGTTAACTCTAGTGCTACATATAAAGATGTAATGGGAATCATTACTGACATTGAAAAAGGTGGGGATTTTTTTAGTAGAGCTTTTAAAATGTTTGGTAATAAAATGAAAAAACTTACTGGCGTGGTGGACTGGGCTCAGGATATGTACATTGCTGAAGATGATATATGGAAGATGGTAAATTTTTTTGGAGAAAACTTTAAACTTAAGAGAGCTTACGCTAATGCAGTTAAAAAAGGAATAATTAATCCAAAGACTGGGAAAAAATTTACTAACGCTGACATACCTTCGGACCTAGACTTAGCCAAGAGAGCAACACAAATTGTTAGAAATACATTACCTAACTATGCTTACGTATCTCCATTTGTTAAAGCAAGTAGAAGATCACCTCTTGGAAACTTCGTGTCGTTTCCAGCAGAAATTATTAGAACTACTACTCACATAGCTCGACAAGGTCTAAGTGAAATTAAAGATCCCGTTATGAAAAGAATTGGTTATGAAAGATTAATAGGTTTAGGTACAGCTTACGCAGTTGTTCCGGCAATGTTTGTTGAGGTAGCAAGAGGACTGTATGGAATCTCAAGAGAAAAACTACAGGCTATGAGAGAAATGGTCGCTCCTTGGTCACAAGATTCTACACTAATACCGGTAATAGATGAAGATGGAAACTATCAAGTGGTTGATTTTAGTGGTGCCTTTTTCTATGACACAGTATTAAACCCGGTTCAAACTTTAATCTCTCAAGCAGAAATACAAGATACAAAACCATTAATTCCAGCGTTAGCTGAAGGAATGGTCAGATCATTAGATAGATTATTAGAACCATTCTACGGTGAATCAATTTACTATGGACTGATAGCAGATATATTTATAAGAGGCGGAGAAGATAGAGATGGAGTTAGAGTATGGAATGAAGAAGATGATCTTTCAGACAAATGGTTGAAAGGATTATTTCATTTTATGTATACCGCTTCACCATTATCTTATCCACAGCTAACAAGAATAAACGCAGCTCTTCAAGATAAAACTATCAGAGGAAAAAGATATAAATTATCTGATGAGTTGATGGGATTCATGGGAGGTCGTCCACAAACATTATATCCTTTAGATGTAATTAACTTTGCAATTGCTGACTATAACGAAGCTGAAGGAAACCAAAGAAAATTAATTACGGAAGACATGTTCACCGGTGATCCAATTACTGATAAAACATTTGTGTTAGAACAATACATTAAAGCTAATAAAAAAAGATTAGAAGATCAAAATGCAATGAAAAGAAAAATAGATGCAGCTATTATATTAGGAACTAATCCTAAATTAATTTACAAAGAGTTTGAAGAAAGAGGTAAAGGAAATCTTTTTAGAGACTTAATGAAAAATAAATTTACACCTTTTAGTTCTGATATGAAATGGGCTCATGAAAAAGCTTTAGATGAACGAAGAACAAAAGGTTTACCAAATCCTTTAGATGGTAACTCAAAAATTTTATCTCTTATGGAAATGGTTATGAACAAAGCACAATATTTAAATCAACCTTTTGTTATTGATGAAGAAAAATGGATACCTAAAAAGAAAAAAGCAGTAGGTGATCAATCTAGTCTTCAAACACCACCGTTAGGTGATACACCTATGCCAGTAGTAAATAATGCAGCAATGACAATGGCAAAAAACCCACAAACTAACTTGACAAGAACAGAAGAAGCACTACTATCACCATCAGAACAAATAATTGCGGGGAGAACTTAATGGCTAAAAATAATGCTTTACAAAAAATAGAATCTCATGAGAAGCTTTGCAGAATTATGCAAAAGCAAACGCACGATAAGATTCTTAAATTAGAGACACAGATTAATAGAATAGAAAGTATTCTATTAGTATCTGTGGGTGCTTTAATTACTGGTATGGCGTACGTTATTTTTACCCTAATCACACAATAAAAAATCATGCAACTATCGAAACATTTTAAACTAGAAGAATTTACTAAGTCAATGACGGCTACACGTAAAGGTATTGACAATTCTCCCGGAGCGGGCGATATTAAAAATTTAGAAAACGTATGCTATGAAATTTTGGAACCGGTGCGTGCGCACTTTGACAAACCTATTACTGTTACCTCTGGCTACCGCTCCGAGGCGCTGTGTGAAGCGATCGGCAGCAAAAAAACGTCGCAACATGCAAAGGGCCAAGCTGTTGACTTCGAAATCAACGGAGTCCCTAATATTAAAGTCGCTTATTGGCTGACTAATAACGTAGATTTTGATCAATGTATTCTCGAGTTTTATAATAAAGATGATCCAGCAGGTGGCTGGGTGCACGTGTCATATAATGAAAAAGGTGCTAACAGAAAACAAATTCTAACTTACGATGGCAAAAGCTATGAAAATGGATTGCCTGAGATGAAATGGGCCGGCGGAAAAGTCGTTTCCTAAAATCCTAGCGCGCCTCGCGCGTATATCCTACTAAATCCATGACTTCAACTCTTCTCCTAAAACTTCTGATGCTATGTTTATTTTTTTACGGAGAGATTTTACGATTTTTTCGTCTACGGTCTCGTCGCAAATCAGGTCGACATAGGTTACGGATTTTTGTTGTCCAATTCTGTGTGCTCTGTCTTCTGACTGTAGTCGTTTTTCGAGATCATATCCGTTAGAATAGTAGATAACGGTGTTTGCAGCCGTCAGAGTGATGCCATAGCCGCCCGTAGAGGGCGTTCCAACGATAAACCGACACCTAGGGTCATCCTGAAATTTCTTGATGTTAGATTGCCTCTCATTCTGTGGAGTTAACCCATAATAGTCGACAATGGAGCCCGGACCATGGACCTTAACGACTTCTCTAATTATATTAATAATATCATATTGGTAATGAGCCCATATGATGGCTTTTCCTTCTGTCTCCTCTAATACATTCATTAATTCTGTTATTCTATTATTAGGAAGAGGCTGAGTAGCGCCATCATCAGATGTAAAGTGACCACACGTAATTTGATGTAATCTCATCAATTGAGTAAGAGCATTGACTGTTGTAACCTTCTTACCATTTAAAACAGCGAGAGCTTCTTTTTTCATTTGGTCATATACTCTAAGTTGGTCAGAACTTAGTTTAATATTTCTTTTCATATAAATCTTATCGGGTAAATCTAAACAATCTTCTTTTAATACTCTATATGAGAAAGGTTTAAGTTTATCAGATAGCTCACCCAGATTCCTAAATCCAGCAACTAACTCAATCTTACGCCCAGATATATTAGCCGTTTTCATAATGGCATATCTCATTCTAAATGAATAATAAGACTCATGATTTAAATGAAAAGGATCTAAAAAATAACATTGACTAAATAAATCTAGAGGATTTTTAGTGACAGGGGATCCTGTCATTATTCTTCGGTATCTAGCATGACTAGCTAGCTCAATTATATTCTTAGTTCTTTTAGCTTTGGGGTTTTTAATAGTGGTACTTTCATCAATAGCCATGAGAGTATTATGACAAGATAAAAATTTAGATGCAAATTTCCTTCCTTTATCCGTGCTAAAGGCTTCTACATTCATAATTAAAATATGAAGTGTTTCTTCAGGTTCAAACAAACTGTCTAATTTTTCTTGTTGTTTTTTAGTTATGTTAGGTTGCCACAATACTGTCACATTTTCAATATGATCAGGTAAATGTGCAGGAAGTTCTTGATTATGCCAAGTTCCAATTACTCCTTTAGGAGCAACAATAAGAGCTCCATCAACTTTACCTTTGTCATAAAGCATAGCTAGATTATCTATTAATACTTTTGTTTTACCTGTACCCATTTCCATAAAATAGGCATAAGTTTCTCTGTTCCATGACTTTTCTAACGCGGTCACTTGGTGCGCGTATGGTTTTGTTTTAAATTTATATTTCATAATTTTTCTTCTTTCTAGTTGACAATATAGTCTTTCACTCTTATATTGTCAAGCATGAAAGAAAATATAGTTTACGTCATACAAGAAATTCCTGGTACAAAATCTGGTAATCCTAAAATTAATATTATGGGGGCATCAGAATTTGGTGAAATAAAATTTTTACTTCCAGAACTTTCTCAAATTATTTTTTCTCCTGGTCCTTTAATTTTTAAATTAAGAAAAACTTTAAAAGATTTTAAACAAGGAGATTATTTATTATTGACAGGTGATCCTGCAATAATTGGTGTCACATGTTCTATAGTTTCTGATATTACAAATGGAAAATACAATCTATTGAAATGGGATAAACAAGAGAAAAAATATTATCCTATTGCAATTAATTTATACGAGAAAGGAGAAATTAATGATTGATTTTGAAAAAGACCAGCAAGAGGTTATTCACAAGACTGATAATATTCAGTCTCTTGCAGACCAAGTAGAAAAACTAGACTCATTACAAAAGAGACTAGGCCTACAAGAAGAAAATATAAAAAACACAAAAAAGGAATTAGACCATCTATCAGCAGAGGTTATTCCAACTATGATGTCCGAGATGGGTTTATCTCATCTTAAACTTATGGATGGATCCTCGGTAGATGTTAAGCCGCACTACAGCGCTACGATTACTAAAGCGAATCAAGAAGCGGCGTTTAACTGGCTTCGTAACAATGGACTAGGAGATATAATCAAAAACGAGATACTCGTATCTTTTGGTCGCAACGAAGATAACAAGGCAGCTGATTATGCTGCTCTTGCAACAGAGCGTGGGTATCAACCGACACAAAAGTTGAAGGTTGAGCCCATGACTCTCAAAGCGTTAGTCCGTGAGCGTTTAGAGGCAGGTAAAGACATGCCAACGGAAATTTTCAACGTGTTCGTTGGAAATAAAACAACAATAAAAAGGAAACAATAAACATGAACGAAGTAGCTAAAAAAGAAAATGCAGGTGCATTGGCAACGAATTTATTCGAAGCTGACGCAAATGCTGGCTCGCAGAATATGACGCAAGAAGATCTTGCGTTACCATTTCTGAAAGTCTTAGGACAACTATCTCCTGAAGTTAATAAAAGGGATGGGAAATATGTCGAAGGTGCAGAACCTGGCATGATTCTCAATACTGTCACAAACGAAGTTTTTGATGGTGCTAAAGGGATAGATGTATTGCCCGTATTCTATGAAAGAAAATATGTAGAATGGCAAGATAGAGGTGAGGGTAAAGGTGCTCCAGTAGCAATTCATAATGCCGATAGTGACATTGTGAGTACAACTACTAGAGACAAATCTTTTAAAGATCGTTTACCCAACGGTAATTATTTAGAAAATACTGCAAATCATTTTGTAGTGGTTCTAGGTAATAGTCCACAGACTGCATTGATTTCTATGAAAGCGACTCAATTAAAAATTAGTCGTAAATGGAATTCAATCATGATGGGGATTAAGATGCCAGGTAAGAACGGTTTATTCACACCGCCAACTTACAGCCACATTTATAATCTAAAGACTGTTCAAATGTCAAATGACAAAGGAACATGGTTTGGATGGGAAGTGTCTAAGGTCGGTCCCGTTGAAGATAAATCTGTGTATGATATTGCAAAAGGTTTTGCTGAAAGATTAGGCAAAGGCGAAGTGCAAGTGAAGCATGGAAACAGGGAAGACAAACAGGATACTCCATACTAATTCCTAGGAGCAGGCGGGAAAGCGAGAGTGGAACCGCCTGTTAAAATTTTATGTCGGTAGAAAATTTTAAAAGTATATTTAATGGATTAGAACGTGCGCACGGTGTCACTTTTATAGACAAGAAAGGTGTGGACGGCGAGAAGATTAAGGGAAAATCTTTTGTAAAAAGAGAACCAGTCACAGAGGATATGTGGCTTAAACACTTACAAGGGACAGAACCAAGCTTAGGAATCATTCCAATTAATGATGATAATAAATGTGTGTGGGGATGTATTGATATAGATTCATATGCAGGATTCGATCATCAAAAATTAATTAACAAAATTAAATTATTAAATTTACCACTAATAGTATTTAGATCTAAATCAGGTGGTGCACATATATTCTGTTTTACAACGGTACCAGTAACAGCTAAATTGATGAGAGATAAACTTTTATCTGTTAGCGCAGTATTAGGTTATGGCGGATCAGAAGTATTTCCAAAACAAGTAGAATTAAAATCAGAAGAGGATACAGGAAATTTTCTTAACTTACCATATTTTAATGGTGATGATACGACGAGGTATGCCTTTCTGGAGAACGGAGAGGCCGCATCAATGCAAAGCTTCTACGATTCTTATGAAAGAAATAGATTAACACCCGAACAATTAGAAAGACTAGAAATAAAAAGACCAGAATCTGAATTCAGCGATGGCCCACCATGCATAGAATCCTTAACACAAACTAAATTAAAAGATGGAAGAGATAGAGTCATCTATCAATACATTCAATATGCAAAAAGAAAATGGCCAGAAGATTGGCCTAATAGAATTAATAAATTTAATTATAAGTATTTTGATCCACCACTAGATGACAAAACTATTCAAGATAAAATAAAATTTCATAGTAAAAAAGATCTAGGTTTTAAATGTAATGAAGAACCTATGTGTAATCACTGTGATAAAAAATTATGTAAAGCTAGAGAATTTGGTATTGGTGGTGAATCTGTATTTCCAGAACTAAATGATTTACAAAAAGTAGAATTAGATGAACCATACTATTGGGTTAATGTTGATGGGGAGAGAGTTAAGTTAGACAATATAGATTGTTTAATAGACCAGAGATTATTTAGAAGAACAGTAACAAAACAAATAAATAAAAAACCACCAAGAATAAAACCAAATGAATTTGACAAGTATGTAGATTTATTATTAGCAGGTGTTGAAGTAGTGAAAGCGCCTCAAGGATCTTCGATCTTGGATCAATTACAAGATCACTTAGAAGAGTTTTGTTCAAATAGAACTGCTAAGTCTACAACGAAAGAAGATATTTTACGTGGTAATGTTTGGACCAGTGAAGGAAAACATTATTTTATATTTAGTAAATTTTTTCATGGATACTTACAAAGAAAAAAATGGGGAGAGAAAGCTCAACCCACTCAACAAATGTTAAAAGAACACTGCGACTGTAAAGACGATCGACTTACTATAGGTAAGAAAAGACCTAGTGTCATGATAGTAGATGCATTTGAACGACCAGAAAATAATTATACACAAAAAAAATTAAAAGAGGATGATCCATTTTAATGAAAACAATAGTATTAGGACCACCAGGAACTGGTAAGACTCATACTCTTTTAAATAAAGTAGATGATTACCTAAAAGGAACTGATCCAGATAAGGTTGGTTATTTTGCTTTCACTAGAAAGGCAGCTAACGAAGCTAAAGAAAGAGCTATGGATAAATTTAATTTATCGGAAGATGATCTTCCATACTTTAGGACCTTACATTCATTGGCATTTAAAAGACTTGGTATTAACAAAGAAAATGTTATGCAACGTAGACACTATGAAGATTTAGGTCAAAAAATAAATCTACCACTAGACTACAATGACTATGACGAAGAAGAAACTGGCTTGTTTACTACTAAAAGCGATTATCTTAGAATAATTAATCTCGCTAAGTTACGAAATATTACAGTGGACCAACAGTTCAATCTAGGCGAACATAATCAGGATGTAGAGTATGATAAGCTAACAATCATTGCTAATGAATTAGAGAGATATAAAAAAGAGTATGGTCTCATAGATTTTAACGATATGATTCTCGACTTTGTTAAGTCGGATAAGTCTCCTAAATTTGATGTAGTATTTATTGACGAAGCTCAGGATTTATCTCGCATGCAATGGGATATGGTTCATCATTTTAATACGCAAGATTCTTTTATTGCAGGTGATGATGATCAGGCTATCTTTAGATGGGCTGGAGCTGATGTGGATAGATTTATTACACAAACAGGTAAGCTTTTACACCTAACTCAATCAATGCGAATACCGAGAAGTGTTCATGACTTTGCTATGAAGATTATAGAGAGAGTCTCTAATAGAATACATAAAGAATGGAAACCAAGAACAGTAGAAGGTTCAGTAAATATGTACGAATCTTTTGAAGATGTTGATCTAAGTAAAGGTGAATGGATGGTTCTAACGCGAACACGCCATATGCTGGATGCAATAGAAGATACATTAAAAACTAAAGGGTTTTATTTTGAAAATAAATTCAAGAAATCTTTTGAAAAAGATATTCAAGAAGCAGCCATCGATTGGCACCAGTTATTAAAAGGACAATTTTTAAATTATAAACAATTAGAAAATATTGCTAAATATATGGGTCCAGGTCATTGGCATAAGAAAAAAATGAAAGGGATGGTTAAAGAATCTTACTATACCATAGATCAATTAATTAAAGACTATGGACTTCAAGTCAAGACTGATTGGTTCCATGCATTTGATGACTGTTCAACTAATAGAAAAGAGTATATAAGAGCCATGAGAAGAAATGGAGAAAGTTTGAAAGATAATCCAAGAATACATTTATCAACTATACACAGTGTTAAGGGTGGGGAAAAACAAAATGTAGTTTTATTAACTGATCTGACACACAATACAAACAAAGCTTACGAAAAAAATCCTGATGATGAGAACAGATTGTTTTATGTAGGTGCAACCAGAGCCAAAGAAAATTTACATATTATCCAACCAAAGGATGATTATAAAAGTTTTCAGATAGGAGGTCTGTGAGTATTTGGGACAAACAGCACGGTGGATCGCACTATCAAAATTTTAAAATTCAACCAAGCAAATTTGTTGTAGAGAATGAATTGCTTTTTCCAGAGGGATGCGTTATAAAATACATCTGTCGTCATAGACTGAAAGGAAAGAAGGAAGATATATTGAAAGCTATACATTTTTTAGAGATGATACTTGAAAGAGATTATCCTGAAAATAAAACAACAATTAAAAAAAACTCATGGGGAATAATTAAATGATACAAAAACCTTTATTTGCACCACAAGTAGAATGGACACCACCAGATGAATTTCCGGATCTCTCAAAGTATGATGACATTGCAATAGACTTAGAAACAAAAGATCCAGACCTAGTTAAGATGGGCTCAGGGTCAGTAACTGGGAGAGGAGGAATAGTTGGTATATCAGTAGCTGTACATGATTGGTCTGGTTATTATCCCATTGCTCATGAAGGTGGTGGTAATATGGATAAAACAAAAGTTTTAAAATGGTTTCAAGAAGTCCTTAACACAGACGCTACAAAAATATTTCATAACGCCATGTATGACGTGTGCTTTATACGCGCAACAGGTTTAAGTATTAACGGTAAAATAGTTGACACGATGATTGCATCGGCCGTGGTTGATGAAAATCAAATGCGCTATGACCTAAACAACTGTGCTAAAAGATACACTGGAAAAACAAAAAGTGAAACAAATTTATATGAAGCAGCTAAGTCGTGGGGGGTTGACGCCAAAGCGGAAATGTATAAACTACCTGCCATTTATGTTGGCGAATATGCAGAAAAAGATGCTGAGATAACACTTGCTCTTTGGCAAGAACTTAAGAAAGAAATTTTACACCAAGATATACAATCTATTTTTGATTTAGAGACTGAACTTTTTCCATGCCTCGTCGATATGCGATTTTTAGGAGTTCGTGTAGATGTTGAAGGCGCTCACAAATTAAAATCAGAATTACTTGAACAAGAAAAAGAATGCTTACTACAAGTAAAAAAAGAAACGCAAGTAGACGTTCAAATATGGGCTGCACGTTCCATTGCCCAAGTCTTTCAAAAATTAAACCTATCCTATGACCGCACCAATAAAACAAATTCTCCATCATTTACTAAAAACTTTTTACAGAATCACCCCCACCCAACAGTGAAACTAATTGCCCAGGCTCGTGAAATAAACAAGGCCCATACCACATTCATTGATACCATATTAAAACATTCCCACAAGGGAAGAATTCATGCTGAAATTAACCAACTTAGATCCGATAACGGAGGTACAGTAACCGGTAGATTTAGTTATTCTAACCCGAATCTTCAGCAGATTCCGGCTAGAAACAAGGAACTTGGACCACGGATTAGGTCATTATTTATACCCGAGGAGGGCCATACATGGGGTTGTTTTGACTATTCTCAGCAAGAGCCTAGGTTGGTAGTACATTATGCAGCTTTACAGAATCTCTATGGAGTGGACGAAGTATTGGAAGCCTACCGCGAGGGGGATGCCGACTTTCATACGATCGTCGCTGACATGGCAGAGATACCTAGATCACAGGCCAAGACGATAAATCTTGGTCTGTTCTATGGTATGGGAAAAAATAAATTACAAGCCGAACTCGGTGTGTCTAAAGATAAGGCGGAAGATTTATTTAGACAGTATCATGACAAGGTACCTTTTGTTAAAAAACTTATGGACAATGTAATGAGCAGAGCACAGAACGCTGGTAAGATTAGAACGCTACTTGGAAGACTGTGCAGGTTTCATCTATGGGAACCAAATCAATTTGGTATTCATAAAGCATTGCCTCATGATGCAGCGCTCTTGGAACACGGACCAGGAATTAAACGTGCTTATACATACAAAGCTTTAAATAGATTGATACAAGGATCAGCAGCAGACATGACAAAGAAAGCTATGATTAAATTACACAAGGAAGGAATCATTCCACACATACAAATACATGATGAACTAGATATATCAGTTAATAATAATTCAGATAAAATAAAAGAGATAATGGAACATGCGGTAACACTTGAAGTTCCCAATAAAGTAGACTATGAATCAGGCCCCAATTGGGGTACAATAAAATAGAGGAGGAAATTATGGAGAAAATAAAAACTCTTGTCCAAAAACTATGGTTAGACCACAAAACAACAGCAATAGCTGTAATAGTGGGAATAGTTATTGGCGCAATAATATTCTAATGACCTATGGCCTATCTAAATGCAAACATTCCTGTGATGTATTCACAGATCAGGAGAGAATATCTCTATGATCTCAAAGAGCATTTTGGAGAAGCTGAAGACTGTGTTATATTTGGGATGGCGTCTATTACAGGACGTCCTATCCTCTTTCATGCTGTTATGGAAAACGGTGCTGTGTTCTATCGTCTCCCTATTTCAGCCTTCATTCAAAGAGGAGTCGATGTCCAAGAAATACCTCGGCCTCGATTGGACGAGTTGGAGCTTTGGAATTGTTTTAGTTACTATCCTGCTATTACTTCTTACGACCTCTTAGACGGTCAATCCGGAAAATATTTAGGTAAAGATAAACAATGGCATAAAGGTGCTTATCTTTTTACTGTTGACTGGGCACACCCAGAGAGTAATATAGTAGACACAGATCATTCTGAAATTCCGCACGAACATAAGTGCGCTCACATAATGGCCCTAGAAGATGGCAATTATGCAGCACAACCTAATAATAGAATTATATGGAGCATTCCTTCTTTCACTGTGAAAGATGAGGTTCCATTTGATTGGAAAGTGCAAACAAGTGAGTGGAATGTTGAGGATGATATGAAATGGAAAACAGAAGATTCAGATAGATTCTTCTATAATGTTGAGGAGAAAAAAGATGATTAAAAAAATATTAAAATTTTTTTGCTGGCCATTTAAAAAATTTTTAGATTGGTTAGCAACTGGATTACCGAAAGGTAAAAAATAAATGATCAATGACAAAGTTATCACCGCACTTCTTGCTATTCTCATTGCTCTTGGAGGATGGACGCTTTCACGTACCTTCTCGCTCTCCCAAGATATGGTTCTGGTTAAAGAAAAAATTACACAGATTGAAAAAGACATGGAAGAAGCAGTATGGAATACTATGCCGGCGCCTGAAAATAACAAAAAAAAGAAGCGTAAGAAGAAAAAAAAGAAAAAGCCTGAGTAATATCTAGAGGTACATACTAATGGTTAGAAAAAAAACTCTAAAAAAATCAGGCTCTCCCGCATTTATAGATGTATTAGTTCAAGCTGTGAACGATATGAGTTCTAAACTACATAGAGTGCATAAAGACGTAGCTAATAATTCTAAAGATATAAATGATTTAAGACAGCAAATAGCTTTTGGCCGAGGGGCCCTTAGAGTTTTATTATGGTTGGTGGGTATATTAACTACAGTCATTGCTGTGTTTCAATGGCTAGATAGAGTAGGATAATGTCTAAAGAACTTGAACGAGCAGTAATTATTATTCTATTCTTATGTTTATTATTTGCTGGTTTATCCGGGTGTAATTACCAAATGGTACCCTATGAAACTAAGATGGAATATGGTACAACCGATACAGATTCTAAGAACGATAAGATGCAGGAAAAAAAGTTTATCACTCAAACTTGGAGATGGAAACATGATTGAAAAATTAATGACTTTATTGGTTGGTATTTTGTTAGCGTTAGCTGGATGGAGTCTTTCTAGAACTTTTGAACTCTCAACTATACAAGCAGTACATGAGGATAAAGTACAGAAACTTGAAAGACAAGTCATAAAATTAGAAGATAAAATGGATAAAATGATGGACTCTGATGAAGAGATCATGGACCAACATAAAAAATTATTTGAAGCTTTAGAAAATAAACCTTCAACAGGATATAGTTATAACTAATGGCACTCAAGATTTCAGACGAAGCAAAGGTTCAAATGCCTATGAAGACCGTAGCCAGCCTCATCGCGCTGGTCGCGATCGGGACCTGGGCTTACTTCGGTATCATTGAGACCCAAAATAGACACTCCACAAAACTAGAACTAATGGAGAAGGATCTCGTAGAAAACACAGCTTTCCGTATCGGATGGCCTCGGGGACTTTTAGGAAGTCTTCCCGCTGATTCTGAGCAGTTCATGTTAATCGAACATATGAGTGGGCAAGTAGAAAAAATAGAAACAGCAATGCAGGATATGATGTCAAATACAGTTAATATAGAACGTTTACAAAAAGACGTAGAAAAGATATTATCTGATATTGAAAAATTAAAAGACAAGCAAAGAACTTTTGCTAATGGAGGTCATCAATGATAGAAACTGTATTCGCCCTACTATTAATCTGGGACCATGAAATTAAGGAGCATCGTATCCAGCCCACCCTCTCAAAATGCCTTAAGGCCAAGCGTATTTCGATGAGGGACAAGAAGCCAACAGATAGAGTGGTCTATAAATGCATTAAGAGTAAGGCTAAAACCGAAATATATATGGGAGAAAAGAAAATACTTTCTTTAATACTAGAGTAATGAATAAGAAAGCATACGCTTTTTTTCTTAAAAAGAACAGACCTAGATACCGACAAAATCCAATAGCTGAAGAATTAAGTGATGGACGTTACCATCAGCGTGTGGTAAAAAATAAAAAAGCATATGCCAGATCAAACAATAAAATTTCAAGCAGAGATTGTGAATGGGAAGTGTCCGACGTGTGATCAAATCACAATGTTAGTTGGCGTTACTCGTTCTTTTTATAGATGCATGACATGTGGAGCTGATTTACATCAGCATATTAATGGTAAAATAAGTTATTTACCATCGTTGAACCCTCCCAAAGGTACAACTCCATATGTTAAAGAGTGGGTGTAGTGGCCAAAAAATCTCAATTTGGAGTTAATTTATACCATAAACAGACCCCCAGAAAACGCCCAGGTCGTCATAAAAAGAATTTAAGTAAGAGTGAAAAAAGAAATAAGAAAAAAAGAAAAAAAGGGCATTGACAACAATCCCTAGATATCCTATATAGGGTAGATGAAAGAAAAGAAAATAACATTAACAAGTAGTAATATAACACCTAAACAATGGTCTAATTTGTTAATTGAATTAAACTTAATTTGCGAGTCATGGAGACCTTATGCAAAAATAGATATTCATGCTCATGGTGCTAAGAAAATTATAGTTAATGGAAAGAAAGTAAATGACAAAGCGGAAAAAAATTAATGGATATGATAATTCTAACAGACGGAATGTATCATCTCGTACCAGTGACAAAAGAGATGCTGGCAAATCTAATGTTGTTTGATGAGACAGTTAAATATGCTGATCTTTGTGAGATATTAAGAATAAAACTGAGTACTTATTATGAGAACCCAATTAACGCCCACGTTATGAATGATGGGAGTGGAGATTTTTTTGGGTGTATATGGAAATAATTATAAGTTTAGGGTTAATATGTCTAATTTATTTAGTTATAATTTTAATACTTATAAAATGGAATAAAGAATTATAAGACCGTTAGTAGGCGTCCAAGTTCAGCAGTATTGCGTTCCACTGTACGTTAGCAATGACCTGAAAGGGTAGCAACGAAAGCGGCGCCTTCTACGTTAGTACGTGCATGGAAAGCGTAGGGGCCGAATGAATTATGAAGATAGTAAAAGAACCAGATGTGTTTTTAAAAAGCGAAACTCGCAAAATTGAGTTTCCTTTAGATATTGACAATAAAAAATTAATAGGTGATATGATCCAGACTATGTATGATAACAATGGTATTGGACTTGCGGCAAATCAAGTAGGTTATAATAGAAAGATATTTGTTATGGATGTAAGTAATGAAAAGGACAATCCACAAGTGTTCATTAATCCTGAAATTACTTCTAAAAATAATATTAAGATGGGGGATGTGGAAGGATGTTTGTCTTGTCCAGGTCAACAGATTAAAGTAAGTCGATCTATCTCAGTTAATTTAGATTGGTTCTGTGTGCATGGTAAAAGACAACATAAAACATTTTATCATTTACCTTGTAGAGTGGTACAACACGAAATGGATCACTTAAATGGAAAGTTAATATTAGACTATAGGAAAGGGGGACAATGACTGATCAAACTCGATGGAGAATCGCTGAAGTGCAGAGCAGCAATAAACAAAGGATATATGAAGAACAACAAGAGATGAGAAAAGAAGTATCTGACTTTGTTTTAAATTGTAGTATATTTCATCTACATAAACTGTATGAAGAAATGAAAATATTAAAGAAGAGATAACAAACCTATCACAAGAGGGAATAGAGTGATAGGTTATTGTGGTGAGAATACTTTGCGTCTACCACATTTTCGCCACAAAATCAAGTAGTTGCTTCAGGGTACAGCGTACACCTGAATGTAATAGATATGCCAAGTCTATTAACTTCTTCTTGACCAATTTCTCTTAGCTTTCTAGCAGATTCTTCATACCCAAAAATACTACATGAGTATGGGTCTTTAAATGTTTCGTGCCATTGATACGGCGGCATACAATCATTCGCTGCATAGCTACACATCAACAAAGTTAATATTATTTTCATCTTGACAAATCCTTAATCAATCCTATATAATCATCAGAAATAAATGAAAGGACACAATGACCGATATAACTAAATATAGAAATGTTTCGTTAACACACGATACATATAAGGTTTTGATACAATTGTCGAAGGTATTATTACCGGATGCAAAGTTATCAATATCTAAAACAATTGAACAAATTGCAAATGAAAAAGCGAAGAAGTTAAATGGCAAAGCTAAAAAAGACTAAACTTAAAATAATTTATTGTCCTACCTGCAAGGGTAATGGATACTTAAAGGTTGGCACTGAATTTGGAGAAACTATCCATCAGTGTTGGGACTGTGATTCGGAAGGAGAATATTATGTATATCAGCCCAAAACTGATACTGTTCATAACGATGCTGATCATTCTACAAGTAATGATCGTAAGTTGCACTAAACATACTCCCGATCCGTTAAGCACCGTAATGAAAACGATACTTACGCATGATAGAAAATGATTTTGCATATTTAGCTGGACTAATAGATGGGGAGGGTTCTATCTATTATAAAAAGACTAAACAAAAAAGAAATACTAGACCTGGTAAACCCATTCATAATGTTTGGGTTATTAGATTAGAGATAGCTATGACCGCTAAGGATACTGTGAAGTGGTGTCATGATACATTTAAGGTTGGCTCCTTTGGTGAACGTAAAGTTAAAGAAGGAATGAAGCGTCAATGGCGTTGGCGAGTATCTCATCGAGAGTGTTTAGAAATTTGTCTAGCTGTCTGGCCCCATATTAAAAATAAATTACACAAAGTTGAACAAGTGATTGATCATTATGAACCTTATGCTAAAAATCTAGGAGACAATGTTATAGACTTCAAACTTGAAAGAGAGATGAGAAAAAATGTCTGATAAAATTTTTAAAGTAAAAGAACTTCCCAAGCTAGATCAAGATGAGATTGTAAAGAGTATAACTCAAACAAGTCTTAATAAAAAATACGGAGATCTAGTGGAAAATATAATACAAAAAAAATTAGCCAAAAAGAAGGAGCAAGAGGATCACGGCAATAGTGCTGATGACGATTTTGATCAAGCCAAATGATGTCAGAAGAAGATGTAAAGAATCACCACAAAATGGTTGAGGAATTAAAGAAGAGAGAACAGAAGACTGATAATCTACAGGTCACTTTATATAATTGGGGCCCTTGTGTAGTTAAGTTTAAGATTAAAGATAATTTCCAAAAGATGCTGGAGGCTGAAGCTAAACTAGCAGAGGGAGATTTCACTAAACAACTAGCCGGACAATTGGATAAAGAATTAGGATTTACAACCGAATCTAAGAACAAAATCCTGCCATATTTAGCACCCTATTTAGGAGCCTATGATAATGTTTATGAGCGCTTTAGAGGCAAGAAATACGACAAAAAACCAGAGTATTTTATGTCCGCTATGTGGATAAACTATCAAAGACAATACGATTTTAACCCACCACATGACCACGATGGGGCTTTATCTTTCATTATATATATAAATATTCCAGAGATATTAAAGAAAGAAAACGCTGCATATATAGGTAATAGTTGTGGTCCTGGGGGTGTACAGATGATGTGGGGGGATGGTCCACGTGGTTGTATGACCAATATGTCCCATTTTCCTGAAAAAGGAGATATGTTTATCTTTCCAGCATGGCTCAAACACTGGGTGAGTCCCTATAAATCAGATTGTGTAAGGGTTTCTATTAGTGGAAATATTCATGACTCAGCTCAACTAAATAATATAGAACAACATGTTAAAGATAAAACTTAAAATCCTAAAATGGATTCAAGATAAGGCCAATCACATAGGCGAGTGGGCCTGGAGGAAGAGAATAATATTAATGCATCGTAGGAAGGATTAAAAAATATGGAAAAAAATGAAGTAGAACAATTATTAAAAGAACTGAGAGACTACCGGGCAGAGATGGTAGCGAGGAATTATCCATTTCAAAAAATTAGTGATATTATTACCAAGTGGGAACATAAAAAAGATTTCCTAGAAGAAGCTGAGAAAGAGAAGAAGGAATTAGAAGAATCTTATAAGGAATCAGTGAGACAGACTAAGGAGAGAAAACACTTTCACGCGAGAGCGATAGATGGCTACGGAGAATAAAAAAAAGAACCCTAACTGGGGTGGTGTGAGAGGTGAGTCTAAACTGATTGAAAAATACGCCGATGAATGGTGTAAAGCTAATGGTTATCCTCTTCTTAAAAGAAAATATGTTTATAGAGGTACGTGGAAATTAGTGGATATAAAGAGATAAAAAAAGATGAAAATAAATAATAAATACAAGTATATACAAGGAAAACAGATCACGGATCATGGAACTGGGACCAGGGTTTATGACATCGATAACTCTAGACTTCCATCAGTCACTACGGTATTAGGGGCTACTAAAAATAAAAAATTTTTACAAGATTGGAAGGCAAAAGTTGGAGAGGCAGAAGCAGAACGGATCAAGAATCATAGTAGTAAGCGGGGAACTGCCATGCACAAATTCATTGAGTCTCATGTACAAGGAGTTGGGTACAATGATCTTACAGCAATCGGACAAGAGGCGCGTCCCATGGCCGACAAAATTATTGAGATTGGCTTTACGCCAATCGAAGAAATCTATGGTTCAGAGATTATGTTACATTATCCTGGGTTATATGCTGGCAGTACTGACTTGGTATGCCTACACAATGATCTAGAGACTATTGTAGACTTTAAACAAGCCAACAGACCTAAGAAAGAAGAATGGATTGAGGATTACTTCCTCCAGATAGCAGCATATGCACTGGCCCATGACTACAGCCACAAGAGCCAGATTAGGCAAGGTGTTATAATGGTATGCACTCCTGACCTATATTATCAAGAATTTAAGATACAGGATGAATCATTACGGAGCTGGAAGCATAGATGGTTGAAGAGATTGGACATGTACCACGAGCTGAAGTTCGATGAGAAGGAACAAGCTGGCGTCAAAATGACTCCAGAAGAGTTTAATAAGGCGTAAATATGTCTAAATTGTGGCAGAAAAGTGTTCCTGACAGAAAATACCGACAGTATAGAGATGTCACAGATAATTTTAAAAAAAAAAAAAAAAAAAAAATAAAGCTAAAAAAACTGTCTTTTTGTCATTTTGAGCTATTATCATTGGTATACAACAATAATAGTTGCCAAAAAGTATGACAGAAAATGTTTTTTTGACAGAAAATATTGTCAGTTGTACACTTATGTCACAGATACTGTAGTCCGGTGAGAAAAAGTTTTTGGTTTTTTGGTTTCCTAAATATCTGGTATATCTCTTATAGAGGTGATACACAAGCTCATGCCTAGGAAAAGAAGAAAACAAGTCGTTACTCATTCAACTCCCGAACTACCTTATCCTAAAGTCCGGGTGGAGTGGATTGATATCCTGAGTGACTCGGGCTGGGCTAGTGACAAGGAATTTGATAAAATGAAATTAAGCTATCCTATCAATGAGGGATGGATGTATTCTAAAGATAGGGATTCAATTAAGCTGTTTGCTTCTTTTGATCAGGAGGAGGATGGGACTTTGACTTTTGGGGATCGGACGATGATTCCAACTTCGGTTGTTCGGAAGATTCAGAAGATTTAGGTGATTCAATCGCCTCACCTTCAACAGTCTTCGCATTTAGAAGTGGTGCGTAATCGTCTAAGATCTGTTTCATTTTGTTTTCTAATTCCTCTTCTGACATGTCTTCTAGTTTCCCAGTTTTTATTATTTTTCTGTCTATATATAATCCTGCTGCTTTTCCTCGGCTTACTTCAGCATTTACAGCAGAAGAGAAGCTCCCTTTTTTCAAAGCAGCGTTTTTAATTCTATCTAGTTCAGCAACATGGCGAGCATAAGTTACTTCATGCTTTTGTAATCTCTCTTCATGTAGTTTACCCACATACGCCACCACTAAAGGTGATTGTCTTGGGTTAGTTAGTTCTGATCCTTCTTGTGGTGCTCTCTTAGGTGAGTAGCCAGCTAGTATGGCTGCCTCTGTCTTTGAGACTGGTCCGTCAGGTCCACCAAATACTATAAATTCGGCAAATCTTTTTTGCATTTCTGTTAATCTTTTTGGTAATCCCATGGATTGACAATTTAAGGTAAGTGTCCTATATTGTCAAGGTATGAAAGAGAAACGTACATACACAAACATAAAGGAATATGGAGAAGATATGAGCCATGAGAATGAACGTAAGCATACTAATGATGATAGAGGGGGTGGAGATTTAGCTTATCTCATTGAAATACACCAAAAAGAAATATGGAATTGGAAACAGAAAGAGGCTGATTGGATTAAGACAGACAATCTATTACAGGGTTCTAAAAGAATTATAGATGAGTTGAGCGCTAAACTGGTACAGCAAGTTAGGATTATCCAAGAGCTGGAGTATGATAAGAATACTTATAAAAAAGAAATTGAAAAACTTCTTGCGGAGAAAATTAAATGAGAGTAAGAGACCTACAGGAATTTCTATCCAAATTCACAGAGGCCAATAAAGATGGCACCCGTCAAGGGAATGCCATGAGTGATGCGGTTATTTATGTGGAGAGGGATGGATTCCTAGAACAAATTAAACGCATGGAAGTTCACGAAAATAGTCAGACAATCTTTGGAGCTACTGGTAATCACCAGTCTCACAGGTTAGTTTTAAAAACAAAACAAGATAGAAATATTATTATCCCGAATAAATTGCGTAGCGATGTCGTATAATTGCCAGCCGTGCTTACCTCGAAAAATATATGGGCCCAGAGGCAAAATTTTACAAAGAAATTAAAAAAAATATACCTGAAATTTCGTGGATTAGACTTGAAAATCTTAGCTCACTCGGCACTCCTGATCTATTGGGCTACAATAATTCTGGGCACTTTTTTACTGTAGAACTAAAAGTTACAAAAGGTAAAAAGATTCGGTTCAGTCCCCATCAAATTGCGTTCCATGTAAAGCATCCCAAGAATTCTTTTATCTTGGTAAAGGCCCTTGGTCCTTTACCCATGAAAACTTTTTCATGGTCCATGTACCATGGACACCGGATCAGGGAGCTTGCAGCTTCCGGCTTGAAGCTTGCCGCTTGTTGTGAAGGGCTTGAGGCTTGTCGCTTGATGTTTAAGAACCTGAACTAGGTTCTGGTTTAGCTTGAGGCTTGTCGCCTGCTTGAGGCTTGTCGCTTGTGGCTTGTTGTTTGAGGCCCGGCCCAGGGTGCACGCTAGTTTCGAACCCGTCGGTTGCTTCTTCGCTAATGACCTGAGCCAGTTTATTACGCTTGCGTAATTCTTTATAATATTTTGGGTGTTTAAATTCGAACATTATTTTTCGTCTATTATTTCTATAAATGCCTTAAACTCTTCAACCGGATCGTGTTGTGTTTCGTCCCAGATCTCGACATCAGTTGAAATAATTTCTCTCAACTTCCTTAATTTTTTTCTAAGTTTGTTTAATTTTTTTTTAGTGTTGTCCATATGATATATTTTTTATTTCTTTATTCCAGCAGTTTCTGCAGTCTTTGCATTCATTATTTTGTTTAGGTGCCGGGCATGTTGCGCCAGCTGTTACAACTGTTGAAGTGTGAGCCCAGCTTCCAGGTGCCGCCTGGTCAATCATCGGTGTGCTAAATCTTATAATTAAATTATCAGGCGCTCTTGAGACATGATCCTTGATCCATGCTTCACGTGTTGGGAGCCAGTGACGCCTTGAAGGCGTTAACCTGCAGACTTCAAAAATTTTGTTGAGATGATCAAGATCTTGGACATCTCCTGAATCGTGCCATCTAAAAACATCGGGCTTTTTAGAATTAATTAAATGCGCCATAGCCTGAACCCATTGCGGGCTGCTTATAGCTGCCAGTCTCCGGTATTGTGCATCCTGAACTACTTTGAACACGTAACAATTTTTTAACGCATAACAGTCATAGCAGGTTGAGCCCTTAATTTTTCTGAGCTTGCTTCCAGTCTTGCATTCTTTGGCAGGTATACCAATTGACCATCCAGGCATTTTACCTGGTTTACTTAAGCCTCCGACCAGTGTCCATGCTTCAGTTGTTTTCATAATTTCTCCTTTATTATCCTACTATAGCTTGCGGCTTGCCGCTTGTCAATTGCTTGTTGCTTGATGCTTTTAAAAAACTTCTCACAGCTGGCAAGATAAGCCGGCGGAAGCGTTGAATGCTCCCGCAGGAAATAGTGTGTTAAGTCGTTGTGTTTAATTCTTTTCATCTGCTTTAATATCTTTT
>VTLG01005678.1_pt1 | contig 61123 bp, 81 predicted proteins | sample 4694571 | NCBI WGS metagenome assembly VTLG01 (sample SAMN12604809, study PRJNA352737) | marine metagenome | biome: ENVO:00000447; feature: ENVO:00000209|ENVO:00000569|ENVO:01000036; material: ENVO:00002151; isolation source: viral sequences binned using virsorter ...
ATGAAATAGGTGGTCACGCAGTTCAAGCTAGAGAGGGGCTTCCTGGAGGGTCTTCCCCTATCATTATGGAACGTATATATGACTTCTATACGAACAGGAAGGCCCAAAAAGACAGCAAGCCCCTTGGATCAATCCAAAAAGAGGTAGACGCTTTTCTGAAAAAAGCAGATTGGCTTATTGCTGATGAGACCAAGTTAATCAAAAGTGAAATTGCAAAGGGCAACAGGGATCCTATAAACGATGAAACAATACTAAACCTCGCTAAAGAACGAGCCTTTAACTACCTTTACAGACTAGAAATCGGCGAAATTGGGGCGTATACTATACAGGGTAGAGCGGGTCTCCCAACCCTTATCCGAGAAATTACTCCACCCTATGGAGAAAATTTAGGAGGAGCTGATGATATTGGCCGACTTCTTGCCAGCGAAGGGGCGTTGCCTCATATGGGCATAGATACAAGGGGTCTTCAAAAACCGTTTATTCCCGTTATTGATCAATCAGGAATTCGTAGTCTTATGCTACAGGAAAATAAATAATGTGCTATAGTTGAAATGATGAACAAAAAGGTAAGCTAAAATGCCACCTATCAATCGCCCAAGTAATATAGATCGTGCTCTTATTCAAGCTCCCGAGAATGTAGCTTTGTCTCCAGAAGAGGATGAGCTTTCAGCACAACAAGATTTATTCTTGAATATGGATGTTGACATTCAGGAGGACGAGGAAGGAGGTGCAGAGATTACTTTTGGTGATGTCTCAGAGGCTGATAACCTAGGCACAGAACCTGAAGATTTTTATGGTAATCTTGCGCCGCTGGTTGGTGATGACACACTTTCTGAAATTTCTTCCTACGTTATGAAAAGCGTGGACGAAGATCGGAGTAGCCGTAAAGATTGGGAAGATACCTATACCAAGGGGCTTGACCTTTTAGGGTTACGCTATGAAACACGCACCGAACCGTTTGAAGGCGCGACAGGTGTTATTCATCCTATGATAAATGAGGCGGTCACGCAATTCCAATCTGCGGCGTATAAGGAAATGCTCCCTGCCAGTGGCCCCGTACGAGCGCAAATTATAGGAACCTCTACTCCTGAACTTGAACTTCAAGCACAAAGAGTACAGCAATACATGAACTATCAGATCATGTACGCTATGGAAGAGTACGAGCCTGAATTTGATCAGATGCTTTATTTCCTTGGTCTAGCTGGGAGTGCCTTTAAAAAGGTTTACCCTGATATGGCGATGCTTCGTCCCGTGAGCAAATTCGTTGCGGCAGAGGATATCATTGTGCCGTACACGGCTACGGATTTACGAAGCGCAGAACGTGTGACCCATAACATTCAAATTTCCGAGAACGAACTTCGGAAGTTACAGGTAAGCGGCGTTTATCAAGATATAGAAATTAAGATGGGGTCAGATGCAAGTGCTGACCAAATAGAAGAAAAGTACGAAGAATTAGAGGGTGTTAGCCGTAATGATACCGATCGTGAGCTAACCCTGTTTGAGTGCCATTGCTATTTAGATATTGAAGAGTATCCAGATACAGACGAAGAAGGTGAGGCAACAGATATTAAGTTGCCCTATATAGTAACCGTTTGTGCCGATACTAAAGATGTTTTAGCGATTCGTCGTAACTATCGTAGCGATGATGAAAGCAAAAGTAAGATCCCCCACTTTGTTCAGTACAAGTTTACTCCTGGGATGGGATTTTATGGTTTTGGGCTGGTGCATCTACTTGGAAATTTGTCGCGCACTGCCACAGCGAATCTTCGCCAGCTTATTGATGCTGGAACCTTGGCAAATATGCCCGCCGGATTTAAGGCAAGGGGACTGCGTATTGCAGATGACAGTAATCCTCTCCAGCCAGGAGAATTTCGAGATGTAGATGTTCCAGGAGGTGAACTCCGTAATAGTCTGATGCCGTTGCCCTATAAAGAACCAAGTGCAACTCTTATGCAGTTGATGGGCTTTGTAGTGGAATCGGCACAAAAATTTGTTGGGACTACAGATATAGGCGTTGGTGATAGTAACCAAGAAATGCCTGTCGGGACCACCATTGCTTTATTGGAGCGTGGTGCGAGAATTATCAGCGCAGTGCATAAACGACTTCACGCAAGCATGAAACTAGAGTTGAAGATGCTGGCGCAGTTATTCTCTGAATTTCCAACCCCCTACCCTTACCAAGTAAACGCAGACGAAAATATCAAGGCTGAAGACTTTGATGACCGTGTAGATATTCTCCCTGTAAGCGACCCAAATATTTTCAGTATGTCGCAACGGGTTGTTTTGGCACAGGAGCAACTTCAACTCGCGCAAGCGGCTCCAGATATGCACAACCTCCATGAGGCTTATCGGCGTGTATATGAAGCCTTGGGCGTAAATAATATAGACCAAATCTTAAAACCAGAAGAGCCTACGTTACCAATGGATCCCGCCACAGAAAATCAGATGGCTTCTCAAGCGGCGGGTGGTCAGGGTAAAATGCAAGCATTCCCGCAACAGGATCATGACGCCCATATTGAAGTGCATCTTGGATATATGCAGTCTAAAGTTGCACAAATGCAACAGCCTGTCTTACTGACCTTAGAGAAACATATTTTTGAACATCTTGGGCTAAAAGCTAATGTTCTTCATGATCAGATGATGGCGCAAGATCCTAACGCCCAACAACAGCCCCAAGAAGAACACGATAAAATGGTGGCGAAACTACAAGCTCAACTTATACAGGAATATTTACAGAAGGTTCCACCGCAACCTAATCAAGATCCGTTAGTCGAGCTTAAGAAAGAAGAGCTACAGCTCAAGGGCCAAGACCAGATGCAGGATGCTCAAAATGACCAAGCTAAACTAGCACTTGACCAGCAAAGACTTAATGAGCAGACTAATGTTCAAAGAGAGCGTATACAAAGTCAAGAAGATATTGCTAATATGAGGGCGCAAATTGCCTTGCAACGGCAACAGCAGAAACCTTCCCAAGGTAGGGGTAACTGATATGGCTAAGAAAAAGGAAAAAACAGAAAATACAATGCTTGCAAGTTTACTTAAAGAAGATGAAGAACAAGAAGAGCAAGCAGAAATGAGCAGTGGGGGTGAGGCCGTTGCCTCGCAAAGTGATAATCCTCATCTTGGAGATATTTCTCGTGGGGGTCGTTTGGCTTTAACAGGGATTAAATTCAGGGGAGTCAGGTGACATTATTTGCTAACGCAGGATCAAAAACATAAAGGAAACGGACACTACTCTTCCTATTTTATAGAGTGTCCATGGTGTGGTCAAGACACACGATTAGAATTAGTACATTCTCACTACCAGTGTATTAATTGTAAGAGGCCTGTTTTAGATTGTTGCGACGGAGAAACAGCAGATGCCTCGAGAGAGTAAAATGCCAAAGTACGATTTGGATCGTGATGGTCGGGTAACCGATAGTGAAATCGCACGAGCTAAAGCCATTATGGAAATGGAGAACCTTGATGATAAACAAACTTCTCAAAGGAAAATGGCTTGGGTGGCTCTTATCTCTATGGTTTGTTTCACCCTTGCTGTTTTCTTACCTATTTTTCCGGATTCTAGAATTACTGCGTTAGCCGATTTATTTGGTCTTTTTTACATAGGTCAAGCTGGTGTTGTGGGGGCGTACATGGGCATGACCGCATACATGAGCGCAAAGCGATGACAAAAATACTTCTTTTTACCCTCCCTTTAATCTTATTACTTTTCTTTTGGACTTCCTGCACTACCCCGTTAGTGTACTCTGCGTTTGCTCAAACAGAAGGACAAGTACAATACGATAACCACCCTTGTGGAACTCCAGATTTGTCTTTAGATAGTCTTCGAATGTTCTTCCACCATAGGTGGCAAGCACGTTCAGCAGAACTTCACGATATTGCTCGGGAAGCATGGATTCAGTTTCATAAGTCTGAAGATCTTGGTATAACTAAAGTCCTTGTATTTCAGAGTCCTATGCAGAAAACTTATGCTGTGGTGTCAGCAAAATCTATAGATAATGTTATGTGTGTAGTAAAAGTAAAATCTCAGATAGCTTTAGCTTATGCACCTAATAGATTGCATAGTATTTTAGGAGGAAAATTAATGGAGTCAGATATTTAAATGGAATGGTTAATTATGACATTTGGCGCGAAGTTTTGTTGTATTGGAGCTTCTGGCGTTGGCGGTCTCGCAAATTGGGCGGTTAAAAAGTCCATCAGTTGGCGTGACCTTTTGTTGGCTATTTTTGTTGGATGGGTGGCGGCTGAATTCTTTATTCCCCCCGTAATGAAGCATTGGGAACTCGATATGACTTGGGGACCAGCAATTGCTTTTATCATTGGGTTTTGTGGGATACGTTTGTTGCCTGTTTTGGAGGAGGCAATAACAAATAAAGTGAAAAAGACCTAAAACAATATTAGTCATCTTTTGCATAGGAAGCTAAAGTATCCTTACTTGTCTAAGGTGCGAAGAAAAAGGGGCTTCAAATGATAAGTTTACTGGGGACATTATTAGGCTTTGGTACCAGCATAGTACCAGAAATCCTTGGATATTTTAAACAATCTCAGGCTGATAAACAGGAATTGGCTATGCTCGAAGCCAAGGCCAAGTACGCGGAGAAGTTATCCGAGTTAAAAGTTAAAGAATTAGATATGCAAGCCGATATCGAAGAAACAAGGGGGATTTATGAGCACGATAGATCTATCGACGCTGGAGGATTTGTCAACGCTCTTCGGGGTTCTGTGCGCCCTGTCCTTACTTATGCCTTCTTTAGCCTGTTTGCTACTATTAAAGGAGTCACCCTATACGCGATGGTAAACACGCATGGGATGGACCTTTCTGCAGGACTTTTAGAAATATGGGATCCTGAAACTCAGGCTATATTCTCTGCTATTATAGCTTTTTGGTTTGGCAATAGAGCAATGAGTAAGGCAAGAGCATGGGTGAAAAAGTAAACAAGTCATATTTTTCTGCCATAAAACCAGGACGATACAATCCCAAGATTTATTGTGCCAGTAAGATTTGGCATGCCGAAAAATGGCTAGATTTACGCAATAACTACGGGTACGATATAATTTCTTCTTGGATTGAAGTTCCTTGTGGAACTAAAGAAAACCCAACAGGCGCATTAGATCTTTCTTCTGAGCAACAATCTGTTTTATGGCAAGATTGTGTCCTAGAAATAAATAGGGCCGATTTGCTAATTGCCTATGCAGAAGAAGGTGATGACCAACGTGGAGCCTTAGTAGAAATTGGGGGTGCGCTGGCTAATTCATGCCCTGTGTACTTGATTGGGAATTGTGATTCTTATCGGAAAAGTAATTCGAGTGATGCGGCTTTTACTCACCACCCGTTGTTTTATAACTCCTTTTTGCCAGAAGACCATATAGAAGGCTACAAAGTAGCTCTTCGGCATTGGCATAAAGAATATGAATAGGAGACATAATATTTACGAAAAACTTTCAAAGGTGTTGCAAGATCGCCGTGAATCCGTTATTGAAACCCTGTGTCACGGTATAGTTACTGACTTTACCGCCGTTCAAGTTCTTAGGTCTAAACTTGAAGAACTTGCTTTTATGGAACAGGAAATAAAAACCCTGCAAAAAAGATTGGACTACGATGACTAAAACTCTTTATGTTCCTGAGCATATAAAAAACAGGAAAACAGCCCCTCCTCCTTCTAAATCTGATTCTCTCGACGAAGTTTATGAAAGAATAGATAAAGAAATCCCCCGAGAATCCCTCTTAGATAAGTCTACTTTAGAAAGATTACCTACTCCTACAGGTTGGAGAATTTTGATTCTTCCTTATCGTGGACAAGGAAAAACTAAATCAGGAGTATTTCTTCCTGATGAGTCAGTAGATCGTGAGGCTGTTGCCACAGTCTGTGGTTATGTTTTGAAAACTGGCCCCCTTGCGTATAAGGATCCTGAAAAATTTGGTAATGCTTCTAAGCCTTGGTGTAAAGAAGGAGACTGGGTTATTTTTGGTCGTTACGCAGGAAGTAGATTTAAAATAGAAGGTGGCGAAGTACGGCTATTAAATGATGATGAAATTTTAGCTCAAATTGATTCGCCAGAAGATATCTTGCACACCTAACATGGAGAAAACCATGCCCGAGGCAGAAAATGTAGAAGCTACCGAAGACCAAGTAGAAGTTCAGCTAGATCCAGAACAAAGTTCTTCAGAAGACGTTACGGTTCAAACAGAGCCAGTGCAGGGAGAGCTACCTCTAGAAAGCCCAAAAGAAAAAGAGCTAGAAGAGTATAGTGAGACTGTTCAAAAAAGAATAAGTAAACTCACTGCAAAGATGCGTGAGGCTGAACGTAGAGAACAAGCGGCTTTAGACTACGCTAAAGGGGTCCAGACTCAATTAGCACAACAGCAAACTAGAACTCATAACCTTGACCAATCCCTTATCACAGAATTTGAGAATCGTGTTACTGCTCAAACGGAAATGCACAAACAGCAACTTCGTGAAGCGATTGATCGTGGGGATGTTGATGCTCAAGTTGCCGCGCAAAAAAGTCTTGCTGAGGTTGCCGCTGATAATGAACGTCTTAAGGTTGCCAAAAACCAACAAGAACAATTGGCAAAGGCTCCCCCTCAACCTCAACCGCCAGCGGTTCAGCCACAGGCACAACCTCAGGCACAACCTCAGGCACAGACAAGAGCACCTGATGCGAAAGCTGTCTCGTGGGCTGAAAAAAATGAGTGGTTCGGGGCTGACGAGCCGATGACGCTCACAGCGTTTAGCATTCATAAAAACTTGGTAGAATCAGAAGGGTTTGACCCACATTCAGATGTCTACTATGAAGAAATAGATCGTAGGATACGCCAAGAATTTCCGCATAAATTTTCTAACGGGAAAGAAAAATCCGCACGGAGAAGTCCTGCGGTGGCATCGGCTGGCCGTAGTTCTAGTCGTTCTTCCAAAAAATCTGTGAAGTTAAACTCTTCACAGGTTGCAATTGCTAAGAAACTTGGTGTAAGTTTGGAACAATACGCGAAGCAAGTTGCTTTGCTACAAAATTCGTGAGGATGATCAATGGATCGTGAAACACGCACTACTCAAACAAGAACCACAGAAGAACGCCGCAAACCGTGGCGTCCCCCGTCTAGTTTAGACGCTCCTCCCCCTCCGGAAGGGTATGTTCATCGTTGGATCCGTGAAAGTGTTATGGGATTTGATGATAAGAAAAACTTATCCGCTCGCCTCCGCGAAGGCTTTGAATTAGTTCGCGCCGATGAGTATCCAGATTTCGAAGCTCCAACTGTCCAAGATGGTAAACATGCTGGAATAATTGGAGTTGGCGGTTTGGTACTTGCTCGTTTCCCCGTAGAATCATTAGATGAACGCACTACACATTTCCGTAAGGCCGCTCGCGACCAGATGGAAGCCGTTGATAATGATCTTATGAGGGAAGAACACCCGTCTATGCCTATCACACAAGAAAGGCAATCTCGTGTAACCTTCGGTGGTGCGGCTAAACCCGCCACTGAATAGCTAAAGGAATATGAGCAATGGCAAATATTGATGCGGCCTTTGGGCTTCGTCCATATAGAATGCTTGGTTCTGGAGCTAACACTAGCGCGGTGTCCACATACGATATTCAAACCTCGGGAACCGCAGGAACGTCGAGTACAATTTACGAAGGCACTCCTGTTATTCCACTCGCAAATGGTTTGGTTGATATTGTCGGCAATGCTAACGGTGGGACAGTTCCAATACTAGGTGCTTTTGTGGGTTGCCACTATACGGACTTAACCGGAAAACCTGTTTTCACTAATAAGTGGCCGGGAACCTCTAGTATTAAGTCTAGTACAAGAGCAACGTGTTTGATAGCTTCGAATCCTGATCAACTCTTTTTAATAAATTGTGATGGTGCGGCTACTCAAGCGGCAGTTCATGCGAACGCTAACTTTGCAACAGCTACATCAGGTGATTCAACGACAGGTAAGTCGTCTGCTGAACTTGATATTTCAACTGCGGCAACGACCAACACACTGAATCTGCGGATTGTGGGGTATGAAGATAGCCCGTCTAATGCGGATACCAGTGCGGCTGGTAGGTTAGCGATCGTCCTTCTTAACAATCACTTTTACCGTTATAATGCTAACGGTACTGGTGCCGGAATTTAGAGGAGTATGAAGAATGGCGATTACTAGATCACAACTCCTCAAAGAGCTAGAACCCGGATTGAACGCCCTGTTTGGCTTAGAGTATGATCGGTATGATAATGAGCATACTGAGATTTACGAGACTGAATCTTCAGATCGTGCATTTGAAGAAGAGGTTATGTTGGCAGGGTTCGCTCAAGCACCTGTGAAAGGTGAAGGCTCGGCGGTTACTTATGACTCGTCGAATGAAGCCTACACTGCTCGCTATACGCATGAGACGATTGCACTTGCGTTTGCGATTACTGAGGAAGCAGTAGAAGATAATCTCTACGACCGCCTCTCTAGTCGTTACACTCGCGCTCTTGCTCGTTCGATGGCGAACACGAAACAGGTTAAATCCGCTAATGTGCTGAATAATGCTTTTGACAGCACCTATACTTTCGGAGATGGGAAAGAGCTTTGTGCTACGGACCATCCAACCGTAGGTGGTGGCACTTTGAGAAATGAGCTCAGCACAGCGGCTGACTTGAACGAAACTTCAATGGAACAAGCGTTAATTGATGTCGCGGCGTTTATCGATGAACGAGGCCTCAAAATTGCGTTGCAAGGTAGGAAATTAATTCTCCCACCAGCTCTGCAATTTGTAGCTGAAAGATTGATGGCGACAAATCTGCGTCCTGGGACTGCAGACAATGATATCAATGCGTCACGGAATATGGGTATGTTGCCGGAAGGTTATGTAGTCAATCATTTCTTGACGGATACGGATGCTTGGTTCATCAAAACTGATGCGCCTAATGGCTTTAAGCACTTTGAACGTGCTCCAATCAAAACCTCCATGGAAGGGGATTTTGAGACAGGAAACGTTCGCTATAAAGCTCGTGAGCGTTACAGCTTTGGTGTTTCGGATCCACGTTGCGTCTTCGGGTCTCCTGGAGCGTAAAAAGATGAAATGAGGGGGAGAGGAAACTCTCCTCCTTTTTTCTAGGACTAATCAGCTCTAGCGACTGGCCTAGCAGATGCTTACGATAACTCTAGAGCGAAACCTTTCGTAAGAAGGAACCATACGAAATGGCCCAGACAACTTTTAACGGTCCCGTCCGTTCTGAAAACGGGTTTAAAGTCATTAATGTAGCGGCTGGAACTGGTGCCGTTACTGAAACTTCTTCTCAAGCATCTACAGGCATCTTTGTCAACAAATATATCAAACACGTTGGTATTGTTACTGGTGTCACTGTAAATACCACGGCGGGTGATAGTCCTGCTATTGGTGAGTTCACGCAACCAGCTAATACTATCATAACCAATATCAAGATATTTTGTGCTACCGCTCCAACTATTGGGACGGGCGATATTGGCTACGAAGTTGGGACTACTAGTTCTGGCGCACAGATTGTAGCGGCTGTTACTGACCAGATTCTAGATGGTGGTACTACAGTTGTTGTCGGTAATGTAACCTTGCCTTCGTTGGTTCTTCAGACTGAAAGCGGAACGACGGCTCCAGCTTCTGTTCAGTATGCGTCAGCAGAGAGAACTATTTACTGCAATATTACGAATACTGCGGATGCGACTACGGCTGGTTCTTTCACCTTCATCATTGAGTATGTGCAAGTTGCATAGGTAGGAGCTTATTATGGCTGATGCTGTAACTGCGACCACAGTAATTGACGGACAACGAACAGCCGTTATCTACTGTACTAATACGAGTGACGGAACAGGTGAAGCCGCCGTAACCAAGGTGGATGTATCTGACCTTGCCGCTTTACCAGATGGAACAGCTTGTACGGGTGTTCGGCTTGAAAAGGTTGTGTTCACAAATGTCGGTATGGGGGTTAAGCTCCTTTGGGACGCCACTACCGATGTTATTGCGGCAGAACTTCCGGCTGATTACTCTGACACATTAGACTACTCTGATATCAGTGGTCTTCCAAATGTTGCCGCTTCCAGTGGCAACACAGGAGACATACAGTTAACGACGATAGGGCATACTAGTGGAGATACTTACTCTATCGTCCTTTACTGTTTAAAAGAGTACTAAGTTTCATGGTTGATCTAGATCGAAAGAACGAGCTAGATATAGTCCAGATACGCGGTGAGTTAAAGTTACTGTCACAGAAGATGGATGTCATAAAAACCAATGACTTACACCATATTCAAAAGTCAGTAGACCAGATAAACCGCATATTATGTGCTGTGGGTATTCTTGTTTTTGGCCAACTTATAGTTGGGGTTCGAATTCTTTTAATGGGAATATGGTGATATGGCTAAGAAATCAAAATACACTAAAGAAGAACTTGCGGCGTTTGATAGAAATGCAATAGCTCATAACGAGAATTACGAAATCGTAGAAGATTCCGTTATGTCTAATGCTCTGAGAAAAAAATTGCGCTTGCCCCCTATAGTTAAAGCCCCAACGGGCAAAGCAAGACGCCGTCCTACTTCCAGGGAAAAAAGTGAAGACCAGATGAAAAATCGTCCTTTTGGTATTAGGATGGCTAAAGGTGGTTTAGTCAAAGGTCCATATAGTTAGGGGAGTGACTTTATATCACGAAGTGATTACCCACTTAATGAACAAAAACAGGAAAGGTAAGATCATGGGTGCATGGATTTCGGAAAGACTTTCTGAGCCGTCAAGTTATGCGGCTGTGGGACTTGGAGTTTTGGGGGTTGGTGTTATTCTAAACCAGCCTATTCTCATTTATGCTGGCATTGTGGGCGGAGTTGTTGGTTTTGTCCTCAAGGAAAAAGGTGTAATTTAATGCCGAAAGTGGGAAATAAGCACTATCCTTATACAGAAGAAGGATATAAGGCGGCGGCAAAAGCGCGGAAAAAGAAAAAGAAGAAGAAAAAGCGCGTTCGCAAAGCCCATGGAGGAATGGTAAGAGGGCCGTGTAGCTAATGTCAAGCGACCCCTACAAAAATCCGGGAACAAAGCGAAAGTATTCGGCTAAAACTCGAATTCCGTCCTTCCCGAAAAAGAAACGACCTTATACCCCTTTTGGTGGACCACATACTCGTATCGCGGCTCGGCCAAAAGGGATGCAAGTTCCTAGTATAGCTAAAAATCCTGTGCTGGCAGAAAGACACGCGAAAACATCAAAGGCTTTGGAGGCTCTGGCACAAAAAGGCACAAGGTTTACTGCCGCAGAGAGGCAAGCCATTAGAGGTGTTGCCTCTCGCCCAAGATATGCCGCAAAAGGCGGATTTATTACAAAAGGTCCGAATAGCTAGGAGAAGATACAATGGCTATCACACGTAATCAATTTCCAAGACAAAATACCCCTATGCCAGAAGACACAGGGAGAAGAATGACCCCTGAAAGGTCTACCCCCCAAGCTAAACATGAATCTGCGACTACCACACTTGTAAAAGTAAAAAGTGGTGACACGCTTTCGGGCTTGGCTAAGAAGCATGGGGTTACATTAGATTCTGTCTTGAATGCTAATAAAAATATAACAGATCCAAATATGATTCGTGTAGGGCAAAAGGTCAATATCCCTACTCACAGCCAAGCTCAAGGCCGTGTGTATAAAGACTGGGAAAGAACTAACCCGAAAACAGGGCGAACTTTAGGGCAAAGTGTTCGTGGGGGAGTAAATCCTCATACACCGCGCCAAAAGATGGGCGGTGGTGGTTTGGCTAAGAAAAAGAAGATGGGCGGTGGTGGTTCCGTAAGAAAGAAGTATGCCAGCGGTGGACTAGTAGTTAAAAAAGGAAAAAACAGAATTATTCGTGGACCTCATAATTAAAATCAGTACACAATAAGGGGAAATTAAAATGCCATCTACAATTCCATATGATCCGTCTTTGGTATTGGGAAATCTCATCGCCTTAGATAAAATTACGAAGTTACAAGCTATTGCGGCGGCACAAAAGCCAGCAGATTTAGCGCAAGATAGCCTCAATTCACTAATACTTAACAAGCGTAAGTTGGATATGACCTTCCAAGAAATGGTGAATATGGGGGTAGATGTTAAAGACTTACAGGATTTTCAGAAAACTATAGATTCCTTGAAAACAGATATATCCAAACACGCTTCTGCGTATGGCAAAGCGGTTATGACATCAACAGCGGCGGTAGAAGGTCAAAAGTCTTCTGACGGCACCACCGAAATAAATGAAGCTCCTGAAAGCCCAATAGACTGGAATAAATCTGATATTAAGAAAATGCCTCTTAGTTCTGATTCTATGAACGTTGATGTGCAGTACCTTAGAAATGAACGAGAAAAAGACGGAAATGATGCTCATGCAAGTTCTGTTGCTTCTGCCGTTAGTGGAGCAATGGGAGGTATATTTGAGCCAACTTTTACAGCCCAAATGTCGGGGTCAGCAAAAAGCAGTACCCTACATCAGACTTCAAAACATGATATTGAAGGCACCTTAGTAATCACTGCCACTTGCACCCATAAAATTGCTGATGTTTTTGCTCCGTTTATTATGGATCCAGATAAAGCTATTGCGGCTTGGAATATGTCCTATCCAGGAGAAATATTAGACACAACATCAGAACAGGGGATGCAACAGGCTCTTTCAACTACTGCCGCAGATAAAAATAAGCTCCACCTACTTTCTGGTCAGACAATGGGTAGCTCATTTGTTGGTATGGTGCATATTATCCAGTCTGAAAAGAGTAGTAGCACTCAATCAGAAAATGCTCGGTCTGCTGAAGCCCAAACTACAGCAAGATGGGGAGGATTTCTTTCCTACGCGCAGGGTGAATTTGGTCTTTCTACCAGTGCCAGTAATAAAATTCAAGATCTCTTAAGCTCTTCAGAAGTAAGTTCTCATTGTTGCTTAATTACAATGGGGCTTATTCCTTCACTTAAAAGCGAGTTGCTTAAAACGACAATAAGCTCTCTAAAACCTCCAGCTACCAAAGTTATGGAGCAATTAAGCACTATTCAAAAAGCGACGGATGGTGAGGTAAACAGCACAGCGGCAGGGGCAAAAAAGGCTAGAGAAGGCAAACAGTTTATGACCTTGAATAATAGCTTCCTTAAAAGTTCCGTCGAATCTGTGCATGAAGCCAGTAGAAAAGACAATAAGGTAATTGATCTAAATTCACTTATGACGGCTTTTGATGATTTTGTAAAGAAGGCGGCGGCAGATGATGCTTGCGGTGTTCCAATAAATTTCTTTGTTAGAGAAATCACTAAGTCAGATATTGCCAAGGCGTATTTGAAGAAGTACAGCCCATTAAAGGACTGGCAATTATCTTCTGATGATGATAACTCTAGTGCAGAGGCAACTAGCTAGTACAGTGAGAAAAAATAATGGCATCTTCGGGTTCTAGAGATTTTGATTTAGATGTTGCAGAGTATGTAGAAGAAGCCTTTGAACGATGTGGGTTAGAAGTTCGTACGGGCTACGACCTCCAGACCGCTAGACGTTCTCTTAACTTACTTTTTGCTGATTGGGCTAATCGTGGGCTAAATCGTTGGACTATTTCCCAGGAAACTTTAACTTTAGCAGATGGTGTTTCTGAGTACCCACTTGGTACCTTAACTATGACAGTAGGTTCTGTGTCCGGAACTTTTTCCGCTGGTGAAGCCTTAACGGGTGGAAGTAGCGGAGCTACGGCTAGTATAACCAGTATACCAACAGCTACGAGCCTAGCTCTAACGGTTCCGACAGGCACGTTTACGGCCAGTGAAACAGTTACAGGCGGCACTAGTGCCGCCACTGCAACCGTTAGCAGTGCGGTCGATTTCGAAGATGTTAGGTCAAGTATTGACCTGCTTTCTGCTGTAATTCGGCAAGATAGTGGTACTACTGACCAGTTTGACCTTGCTTTAAGTAGGGTAAGTCGTGACGAATTTATTGGGCTACCAACCAAACGCACTACTGGACGCCCTTCTCAATTTTATGTAGACAGGCAGATTACTCCTATTCTTAGATTATGGCCCACACCAGACTCTTCTTCGGATTATATCTTGGTGTATGATCGGCTACGGCGTATAGAAGACGTAGATGCAATGACAAATACAGCTAACGTCCCGTTTAGGTTTTTTCCTTGTTTGACAGCGGGACTAGCCTACTATCTCGCATTGAAAAAAGCTCCTGAGAGAGTTCAAATGTTAAAGCAACTTTATGAAGAAGAATTTGAAAGAGCCGCCTCTGAAGATAGAGATCGGGCTTCTTTAAGTTTAACCCCTAGCACTTCATTTTACTCTAACTTGATATAAGCATGGCAAGATACGCGACCGGAAAACACGCTAAATTTATTTCTGACAGAAGCGGCATGGCGTTTCCTTATTCTGAACGAGTTAAAGAATGGAACGGATCCCTTGTTCATCGTTCGGAATTTGAAGCAAAACACCCGCAATTGAGACCTCGGAAATCTCCTTTAGAACCACAGGCACTCTATCAACCCCGTATCCCTAGAAAAGAACCTATGGTAGTATATGTCGCAGAATCTGTTTTTGGGGCAGAAGGTTCCTTACATGGAACAGGACAAGTTGGAGTTGTGACGGTAACAACATCATGAGTACAGCACCTTATACATTCACAACATTAAAATCAGCTATCCAAAATTGGACAGATAATGCTGAAACTAGTTTCGTTGCAGAACTTTCTAGATTTATTTCTAATGCGGAAGAACGCATCTTTAAAGAAGTTGACTTAGACTACTTTCGTAAAAATGCTGAAGGAACTATGGCTAGTGGGAACAAATACTTAGCCAAGCCCACAGATTATCTTGCTTCTTTTTCCTTATCTTATACTGACGCAAGTGGAAACGTGAACTTTCTTCTACAGAAAGACGTAAACTTCTTACAGACTTATACCCCTGCTGGCAATAGCACTACAGGTGCTCCTAAATACTATTCTCCTTTTGACGTGAATACTTTTATTCTAGCTCCTACTCCTAGCGCAGATTTTACAACTGAATTGCACTATTTCTATAGGCCCACTTCTATCACAGCAACCAGTGACGGTACATCTTGGTTAGGAGATAATGCGGCAGATGCCCTGCTGTATGCTTCTTTAGTTGAGGCGTACATTTATATGAAGGGGGAACAAGACATGATCCAACTTTATACGCAAAGGTTTCAAGAATCAATTCTTAGATTGAAAAATTATGCCGAAGGTTTAGAAAACTCTGACAATTATCGTGAAGGTATGTTAAGACTAGCAAATCGAACATAGTAGGTGAATTAAAGTGCTACAGGTTAGTGGAACTCCAGAAGTCGGCTCTGTTTCTGTATTCTCTTCTTCAGAAAGAGGACATAGTCCTGAACAAATGGCAGAAATGGCACTGAGCAAAATTATAGAAGTGAACGAAAATGCCCCTCCTGCAATTCGAGATCAAGCTATAGCGTACAAAGAAAGTTTGCGGTATATCTTAACCTTTTACTTTCACCAAATGGCAAAAAGTGAGAGAACTACTATCTGGGCATTAATGAAACAGCAGGGCCACGAAGACATAGCCGAAATCATAAGGAGATTGTAAATGGCATTTAGTGGAAACTTTATGTGTACTTCCTTCAAAAAAGAATTGATGGAAGCGGTACACAATTTTAAAAATAGTGGAGGGAGTACCTTCCGACTTGCATTGTATACAAACAGTGCCTCTTTTACGGCGGCTACCACTGCGTACACAAGCACTAACGAAGTTAGTGGAACGAACTACACGGCAAAAGGCAATAGTCTGACTCGAGTAGATCCAACTACCAGTAGCACAACCGCTTATACTGATTTTGCGGACACGACGTGGAGTAGCTCAACTATCACAGCTCGAGGGGCCTTGTTGTTTAATGATTCTGCTTCTAATGACGCTACTTGTCTAGTTTTGGATTTTGGGGCAGATAAATCAAGTTCCTCCGGGGACTTTACAGTGCAATTTCCGACAGCTAGTTCAAGTGCGGCAATAATCCGAATTGCATAACTGAGGTCTAATGGCATCTCAAACAGGATGGGGACGTAGTACATGGGGTAGTGGCACTTTCGGGGATGAGCTCCCCGTTACTGTCACGGGTGTTGCTGGAACTGGAGCTGTTGGAAGTGTTTCGGTTACTGCGGTACAAAATGTCACTATTTCTGCTTCGGGTCTTGCCGGAACAGGGGCCGTTGGAAGTGTTTCACTAGCATTTGACTTTTCATTCGCTGTAACTGGTGTTGCTGGGACAGGGGCCGTTGGGACATCTACCGCTGGCGGAACAGCAACAATAACGGCAACGGGTCTTGCCGGAACAGGGGCCGTTGGAAGTGCTTCAGGACTAGCAAGTGGGTTGGCTGAAGTTACAGGACTTGCCGCGACGACTGGTTTTGGTACAGTGACAACGGTACAAAGTTCAATAGCTTCCGTAACAGGACTTTCTGCTACGGGTGGTACAGCGCAAGTTACGGTATGGGGCGAAATAACACCGTCACAAACTCCAAACTGGGTAGAAATAGCGGCATAGGAAAAGATCATGGCATCTACATATACAACAGGCTTTAGTTTTGAAAAAATTGCAACTGGCGAACAGTCCGGTTCATGGGGTACAACAACCAATCATAATTGGGATATTGTGGACCGCTTATCCTCATATAAAACCGTAGCCATAACAACAAATGCGGATACGGCTACTTTAACTGTTCGAGAAGCATCTCCTGGATCAGGAACTGAAAATCTTCAGGATGGTATGTACCGTGTGATCAAATTTACAGGAGCCTTGGATTCAAATTGTACCGTCACAGTGGCACCGAATACAGCTCCTGCTTATTTCATTATTAATAACGCTACTACAGATTCAGGCTCCAGTGGCCCTTATTCTGTTATTATTTCACAAGGTAGCGGTGCGAATGTAACAGTAGAAAATGGAAAATCTGCAATTATTTATTGCGATGGGGCTGGAGGTGGTGCCGCTGTTGTAGATGCTGTCTCTAATTTAGCATTGGCTACTGTAACGGCTTCTGGCGACATTACTGCAAGTGGAACATTCAACGCCTTGGGAGATACTGCCGCTAATGATAAAGCCGCTGTAGGATACACAAGTGCAGAAGGTCTTATTCTTACAGGCCAAGGTTCCACTAACGATGTAACCATTAAGAATGACGCTGACACTGATGTAATTACGATAGCAACTGGCGGAACTAGTGTTGATATTGTTGGAGATGTAACGGCTTCCACTGTAAATGCAGACGGAGATACCTCCGCTGGCGATAATGCGGCGATGGGCTATACAAGCGCAGAGGGGTTGATACTCACAGGGCAAGGCTCGACCTCAGACATCACAGTAAAGAACGATGCTGATGGTACAGTATTTACTGTGCCAACTGGTACAGATGATATTCTGTTCCCTGACGATGCAAAGGCAATGTGGGGTACAGGTTCAGACATGACTGTCCATTGGGATGGAACGGACGGCCACCTTACTGTAGGAGGAACTCTCAATATTGACGGTTCTGGTGAAACAATGGCCACCTTTGCGGATGATGGGGCTGTCACTCTCTACCACGACAATTCTGCAAAACTCGCCACGACTTCTGTAGGAACCACAATAACTGGAACCCTGATAGCAACCACCTCTACGGCTGGAAGCCAAACAGGTAGTGTTACGTTAGACTTTGCGGCTAATCAAAACTTTGTCCTCACCTTTACTGGTAACGTCACTCTAGCCAACCCCTCCACAGAACAGGTTGGACAAAGCGGGATCATCTGCTGTATTCAAGACGGGACAGGTTCCAGAACTTTGAGTTTAGGAACGGACTACGAGACTGCTGGCGGTGCAGGAATAACCCTAAGTACAGCCGCCAATTCCGTAGATATTATACCATACTTTGTTAAAGCGTCAGGCAGTATTCAGCTTGGTGCGGTACAGTTGGCGTTTAGTTAGGGAGAGCGTTTATGCCTGTATTTGGAACACAGAACTTTGGAAGCGGAGCCACAAGTGCCTTCTCAATAGATAAGTCTTGTATGTTCGATTTTGCTTCTAGTTCTTATCTAACGAGAACTCCGGGGTCTGCTGGTAATCGTAGAACTTGGACGATGAGTGTCTGGCTAAAAGTGACTAGAAAACCTAGTAGCACTGGTGGGGGGCTTGTAGTTTATCAAGCTGGCTCCACGGAATTTAGGTGGTCAGATAGTAATGACCAAATGTATCTGATAGATGGCAGTTCGTACAAAATAAGTACAGGTAAACTTAGAGACACGACAGGATGGTTTCATCTTTGTATTATTGCAGATACTCCACAAGGCACTGCAAGTGAACGGTTCAAAGTGTATATAAATGGGGCTGTTCCTACATTATCAACAGATTCTGCGCCAGCCCAAAATTTTGATTTTGATGTTAATGATACACAAGCACAAAATATAGGAAAAGAAGGGTCCAATTATTGGGATGGCTACATGGCAGAATTCCACCTAATTGATGGAACCGCTAAAGCAGTCGGAGATTTTGGTGAAACTAACGATGAAGGTGTGTGGGTTCCCAAGCAATACACAGGTGGCGGCTATGGAACGTGTGGCTTCCATTTAGATTTTGCAGATAGTGCGGATTTAGGAGATGACAATAGTGGTCAAGGAAATGATTGGTCTGAACAGAATATAGCCGCCGCGCATCAATCCTCAGACTCACCGACAAATAATCACTGTACTTGGAATTACAACTTTGACATGGAAAGCAGCATCACACTATCGGAAGGCTGTCAGAATTTTCTAAACTCTGCTGGATCACAAGATAAAGCAGTGGGTACAATGTTCCCTCGTCATGGAAAATGGTATTGGGAAGTCAAGTGGATATCGGGTTCAAGCCACGGCCAAGTAGGACTATCTCAGAATGATGTTGGTTCAGATCAGGAAACTGGCAATAATAATAGTACGGGGACAGGGGCTAGTTTTGGTTATAGATCGTATGATGGAAACACCTACAAAAACAGCACACTAACCTCTTTCGGTGCTACTTGGACAACAGGTGATATAATAGGCGTTGCTTGGGATGTTGATAATGGAAAGATATATTTTGCAAAGAATAATTCATGGCAAAATTCTGGTGATCCTACCTCTGGTGCAACAGGAACAGGTTCAGCATACAGTTTAAGTTCTACGTCTCATGGTGGAGGTGGATGGGCACCAGCCGTTTGTAATGAGGGCAGTTCTCTTTACGAAGCTCGTTTTGATGAAGCAAAATGGGACTACAGCGCACCTGCGGGTTACAAGGCACTCTGTACTGCCAACATGGATGAACCAACAATTAAAGACCCTTCAGCAAAATTTGATTGTTTAGAGTATACAGGAAATGGTTCAGGTACCAAAAGAACAGATATTTCATGGGACAATATGCAACCTGACGCCGTGTTAATAAAAAATAGAAGTCAGAATGACGCTTGGATGCTTCACGATGCGGCTAGAGGTGTTACGAATTATGTATATTGGAATGACAGGGCGGATGAAGCAGGTCCGGGGGGCTTTGGTGCAGACGGATTTGGTTCTGCTGGAACAGCTAATCAGCTTCGGGTTTTTACTTCTGATGATAAATATAATGCTAGTAGTGAAAACTACTTAGTTCATGGATGGTATTGTGGAGGTTCTGGTTCGTCTAATACGAACGGCAGTATTAACACTACAACGACGTTTGTGGATACTACTTCTAAAGTAAGTATTAGCGCATACACAGGAAATGGAACTGATAATGCTACTGTTGGTCATGGACTTGGAGTTACCCCTGACACTGTAATGATTTTTCAAAGGTCTAATAATGACCATCATCCCGTAGTTTCTTGGGAGACTGGTCAGACGGCATACTCCGAGAAATTCTATGCAGATACTATTGGTGATGCCTTTACTTCTATGGGTGGCATGATTAAAGCAGGGTCAAGCACCACCTTCACACTCGGCACCGACCCCGGAATAAACAGAAGTAGTGGAACGTTTGTAGCCTATTGTTTTGCAGAAGTTGAAGGGTTTAGTAAGTTTGGCACTTACACAGGAAATGCTGATGCGGCAGGTCCATATATTTATTGTGGCTTTGCCCCTGAATCCATCTGGATTAAGTGCGATAAATCTAGTGAACCTTGGAATGCGTTCAGTAGGACTGTTAATCCTTACAATCCTGCTGTTAATTTTATGTGGCTGAATGATGTTAATGAAAATATAACAACCAATGATACCACAGTAGATTTCTTATCTAATGGGTTCAAGATAACTGGTAATGACACCAGAGTTAACGATAGTGGTACTTCAATACTATTTATGGCTTTTGCCAGACATCCGATGGGCGGTGAGAATGTTGCCCCATCAAAAACTTATTTTTAAGGAGACATACCATGTGGCGTGAGAAATCAACAGGAAACCTAGTCAAAGAGGGTTCCTCATGGATAGATGCAAATGGCATAACGCACCCAAGAAACTGGGATATCTGGTCGATAGATGATAAGAAAGCCGCTGGTCTTGAAGAGCTAACTCCTGACCCAATACCAAATGATGCAACTTGGTGGTGGTCAATGGACCCCGCTGGAAAGGTAACTAAAAAAGCCAAGAACCTAGACGATGTAAATGCGACAGATGCTGACACGGGAGAATTACTAAAGGATGATAAAGGTAATCAGGTAGTCCAACTTGGCGTTAAGTCTGTTTTGGTTAACACAGTTAAGCATCAGCAGGGTAGCCTTCTTGCAAAAAGCGATTGGGCTATTATTCGCAAGACTGATAAAGGGATAGCGATTCCAAGCAACATTCAAACTTGGCGTGATGCGATCCGCGAGAAGGCAACTGCAATGGAGACAGCCATTACCAATGCCGCTGATGTTGATGCAATAGAAGCTCTGTTTGTTGTGTGGGATGGAGAAGGCAATAAGTCAGGTATACTTTATGATTGGCCGGAGTTAGGTAGTTAATGCCTCTACAAAAGTTACAGTTTCGTCCTGGAATAAATAGAGATGTTACTTCATTTTCTAATGAATCTGGCTGGGAAGATTGCGATAAAATTCGCTTTTTTCAAGGATTTCCTGAGAAAATAGGGGGCTGGGAAAAGTATTCTGGTGCTACTTTTTTAGGTTCCTGTAGATCATTGCACAATTGGGTTTCATTGGATGCAAGTGACTATTTAGGGCTTGGCACACAAGTTAAATTCTACATAGAAGAAGGTGGGGGCTTCCACGACATAACCCCTATTCGTAGGACCACTACGGGTGCCGCGACTTTTGCCGCAACCAATGGTTCAGCTACTCTCACAGTAACAGATTCTAGTCATGGAGCCGTGGCTAATGATTACGTCACCTTTACGAGTGCCGTCAGCTTGGGGGGAACTATCACTGCCGCAGTGTTAAATCAAGAGTATCAGATACTTACTGTCCCTTCAGATAATACCTATACAATTTCTGCAAAAGACACAGACGGGGATACAGTCACCGCTAATTCAAGTGACTCAGGTAATGGGGGTGGTAGCACCGTTGCTAAGTATCAACTGAATGTTGGATTAGATTCAGCGGTAGGGGGTACAGGCTTTGGTGCTGGAACTTGGGGCCGTGGGGCATTTGGCTCTGCCGCAAGTACAGGCGTTACAACAGAAATACGATTATGGTCTCAGGATAACTTTGGCGAAGACTTGCTAATAAATGATCGAGACGGGGGTATCTACTATTGGGATGAAACCAATGGCACAGGAGTAAGAGCTGTAGAAATTGGGACACTTTCTGGGGCCAGCGATACTCCTACCGTTGCCAAACAAATTATGGTTTCTGATACCGACCGCCATGTTATCGCTTTTGGAACCAATACTATTAATACCACTACTCAAGATAGTTTATTAATTCGGTTTTCAGATCAAGAATCTGTTACTGATTGGACACCAGCCGCAACAAACACCGCAGGGGATTTAAGAATTGGTGCGGGGTCTACGTTTGTACGAGCCATACAAACGAAAAGAGAAATTCTTGTTTGGACGGATAGTGCTCTACACTCTATGCGCTATCTTGGTCCCCCGTTTACTTTTGGCATTACTCAATTATCCGCAAATACAACGATTTCAGGACCGAATGCCGCCGTTGCGGTGGAAGACGTTGCGTTTTGGATGGGTGATGGAGCTTTTTACCTCTATAGTGGACAGACACAACAAATTCCCTGCACTGTAATAGAACGTGTATTTGGAGATTTTTCTGAGCAGGAAAAAGATAAGGTTTATGCTGGTGTTAACTCTAAATTTGGAGAAGTGTTCTGGTTCTACTGTTCAGCAACCAATGATTTGACAGAAGGGGGAACTGGACAAAACGATAGATATGTAGTTTATAATTATAATGAAAAGGTTTGGTATTACGGAAACCTAGAAAGGACAGCGTGGCTAGATCGTGGAGTACGAACTTACCCTTTGGCAACTTTTTCGAATAGAGTTTATAACCACGAGCTTGGATACGACGATGATGGTAGTGCTTTATCTGCCTTTATACAGTCTAGTCCCGTAGATTTAGGAGATGGGGATAACTTTATTTTTATTTCTAGGATGGTTCCTGACGTCAGCTTTTCTGGCTCCACAGCAACCACGCCTAATGTAGATCTGACCGTGCAAATGCAAGATTACCCTGGACAATCATTCTCGGATTCTTCTACAAATGAAGTTAGTCGTTCCGGTACTTCTAGCACCGTTCCTTTTGAACAGTTTACTAAAAAGGTTGACTTACGCTTACGAGGAAGAGCATTTGGATTTAAACTCCTTTCTGAAGATGCGGGAGTAAACTGGAGACTAGGTTCTCCTCGATTGGATATGCGGCCTGATGGGAGAAGATAATGGCATCCAGAGAGTTAATTCCTCCGAGGCTCCCCAATCCTCCGGCAGATTTCGACCATCAATATATGGTCGATTTAGTAAGATCATTAGAGGTTTTTATTTCGCAAGAAACGAATCCTGGACAAATGCGTGGGACAAAGCTCACATTGACGGCTATTCCTACGAGTGCTGTAGGGTTAGAAGTAGGGGAACTATATCGAGTTGAAGAACAAGTCAAAGTTGTTGTTGCAAACATTGCCGCTCCTGATGGAGACAGTGGAACAGGTGCGGTAGGGTCAGTTACCGTTGTAATTAGTTAATTAACAGAGGTTGCAGATAATAATGATTCTAGGTAAGGTACAGTTAGCGTCAGCTCAGGATTTCGCTACCCCTGCCTCGTATCAAAAGCAAATGGTGAAGAAATGCAAGGTATAGCGACGCTCCCCTATGAAGTAGTAGAAGAAGAGGTAGAACTTCCCTTAGTTCCAGATAATGGGATACATACCCTCAAAGATGCCGCAGATATGTTGGCCGATTTTGGTAGGCGGGGGGATATTTATATAGCTCATGTAGCTGAAGGCGAAACGGTTATTCCTTTACCAGTGTTGAATGCCAATCCCAAAATGAAGAAGATGATCTGGCAACAATTTGAAGAAATGGGAATAGATCCAGAACAATACATTGTAGGCACCGAATTAAATATGACAAACCCTGCAACGGGCGTTCGCGAATTTGGTTTCTTTTCTGGTATTAAGAAAGTCTTTAAAAAGGTTAAAAAGGTCGTCAAAAAAGTAGTTAAGAAGATTAAGCCAATCCTAAAAGCGGCTATTCCGCTGGTAATAGGTTTGGCGGCACCTTATTTACTTCCAGCGGCACCTTTATGGTTGTCAGGGGGACTTGGCAGTTTAGCTGGATCTTTCATTGCAGGGGAGCGAGATCCTAAAGCCCTTGCCCTATCATTTGGGCTAGGCGCGGCGGGTGGAGCCTTTAAATCTAAATTTATGAGCGGCCCTGAAGGAAGCTGGTTTGGAAGCAAAGCGAATCCTGGAGCCTCTTTCATGGACTTCGGTGGAGAAGCTGGTGGAGGCATTGCAAATCTAGGCACCGCATTGACTCCTAGTAACCCATTAAATCCAGAAACATGGGGCTTGACAACTTTCAACCCACTGTCTGATTCTTCAGAACTTGCCCCTGTTGCCCCTAGCGACACACTAGCTGGCGCAGGGAGTTCGAATATAGCAAGTAACAGAGCAGTCCCTGCTGGCAGGGGTGGCATTTACGATACAACTCAACTTGAGCAACAAATAGCGGCGGGGCAACAGCCCTCAACCAGCTACTTTGGTCCAGGACAGGATCAAATACCTATAGGCGACGGCACTTATGTAGCTGGTGATCAATATGCGATGTCAGATCCGAATACCATAAACTACGCTACGGACGCTAGTCCAGTTCGAGATACCGCTACTTCTTACCTTGATATGACTGGTGGAAATACCCCCATACAGAGCAGAAATCTAACTGGCTCACAATTCTTTGGCGATGGTTATTCTCCTAGTTCCAATGTAGGAGCATCTCCAACTTTAGGAGAACCCCCGAACTGGTTCGAGAGAAATATCTGGGATTCTGATCCAAACATAGGTGGGCAGGGCGAAGGTTGGTTAGAAAGTTATATTAGCCCCAATAGATCTAGCATCCAACCCACAGCGGAGGATTACGGGCGAATGGGTCAAGCAATGGGAGACGCTGAAGCCGCCTACCTTCTGAAGAAGGGGGAAGCAATGACCCCTGCAATGAGAGAAGGATTGGAAAAACAATATATGGCTGGTATGACTCCAGGACCAGTCAGGAAGTATTGGCCAATGGCGGCTCTTGGAACCGCAGGAGCTGTGGGTGCTGACTATTTAACAGATGGCAAGGTTCTTGGTCTTTGGACACCAAATGAAGATACAGATGGCGATGGTGTTCCTGATGCGTATCGTGCGCCAACGGGCGAACTTTACTATAATGACCCAACCAAATACGGATACGGCTCAGACTTCTACGGAGATAACCCCTACTATACGCAAGAGCACGTTCCAACGTATGTCCAACAACAACCAGTGCAAGTTGCTGGTGGTGGAGAAATTGTTGGTCCCGGAACATCAACCAGTGATTCTATCCCTGCCTTGTTAAGTGATGGAGAGTTTGTAGTGAACGCCGCTACTGTGAAAGGTATAGGTGGGGGCGATAGAAAAGAAGGGGCTAAGAAACTGTACGCAATGCAACGCGCATATGACCAAAGGGTAGCGTAGTCATGGCCGAAACTCAAGAAATTATCCAACGCGAATCACCGGAGTTAGAAGCTCTAAAAATTGGTCTGATAGAACAGGCCAAAGCACTGACAGGGACACCTCCAACAGGAGGTCTTCCTACTTTAGAAGCCGCTGGTATTGACCCACTTCAAGCGCAAGCGGCAACGATAGCTCAAGGTGGAGTTGGAGCATATCAACCCTTTATTACTGCTGGGCAAGAAGCAATTGGAAGAGGGCAAGAAGCTCTCACGGCAGGAGAAGCATCCTTGCAAGCCGCACAACTTCGTGGGCAAGAAGGGATAGGTGCTTATGATCCGAGTACGGTTGGTCAGTTCTTCGATCCTTTCCAACAGGCAGTTATAGAGCAAAATGAAAGAGATATAGCAAGGCAAGGCCAAATTCAACAAAATGCTCTCCTTGCTAAAGCCGGAGGTATGGGAGCTTTTGGTGGCAGGGCGGCTATCCAAAGCGCAGAAATCGGGCGTAATGTATTAGACCAGCAAGCACGGATGGCGGCGCAACTTCGTTCACAAGGATTCCAACAGTCACAACAACAGGCTATGAACGCTTTTGAGCAAGCTCGCCGTAGAGACTTACAACTGGCACAGTTGCAGGGACAACTTGGGCAGACGCAAGGACAGTTTGGAGCGCAACAGGGTAAATTTGGAACTCAGCTAGGCGCACTTGGTGAGTTGCAAACTAATTTAACTGGAAAAGATGCCGCACTCTTAGCCGCCTTGGGTAAAGAGCAACGAGGAATTTCACAGCAACAGCTTGATGCGGCTCGAGCTACTGGACTACAGAATATTTATGAGCCATATCAGAGACTTGGCTTCTTTAGTGATATTCTGCGTGGCGCACCTAGTACTCAGCAAACTCTTAGCGTAGCCACCGCACCCGAACCAAGTTTGCTGAATCAAATCGCTGGTGGTGGTATTGCAGGGCTAAATCTTGCATCAGCCGCTAACAAAGCAGGAATAATTTAAAATGATAGATCCTAGTATGCGTCCTATGTTTGCAGGAAACGTCCCTGCAAGCCCTCCGATGCCCAATGGTAATATGCCGCCACCCGTTACTCCAATGCCCCCTACAGCCCCTCCAACGGCTGTCGGAACAGGTATCACTTCGGGCTTAGAACCCCAAGTGCCGCCAGATGTGCAACAGACCATGGACGGTATTGGGGGAAACATAGCCCAAGATATGTTGAATACTGATGCGGCACTAGAACAGTCTGAAGATCCTACAGAACTAATGAATCTTGTTCGAGGGAACGAAAAAACATTAGAGCAACGATACTCTGAACTGGCCGGAATTGTAGGAACATCTGACGCACAGGAAACACCGGAATCGGTCTTACTTCTAGTACAGCCTACCCTCAGTATGATGGATCAAGCGCAAGCGAGTACACCCGAAGGGGGATTGGGAAGCGTTCCCATTGCAGGTGGCCCCTCTGACATTGCTGGAGGAGACACCCCCGTAAATTTTCCTGATGCCTCTTTTGTTCAATCTCCAGGAACAGAAGAGGCTTCCGCACGGATACAAGCAGGAGAAATTCCAGTAGCTCGTCAAGCTGGTAGCCCTGAAGAAGGAGAAAACCTACTAAGCTGGCAAGAGTATATGGACGCAAATCCTTCTCCCTATAACGTTCCCGTCCCACAATTTGAAAGATTTGACCCTTCAGGGATACAGGGGAACGTTGACGCATTTTTAAATATAGCTAGTCCCCATACAGACAAATTGAAGCCAGCCGCGTTGGAAAAGATATATCAAGAAAGGCGAGGTTTATTAGAACCTTACCTTACTCCTACCCCTACTATGGCGCAGACTAGAGCAGAACTTCAAGATCTTTATGGTGCAGGATTAGACAAACAATTAGGGATTGCAACTAATGTCGCCCTTGCTAATTATGGCGTAGGAGTAGCCCAGAATCCAGGGACTTTATTACAAGCTCTGATTCAACCCGCAGGAAAACTCGCTACTGATATTGGCGATATTGCTTCACAAAGAGAAGCATTTGAGAGAGATCTTATAAGCACCGCTAGAGCAGAAACAAAAGCGGCAGAAACAGGACTTCGTGGGCAAGAGTTAGGAATAGTCCAAGCGGCTATTGATCGGTACGATATTCGGCACGATAATTTCCTTCAAGTCCAGAACCAAGTTGCTCAAGAGATGCTTGCTAACGGCATTGCCCTAGAAAAAGAGAGGCTTAAAGATGTCAACCAAGCTATTGCTCTTTCCTTCAATGCTAGAGAAAATCTAACCAATCTAGCTACCGAAACTTGGGGCAAGAAAAGAGAAGATGGTACATGGGATGTTATTGGTGCTCGTAGAGGAGCAGACGGTGTGTACCACTTCTACGATGAGAACGGAGAAACAACAAAGGTTCCAGAAGGCTACCATCCATTGGATGCTACTGTCCTTAGTGCTATGACTACAGGGCAACTTGACTGGAGCAAAGCTAAAATGGCTAACTTAATTATCCCAGATCCTAATGCTTTTGGTGGGTATAGAGAAGTTGCTGGTTGGGGTTTAGGAGGACAATATTGGCTGAATACGTCAGGTGATCAAGTACAGGTCGCGCCTAAAGGATTTCTAAAAGGGAAATTGAGTGAGGTCTTTGAAATTATGCCACCTGATTCTGTAGGTCGTGTCAAAATTGCATTTAAGCAAGGTCCACTTGCAGGGTCAACTATGATGGCTGGTATCACTGTAGATGGCAAAACTAATAGGACAGAACAACGCAAAATTATGCAACAAGTAAGGGCGGATGCCGACGCACTTCTTGATCAAGGAATTATTGACGCAGACCAATGGAAAGAAATGGTCAAAGTAACCGAAACCAGACAAGTATCTATCCCCGATGGCAAAGGGGGTACAAGGCTGGTGGAAATTACTTCTCCCATAAGTCTAGACGTGGCCTACCAGCTCATACCGCCAAAATACACTACAGATAGCCAAGGAAGAAAAGTACTTATTGAAAGTAGAATGAATCCTTTGGTAGAGACTCAACGTCCAACAGGAATCTTGTATGAGAATATGGATCCAAACAGTGTGGCCTTTTCACAAGGGAGAATAAGCACAATAGCTGACGCTTTAAGATATGGACAAGATGTTCTTACTGTGATAGGTGACGCTGTTGGCCCATTGAATTCAGTAAAAGCCTTCACCAGTAATAATTTGGCCATGTTTGCTCCAGAAGGTTTTAGCAACGAGGTGTTTAAATGGGGTAAAACAGTACGAGGTAGGCAAATGATGAGGCTGTTTGCTAGGAAGCTCATCGCCGCTACCGCTCTTAGTGACCGCTATGCTGTTGCTGAACAAAAAATTATTGGAGAACTTGCCGAAGACCCAGAAGGATTCTTTAGAAATTCAGAAATGGCCGCTGTAAGGTTCCAAGAACTTTTAAGGGTAATGCAGAACGATCTTGAAAAGCACAGAGCTGGTTTGGAGAATAGGGGTGCAAACGTTCTGCATAAAATACCAACAGGCACAATAAATGATCCATTCCAATTCACTGGGCATGGGCAATTTGACTATCTGCAAAAGGTAAGAAATCATCCTGGAGTTAATTTAGACGGGAAGTACATGGCTATGTCAGTGGCAACTGCTTTGGCCAGAGGTGTGGTAGGTCAAACTTCAAGCGGCCAAAAACTAACCGCCGCCGCCATGAAGGCTTTAAATCCTAATGACCAAATTCTTGTTCACCTTGGAGACTAATTAAAAATGGCCGGAAAAGTTTTAGATATTCCTGGACCTACTGATGAAGAGTTGCAGGGAACCGAACTTGGTGTAAACCCTTACACAATGCCTTTCCTTGAGGATAAAGGTACAGAATCAGTGCCATTGGAAGGTCTAACGGGTACAGTTGAAAGGCAATCTGCGCTAGAAGCTGGACAAGGGCAAAGCTGGTTTGGGGTGGGAGAAAAAGAAGCCTATGCCATGCAATTAGTGAAAGGCTTCAACGACATGGTTGCTGGAACAGGAGATGCTGTACTTAACGCAATTATAGATTCATATCCTCCTTTAAGAGAAGAGGCAGAAAAGGACGGAATAGATGAAGTTACTAGAAGTCAACATCCAGAAGTAGCTAGGGATTATCTCCAAAGGTACTTTAATAAAGGTGACTATGAATCAGTACAGTATATTTTCCCTAAACTTGCAAAGTGGTTTTCAGAAAATGTTCCTGATATAGAAGGCATGGAAGATGTAGGCAGGGCAATCGCCGCTTTTAATAAGCATGGGGCGGGAGAAAAAATAGGGATTCCTGACAACTGGCAATCTCGTTTATTTCGTACATCGGGCCAAATGGGGGCGGCGACCATACCCTTTGCTGGAATAGCGGCCCGTACCTCACAACTCGCAACTTCTGGCTATAGAGCCGCTCAAGAGATGTTACTCAGGCAACGCTTGGCAGAAAGTCCTCGTTTAGCGGCAGGTCAAGCATCCCTAACGGGGGGGCTTGGAATTCTGCGCCAAGCCACCACTGCCCCTTATGCCTCTTCTCCTGCAGGAGCACCTCTTTTGGAAGGACTATATGGCGTTCTTTCTGGGGGAGGAATGGAAGCTGAGCATGAAATTTTCGGCACAACCACAGGGATAGGAGGCATTGCACCAATTGTCCTTCCTTCTACTCTTTTGTATCTGGCTCAAAATGGCCCGACAGGATGGGCTATTAAAAAGCTGTGGAATCTTGGGAAAAAAGCCGATCAAGTGGTAAGAGATAAAGTTTTAGAAAGAACTGAAGAAAGAATGGGGCTAAATCCAGATGACCCTGCGGATACTGCCGCCGCTACAGATGCAAGGACAGTTGAGGCAAGAAATAAAGTTGTAGCAAAAATTGAAGAAGAAATAAGTACTCCGGAAGCACAAGCCTCTATAGAACGCGCAAAACAGATTGAACTTGAATTAGATCCCTACGCAGACAGCCCTATTGGGTTTAGTCCAGGAGAAGCTTCACAGCTTCCGGGACTTTTAGCAATGCAAGCGGCAACCGAAGCTAGGTCACCTATAGGAAGCCCGTTTAGCATCGCAAATTCTGAACGTAAAGCTAATATCCTAACAGCGGCGGCAAGGTTTAAAGAAGATAAGTTGCCGACAGATTCTGTGCCAGATACGCCTATGGTCATATATAATGCAGTAAAGGGCAGATATGAAACTACTCTAGGCAGGATGGATGAAGTATCGGCTCGTCTTGATGACCAGCTAAACCTTTTTGCTGATGATACTGATGGTCTTTTACCCCGCATCGCTACAGGAGAAAGGCATGAAGGTGGTGCCGCCATTCGAGCGAGGATTAAGTCCAAAAAAGAAGATATCATGAAAGAGGCAGATGCACTCGCTAAGAAATTAAACATCAACGAGGCAGACCAAGTTATTGGTATGGACCATTTTTTAGCGGCTCAGGCTAGAGCCAAAGAATTTTTGCCAAGAGATGCCGAAGGTTCTCTAAGTTATAAGAATATGCACAGGGTGTTTAAAGACTTTATAAACCATGAAGGCAAGTTGTCCTTTCAAGATTGGAAGGCTTTTAGAGGTCAAGTTGGGGACGCTCTAGGTACAGCCATTGCTAATGAAAGAGGGTCAGATATTCGTTCCCTTACTCACTTAAGAGAAGTGATGGACGAAATGGCAGAGAATGGTGCCTTTGCCGCAACAGCAGGAAAATTTGCCAAGTTCCGGGAGTGGTACAAGGTCCACTACATGGACCCGTTTGAACCTGTTATGCACATCTTAACGCCAAGAGCTCAAGGAGGTAGTTCCTACCTTATTCCAGATGAAAGCGTTGCAAAGGCTTTTTTCCAAAGTGCAGAAGGAGGGCGCACATTTAAAGATCTATTTAGTGATAACCCTGCGATGATGAAGCACATGGAAGCGGCGGCACTAGATTCAGCTCGAGACGCGGCGTTACGAAGAACTGACAAACTTATAGATCCTGACGCACTTGATATATGGATAAATAAAAATGGAAGTACATTAGATGCACTCGGGATGAGAGAGAGCTTTGAAGATTCACAAGTTCTTGTCCAAAACCTCTCCAACCGCGCTCTACAACTCGCAGGTCGAAGGAAGAGAATTGTTCAGTCAGAGCTTTATAAGAAAATCATGAGTGCTGAAAGAACAGACAATCCAGACGATTTAATCAGCCAAATTTTTGTTGCAAATGGAAATGTGCGTTTGGCAACCGACCTTCGCGGTATAGCAGAAAGAGAAGCAAAAAGAACTGGTGATGATACCTACATACAGGCTTTCAACGCCAGTATCGTTGATAAGATTTTTAAGAGCCAGCCAAACTGGATGGATAATCCAGCAAATTTTAAAAACTATATAGCTAAAAATGAGCGCATTTTAGATGCGGCTTTAACTAAAGATCACGTAGATAGACTGTATTTGCTTGCTGACGCATACGAAAGAGCTATTAGCACTGGTATGAGAGAAGGTAAAACTGATATATCTACTTTCTTATCAAGATTTGAACAAGAAGTTGGGTTTACCACAGCCAACGCTTCCAACAGAATTATAGCCTTACGAGAAGGTCGTCTTGGACCTAGAGGTATTGCGGCCTATTTCTTGAGTAGGGCTATTAATGCCCAAAGTATGAAGCGAGTAAATTCTTTATGGGAAGCCGCAATTCTTGATCGTAACCTTGCACGAACTTTAACGCAAGATATACCTGCTAGTCTACCAGTAGGAGCAATAACTCCTAAGACTAGGGACTATATTCATCTGTATTTATACAATTTGGGTGTTCCTTTTGGAGAACCCTTTTATACTAATCCTGGAGAAGGTGAACCAATACAGCTTAACTTTCAATCTACCTATACTCCTTCTCCCCCTAATCCAAATATTACAGTGAGACCTGTCCTTTCTTCTCCTCCCCAAACTGTTCCTGGACCACAAACAGAGGCAACAACTCCTACCCCTGCTCCAGTCCAACTTGCTTCTAGCCCCACCCCTCCTGTCAACGTGGAAAGTGTGTTCCCTTTTGATGCGGATCTACAGGCAATAGAAAACCGAAGAAATGCGGCCAGTAATCAAGGATTGGCGTCGTTAGCCTAAACAATCCATTCCTTATGACCTTCAGCCATGATCTGGGTGCTGATATCTATTTTACTGCGTAGGGCGGCGAGTATTTTTTCGTCTACTGTTTTTTCAGCTATAATATCAACATAGGTTACTTTGTTCATTTGTCCTATACGATGAGCACGGTCTTCACTTTGTAGCCGTATTTCTAGATCGTAACCATTGCTGTAATAGACCACCGTTTTCGCTTCGGTTAGAGTAAGGCCATACCCTCCAGTACGAGGTTGGCCAATGAAAAATCGTAGTGGGTCGTCAGGGTTTTGGAAGGCTTCTACAATGCCTTGTCTATCTTCTGCCGCTGTACCGCCGTAAAAGGTACTGCAGGAAGATTCCCCGTACACTTTTGAGAGTTCTTTCTGAATAAGCAGTAGGTCATGCACAAAGTTTGCCCAGATAATAACCTTGCCACTGGTTTCTTCAATAACGGACAACAGTTCTTTTATTTTATTAGTTGGTACTTCCTTTACGGAACCATCATCCATGTTGGCAAATCCACTGCAAACCTGTTGTAACCGTAAAATCTGTGTAAGGACCGTAGAAGCACTCACCATACTTCCCTCTATAATGGCTAGGGCCGCACCTTTAAGAGTCTTGTACGCTTCCTCTTGCTCCTTTGTAAGCTGAACTATTCTCTTGGTGTAGACTTTATCGGGTAAGTCGAGACATTCTTCCTTCCTTACGCGATAACTGAACGGTTCAATGAGGCCATTTAGCTCGTCTAAATTTTGGTACCCTATTACTTGATTAAATGAATGTGTGCCTACGCTCCTACGCAACATTTTTGCATAGCGGTTTTGGAAAGCCCAGAAGCTGGATTGTTGTAAACTTTCTTCTTCTAAGAATTCACATTGCGTGAACAGGTCTAAAGGAGACTTGGTTACGGGGGAACCTGTTAGAATTCTACGGTACACGGCTCGTTTCCCAAGTTTCAGCAAGTTTTTGGTTCTGCTTGCCCCTTTATTTTTGATGGTAGTGCTTTCATCGACTGCGAGCATTGTTTTCCAGCCATCTAGAAACTTACGGGCAAATTCTATTCCCTTCTTTGTACTAAAGGCTTCTACATTCATAACTAGAATTTTAAGCTCTTCAGTAAGTTGGAAGAGCGTGTTTAGTTCGTTTCTCTTTTTAATTGTGCTTTCTGGTGTCCAAGCAACTGTGTGGTAGACCAGATGGTCAGGCATATGGGTAGGTATCTCTTTTTGTATCCAGTTCTGGTACACGCCCTTTGGCGCAACAATCAATAGTGCTTCTATCTTGCCCTTGTCGTAGAGCATAGAAGCAGTATCCAGCAAAACCTTAGATTTGCCTGTACCCATGTCCATGAACAAGGCGTAATACTCCCTGTCCCATGATCTTTCCAACGCTACCAATTGGTGAGCGTATGGTTTCTTCTTAAATTTGTACCTCATGGCCCTCTTTCTTTTAGGGAACCCCTTATTTTATAAAACTTCTAATAATTAGACTAGCCCTAATTGTTCACAACTTTCCTATATAGAAGGTATATCGGGGAAACAGAAGGTAATAAAAAATATTTATCGGCGATATACAATATACAGCTATCTCAATATACGATTCTTTTTCCGCTGGATAGGTCGTAATTGGGAGTATTTTTTTAAGGTCAGTTTTAGCCAATAGCACTACTATAATAAAAAGTTCTGAAAAGGAGGTATCATGCAGACTTTTTTACCATTACCCTCTATGGGGGATTCTGTTCGTTGCTTAGACGACAAACGGTTAGGCAAGCAACGAGTAGAAGCATTACAAATACTAAAAGCACTTCGCGGTGAGTATAGCAAAACAGGCGCATGGGAAAACCACCCTGCTACGAAGATGTGGCGTGGGTATGAAAATGCGCTAGGCTTATATAAGGACTTGTGTATTGAAGAATGGATACGCCGTGGGTTCAACAATACTATGGAGCTTAACCCGTTACCCACTAGGTTCACATATCCTTGGTGGCTTGGTAATGAGGATTTTCATGCCAGCCATAGATCCAATTTGCTACGCAAGGCACCCGAACATTATGACACTTTTGGTTGGTCAGAATCTTCTGACTTACCTTATGTATGGCCAGGAGGAATAGAATATGCCAGCCCAAGCGAAAGAAACCAAATCTAAGACAGTTGAGCTTAAATACAAAGATGGTAAGCCTATCATTGAAAAGTTGGAGGACATTGAACAGGTTATCCAGGAAAATTTTCCTGAGGGTCTGGACAAGCATCTAGATAAAACCTTCTTCGATGAGGGGAGATTCATTGGCTTTAACCTTTGCCGATATGGGTACACCAGTGAGCTAGCGGCTGAGTGCCACGCCATGCGTGATCTTTTAGATGGCAAGGTGGGCTACTCTTATGGCTTTGAGTTTGAGCCTTATGTTAAGCACCACCCTAAAACTGATTCCGACCATGAATATTGGGAAGTATACACGGGCTAAAGGAAGATATTCTACAATTAGAAACTGTAGACTACTAAGTGTTTGTCAGTATACTTAGATATATTGTATACTTAATTTTAGTTGCATGGGGAGAAAGCCATGACGGTTTTTATAGTTCAGGAAATGCGTGGGCGTGATATTACTGATGCCGCTGAGTTTGGCGACTTAGACATATTGCTTCCCGCTAAAGAGCAAGCAAGTCTTAGCACACAACCAACGGTGCGAAGAATGATACGAAAGTTGTCTAAGTTTACTGATGAAGATTACTTATTATTAGCTGGTGATCCTGCTGGCATAGCCATTGCCGCCGCTCTTGCCGCCCAAAATAATATGGGGCGATTTAAGGTGCTAAAGTGGGACAGGCTAGAAAAGCGGTATTACCCTTTGGACGTAAACTTAAAATCTTAGAAAGGTACCACATGAAACAGCAGAAAGAAGTTTCATTTCACAAGTGCTTCAGGTTTAAGCCCGAGGATCAGAAAAAGCTGACCCGTGTTGTGAAGCATCTCGATAAAAAGTACGGAATCTCTACAGAAGCCGGAGCTTTCCGTTTTTTAATTAACGAATACTTAGAAAGTGGGTGGAGCAAATGAGTGGCTTTGAGGATGTAGCCCAAGAACTTTCTTCTGTAGATGAAGAAGGTCTTAGCCGAGTTAGCAAACTTGCTAACATCCAATTACGGCTGGAAAGACGGGTAGCGGAACTTGATGCAGAGCTAAAACAAGCAAAGCGAGACCTACAGGAAATTTCAGGGGACCAACTCCCTGCCGCTATGCTTGAGTATGGCATTAGGGAATTTAAATTGGAAGATGGTAGTCAGATTACTGTGAAGAATTTTTACAGTGCAAGCATACCAAAGGACAGGCAAGAAGAATCTTTTACTTGGCTGGTAGAAAATGGTTTTGGTGATCTGATAAAGAATCAGGTCAGCGTAAGTTTTGTACGAGGACAGGAAGAAAATGCCTCAGCCCTTGTGCAAGAGTTAGAGGACAGGCACTTGCCAACTTCTAACAGAAAGTGGGTAGAACCAATGACGCTTAAAGCGTTTGCCCGAGAGCAAGTGGAAGCTGGAAACAACCTTCCATTTGATTTATTTCAACTGTTTATTGGTGAGCAGTCGAAAATCACAAAACCGAAAGGGTGACACATGGCCGGAAAAGCCGTTGCCAAAGTCGATGAGACTAAAAATCAAGTCACCGTTTTTGAAGGTTTAGAAGATCTTGCTGGGGAGGGCTTCTCAGAAGTCACCACTTCGGATCTGGCTATACCTTTCCTTCGTATACTCGCTAACGTAAGTCCCCAAGTTAATAAGAGGGAAGGCGCGTATGTAGAAGGAGCGGAAGCGGGAATGATCTACAATACTGTGCAGAACGAAGTCTATGATGGAGTGGAAGGGGTATTAGTTATTCCAGCCCATTATAACCGAAGGTTTGTAGAGTGGACACCTCGTGAAAAAGGTGGCGGGTATGTGGGAAGTTATGACCCTACTGACCCTATTGTAGGCACAACTACTCGTACAGATCGTGGTGAAGATTTATTGCCAAATGGTAATATTCTCACGAATACTGCTCAATTTTTCGTTTTGTTACTTCACCCTACTCAAGGGTACCAACGTGCGCTAATAACTATGAGCAGTACCCAACTGAAAAAGTCGCGTAAGTGGCTGAGCCAAATGCAATCTTTAACTGCGAAGGGGAAAAATGGGACATTTGTACTACCTATGATGTCTCAGGTTTACCGTCTTTGCACAGTAGAAGAGCGCAATGACAAGGGGGCTTGGTTTGGTTGGGAAATAAGTCGTGAACGAAGTGTTGATCTTAAAAACGACGATGAAAACGCTTTGTTTGAAACGGCTGTTAGCTTTGCTCGCAGTGTAAAGGCTGGAGAAGTACAAGTTAAAAGGGATACTGATGGCCCTAGTGATGATGGGGATGAATCAGTAATGTAGATATTGTTCTGTTCCACACCAGAACAATATGGATGGGGCAAGGCGTGTTGGCACCTCCTTCACTCGCTTTGTTCCATCCAACTTTTTAAAGGGGGTTAGAAATGCAGAAAGCGGAGGGTCAAAAACTTGCGGCTGAATTTTTTCAGTTGTTTGAAGGCAGTGATATCGCTCATGGCACCTATGAAGTTAAAGGAGGTGAAAGAGCAGATGGCAAAAAGCACGGACAAGCGAAGGTTTTGCGTGAGGCACCCACAGAAGAGCATTGGGTGGAACATCTTCGTGGAGGAATTGGTCTTGGCATAATTCCCATTCGCAGTGACAATCACTGTAAGTGGGGGGCTATAGATGTTGATAGTTACACAGTTAACCATAAAGAGCTTGTTGAAAAGCTGGCAACGAATAAGATCCCTGCCTGTGTAGGTAGAAGTAAGTCGGGGGGAGCACACATCTGGCTGTTTGTAGAAGAAGCAGTTCCAGCGGTAGAAATGCAACGTAAGATGACTGACCTTGCCGCCGCACTTGGGTATTCAGACAGTGAGATATTCCCAAAGCAAGCAACCATTTTGGTGGATAGAGGCGATACAGGCAACTTCCTGAATATGCCCTACCAAAGTGGTGACAGGACAGTACGGTATGGGTTTGACAGTAAGGCAGAAACCCTGTCCACACAGCAATTCCTTGAATACGCCAGAGCAAATAGGCTCACTGCAAAGGGCTTTGCCAAGTTAGATGTGAACTTTGGCACTAAGCAAGATATACTAGCAGAGGGGCCACCTTGCCTCCAACATCTTTGTAGGCAGGGCTTCTCAGAAGGAAGCAGGAATAATGCTCTATTTAATTTAGGAGTGTACGCACGGCTATCTGATGCTGATAACTGGGAAAGTTTGGTGCAGGGGTATAATGTCAAGCACCTGTCCCCGCCACTAAGCCACACAGAAGTTGGAACTGTAATTAAACAGTTAAATAAGAAGGAATATTTCTATAAGTGTGAAGACCAACCCATCAAGCCCTTCTGCAACAAGGAAGTATGTAAGACAAGAAAGTTCGGAGTTGGCCCTGCTGGTCTGTCTAATGATTTAAGTAGCTTAACAAAAATTGATGGCGACCCGCCCATTTGGATTTTAAATGTAGATGAACAACGTGTGGAACTTTCTACGCAGGGGCTTATAAGCCAGTCCCAATTCCAAAAAGATTGTGTCTCGCAGATCAACAAGTTCCCCATCACCGTGAATCAGAGAGCATGGCAAACTCGGATTCAAACACTATTAGATAACCTCACTATTGTAGAAGTTCCTCCAGATGCTACATTGGCGGGTGAGTTTGAAGACCTTTTAAACAGCTTTTGCACAGAAAGAGCAAAGGGCAGTGAAAAAGAAGATATCCTACAGGGTATTTCGGTTTGGTGGGATAGTCGCGTGTATTTTCAGGTAAAGGATTTAAGGAAGCATCTTACTGTGAACGATTTTACACACTACACTTCTAATAAGGTGACGTTGAAGTTGCGCGACTTAGAAGCAGAAAAAACATTTTGGAGGATAAAAGGTAAAGGGGTTCATGTATGGAGTTTGCCACAGGCGTTCTTTGGCGAGGCAGAAGAAGACATTCCCTTTGACCTTCCTGAGCTGAGTGTAGATAAGGATGTACTGTAGTGTTCAATATCTTGTTGGGGCCTCCTGGAACGGGGAAAACTGAAACAAGTATCCGCACAGTTGAATCCTTTTTAGAAAAAGGAGTACCCCCCGATAAGATTGGGTACTTTGCTTTCACACGCAGGGCTAATATAGAAGCAAAAGAACGAGCAATGGCAAGATTTAACCTTGCCTCTGAAGACCTTCCTTATTTTCGTACTCTTCATTCATTGGCTTACGCTCAACTTGGAATTAGCCGTAGTCAGATTATGACACGCAAGCATTATGAAGAAGTAAGCGACTGGCTAAAGATAGGTAGCTTCTTTGCAAGGGAATCCGACTATGGGCCATTTAAGGATATTGGGTATGGGGATAAGTTCCTTGAACTTATAAACATGGCCCGTATTACGGAGCTCCCTTTACAAGAGATCTATAATTCCAGCCGTGTTCGGTATAAGGCAGACTGGCGTATGCTGGAATATGTCCAGAGAGGATTAAACCATTATAAAAGTACTCTTCACTTATTAGACTACACAGATATGCTTGTTGAATTTGTGCGAAGAGAACTGGCACCTCGCTTAGAAGTGCTAATTATAGATGAAGCACAAGACTTATCTTCGGTCCAATGGAAAATGGTAGAGCTATTGGCTGATAAGGCACAACATACTTTTGTGGCGGGTGACGATGACCAAGCCATTTATAGATGGGCGGGTGCGGATATTGATAAGTTCCTTGGCTTAACAGGGAAAATAACTGTCTTAAATCAAAGTTTCCGTATCCCTGCTACGCATCACAGGCTTAGTCAAAAGTTGATACACCGCGTACTGCATCGTCATCAAAAAGAATTCAAACCAAAAGATCTTGAAGGGGATATTTGCTGGCATAGACACAGTGAGCAAATTGACCTAGAAGCAGGAGAATGGCTTTTATTGTCGCGCACAACTCGGGGAGCCAACCAGCTAGAGGAAGAAGTACGGCAACGAGGGTACTTGTACCGCTATGACGCCAGCCGTTCTACTGATAGTAAAGTGCTACAGGCTGTGATCTTATGGGAAAAGCTAAGAGACGGTAGAAAGCTCCCTGTAGAAGATATTAAAAAGATATATAGCCAAATGCTACTTCATAAACAGGTGGCGTATGGATTTAAAAGTTTGTCTACCATAAATGATGAAGGGTTCTATAGCATTCAAGATCTGCAACAAGACCACGGGCTTTTAACCACGGCTTCTTGGGAAACTGCGTTAGGAAAAATATCAGATAGGGATAAGCGTTACTTGGCCGCTTGTTTGCGGAAAGGAGAAAGACTTACCAGCAATCCGCGTATTACTATCTCCACTATACATAGGGCCAAGGGAGCACAGGCGGATAAGGTAGTATTGCTGACCGATACAAGTGGTAGATCCAATAGCCAGTGGCGATTGTCCGAGCAAGATAAAGAAGATGAAATAAGGGTTTTCTATGTGGGGCTAACACGAGCTAAGAAAGAGTTGCATTTGGTCCACCCTATGTACTCGGCCGGATTTACTCTGCCGCACGGATAAAATAGATAATTTAGTGCAAGTCTTCACTAACTGTTATTGGCATACTTAATACAGTACATAATTCACCGAAGGAGGAAAAAATGGGTGATGTTGTAAGTTTAAGTGACGACAGTGCAACTTCATACAAAGAATGGGTTGCTCATTCCAGCCACTTACCAGCTACGCTACAGCAAGGACTTTTGCGGTATCTAGATCACGGCATAGAACCGGGACACTTTCTTACAGCGGTTTTAACAAACGACTTGTTCGAGGCTATAGGTCGTGCTGATAACCAAAGTTTGCAAGTGTTACCTGATATATGCAAGTTTATCTATAACCACACTCCACATTGTTGTTGGGGTAGTAAAGAAAAAGTGGCGAAATATAAAAAGCGTCAGAAAGGGGATGCTTATGGTTGAAACAGGAAAAGCCTTTGATGTAAAATACTTCACAAGGGCTTCCCTTCTTGAAGCGGCTCAGACTGCTATGTTGACAAATCGTAACAGGCAGTTAGACGAAGGGCTTTTAGAAGAACATTTAGTGGAAGGCTTCAAATACCCTGTTACATTGGCCTTCGATCATAACGATGTTGAAATGCGGGTAAAAATTAGGTTAGGTCCGCAAGAAAATGAAGTAGGCTGGCTAGACATACCATACGATACGTATGAAGAGTTGCCTATTGATACCGTACTGCCAAATTAACCTCTTACAGAAAGGAAGAGAACATGGCACATCAAGTAGAAACTATGGCCTATGCGGGGAAAGTCCCTTGGCATGGTTTAGGCCGAGCCGTTTCATCAGAAATGACACCAGATGAAATGGTCGATGCGGCAGGGTTAAACTGGACAGTAAGCAAACGTCCCGCTTACACGACAGCTAACCCTTCTGTTACAAATTTGTTTAACCCAACGGAAAGTTCTGAGTTCTTATTTGTCCCTGACCAACACTTCTTGGTTCGTGACAGCGATAATTCAGTGCTTTCTCCCGCTGGGAAAAGTTATGTGCCTTTCCAAAACCGTGAAGTAATGCAGTTCTTTAAAAAGTTCACGGATGCTGGCCAAATGAAAATGGAAACAGCCGGAAGTTTAAAAGAAGGCCGAGACATTTGGGGGCTGGCAAAGTTATCCCACGACTTTAAACTTCCAGGAGGGGATGAAGTTAAAGGGTACACGTTACTGAATAACAGCCATCAGGTAGGCAAGTCTATGACAGTTATGCTAACGGCGATACGAGTAGTGTGCGCCAATACTCTTGGCATGGCGTTAGGGGCGGAAGGTCAAAAGTTCCGTGTACTGCATCTACAAATGTTCGACGAAGAAATTATGAAAGCGGCTGAAGAAGCGTTAGGTCTGAGTACTGTGCAGATGACGCAGTTTCAGGAGCAAGCAGAATTTCTTGCCAAGAAAAAAGCTACCGATGATGCGGTGCAAAAGTTTATTGCAGAGTTGTTTCAGCCTAACCTCTTAGTAGAGCGTGGCAAAGTGGCTGATACTCTTAACACGTTGCCACCACTTCGTGATGAGTTTAAACGTACAGCTTCCAATGTAATGGAGGCAATTGAAACGAGTCCCGGAGCAAACCTTGCTTCTTCCAAGGGAACATGGTGGGGTGTATTAAATGGTGTGACATATGTGCAGGACCACCAAAAGAGGGCTACCAGCCAAGGAAACGCCTTGCATTCCGCATGGTTTGGTTCTGGGGCTGTGACCAAACGAAAGGCATTGGGCAAGGCTCTTGAATATGCAAGAGTTGCCTAAGTTATAGCGACACGGTTTGCTTACTCCTTCCCGTGTCGCTGGCCCCTCTGGGTTTATGCTTTTTCCCCAGAGGGGCTACTTTTTGATAAATTACAAGTTGTATAAGAACTCCTCCATAGTAAAATAAGTTATTGTAAACCTTCCATAGAATTGGAATTAGAAAAGGTACAGATATGACAACTTTACAGGCACCATCGTTTGGTATGGTGAAAGACGTAGTGCAGTCTGTTAAAAGCACCTCTAAAAAGAAACGCCTTGACCCACAGGCCCGTATTATTCCTCTTTTAGAAGAACCTCCGGTTCGTAAGGGGACAGACAGGCACCGTAAGATGATATTAGTAATGTCATGTTCCAACGTAGGAGAGGCATTAGATAAGTTGCACCATATTTCTCCGCCCATAGGGGGTGGGTTTGATATCCGCTTGGCCGAAAAAGTCGGCGCAATTAGATTGGAACTATCACCAGAAGGATAAAAACATGAATCCCGAAGCTGTAGAAAGATTCTTCGGTTGGATCGATAATCGACACGACATATATAGGAAAAGGGCGGCGGGACAACCGCCCCCTTGGACTACTGATCCAATCCTGCAACGATACAAATTTACAAACCCTTTCAGGGAAAATGATAGGGTTACAGTGTGGATGCGTAATAATTGGACTAAACCTAACGATGGTCAACAAAGCCACGAAATACTCTTTAACTGTTGTCTATTTCGCATGGTGGGTACTAGTGAATTTGCTCAGGAGCATGGGTGGGTTGAATTAGGCGCACCTTTTGATAACCCTACTAGGGGATGGAACCCTGAAAAAACCAAAGCTATAATTCAAGCAAGAATGGACAACAAACAGAAAACATTTACAGGAGCATACATAATAACCAATCAGGGTATTAAGGCTCCTAAATCAGAAGTAGTTGTTGATCATTTCCTGAAGCCCGTATATGAAAATAGGCACAAACTGGCAGAAGTTGCTCGTGATACGAATTCCCTACAAGAAATGCACAGTGCTTTATCCGAATATCCTGGATGGGGCGGGGGTGGTTTCATGGCCTATGAAGTAGTTACAGATTTAAACTATACTTCAGTGCTAGAAAACGCCCATGATCGTTTTACTTGGGCCAACGCTGGTCCTGGAGCAAAGAGGGGGCTGAACCGTTTACTTGGTGAACCTTTAGAAAAAAGTATGCGACAGCCTGTTGCTAATTCTAAAATGCACTCTTTACTACAAGTAAAAGAAGAATTTTCAACGCTCCCATTAGAAACCCAAAAATCTATAGATATGCGAACCATAGAGCATAGCCTATGTGAATGGGATAAATATGAAAGGGTACGGCTCAAACAAGGAAGGCCAAGGTCTACATTCAAAACTGGGGATTATCTGAGCCGCAATGCTGTAGAAGGACCAGTATCATGACAGATAAGGGCTACATACAAGAGTGGGGGCTATCAGGGGTATACTATGAAGACGGAGAAAAACTTGAGCAAGACCCCAAAACAGGGCTGTACTATCGTCCAAGTTGCGGAGAGTTATTTGTTATCAAGGAACAGTCTCAATACAAGCATTTAGACTTTGAGGGCAAAACAGTGATGGATGTTGGAGCCAACATAGGTAGCTTTGTTCATCTTGCGAAAAGTAACGGGGCCAAAGCTATCTTTGCCTATGAACCAATGCCCTCAACTTGGAATGTTTTGATAGTAAACAATGAAAGTGGCCCGTCTGTCCCTGTTATTTCAGAAAATGTTGCCTTGGTAGGAGGGGAAGAGCAGACCGTAGACTTTTTCCTTTCTAAAAAGTACCCCTCCTGTCATACAACGGTTCCGGTTCGGGGTAGAGAGTGCATAACGGTAGAGGCTAGAAACTTTTGGGAAGTTTTACACGATAATCGCCCTGAAGTTTTAAAAATAGATATAGAGGGCGCAGAATATGATTTTATATTTAAAGAGCCAATGCCCTCTTTTGTGGAGCAAGTGGCAATGGAACTTCACATGAAGAATAAAAAGCAGATAGAGCTCGCCAAACAGGTAGTAGAACTATTTAGCGATTGGCATTGTCAAAAGCCCTTCAAGTTTAACTGGCACGTTACGACAATAGTTGCCCATAGAAACAAGCCCTCTGAGCTAGGCTCTATGAAGGACCATCTTCGCCGTGTGGAGAAAATGTAATGCACATCTACATTGTTAGTCGCGGGAGGCACGAAGAATGCCCCACTTTGGAAAGTCTTGTAAAGCTACCTCCTTCCTACAAAAGAACATTGGTAGTTCATAAAGATGAAACTTGTTTGTATGAACCTTTGGCGAAGAAGTATCGGACAGGACTATTGTCTTTTGACTATGAAAATATCGGAGAAAAGCGGTTATCCATAGGGCAACAGGCAGGGGATAAATTTGTTATGATGGACGATGATCTTACTTTTTTCAAAAGAAAATCGCCTACAGACTGGCACCTCACACGCTTTGTTGAAGGTGACGCCCAACGTATGATGGATAGTATAGATAAACAGTTAGATACATTTGCCCATGTTGGGGTTTCCGGCCGCGAAGGTCAAAACCGATTGCCAAGAGGGTTTGTATTCAATACTCGGTATATGCGAGTCCTTGCATACCAGAAGCAAGAATACTTAGCCTGTGAACATAACAGAGTACAGTTCATGGAAGATTTTGATATTAACCTACAGCTCCTACGAAAAGGATATCCTTCCTGCATCCTGACAAATTATGCTCATAATCAAAAAAGCACACAGGCAAAGGGAGGGTGTAGCCGGACACGAACAAAAGAAACTCACGCACTTGCGGCAACCAAACTTAAAGAATTACATCCAGATTTTGTTACGCTACAGGAAAAGCAAAATAAAACTGGCGGTGATTTTGGCACAAGGTTGGAAGTGCGTGTTAAGTGGAAACGGGCGTTAGCCAGCGCACACTATATAGAGTTGCCTAAAAGACCCCTCAGATAAGCTATAAGGGGTCTTCAGGCTTTGGGTAGGGTACACTTACCCTAAATTAGTTAGACACATCAGAGAGGCCCATATGCAGTCTAAAAAGCCACTATTTAATTTTACTCCCGTTCGCAGTATTTATGCGAGAAATGCGAGTGAAGCCTTGCACCTTGGACTACAGGCTTTGGAAAGTAACGGCGTAGAAATTGAAACTCGCAATGGCCCTGCGCTAGAGTTTGATTCTCCCGTTGCCACTACCTATACCAATCCTAGAGAACGGGTGCTTTTTTACCCTGTGAGGGATGCAAACCCATTTTTTCATTTGTTTGAATCACTTTGGATGTTATGCGGTAGAAGAGATGTTGAATGGGTGGCGCAGTACAACAGCCGAATTAGCCAGTATAGTGATAATGGGAAGTTTTTTCATGGGGCATACGGCTATCGTTGGCGACATTGGTTTGGGTATGACCAATTAGAAAGGGCCATAGAAAGATTAGAGCGATTCCCTAATGATAGACGTACCGTTGTTTCAATGTGGGATGCAGACGAAAATGTAGGTGATTTTAAGGAAGACAATGACCTAGTAGATATTCCATGTAATACGCAGATATTTTTTAGTGTGAGGAATGGCTTGGTAGAAATGACAGTTTGCAACCGCAGTAACGACATGATCTGGGGAGCTTACGGAGCAAATGTGGTGCATATGTCTATTTTGCAGGAGTACATTGCCGCAAGGCTAGAGCTTGGGGTGGGACGATATGTCCAATTTAGTAATAATCTACACGCCTACGTTGATGTATTTGAAAAAATGAAAAATATTGGCGCAGATTACGACCCTTACTTAACCTTGGCGGATGATGGCACTTCTTATAACCCTCCCCCATTGGTAGATGAGCATACAACTTTTGATACAGAGCTAATTACTTGGGTAAATAGTGACGAAGATCAGTTAGACCTTTATACTTTCACCAATACATTCTTTTCTTTAACGGCCAGCCCCATGCGACGAGCTTGGGCATTTTGGAAAGATAAAAACATGAAGGAGGCACTGCAACAAGCACAAACAATAGAAGATAGGGCTTGGAGAAAAGCCTGTGTAGAATGGCTAACTCGTAGAAAGGGATTAGAAGCATGAGAACACCAGAACAAACTTTTCATTTTAGTAAAACTCTAACAAAAGTTCAAGCCGTGGCAGAAGAAGACGTAGGAGCTCTGCATGTCGCTGAGAAAAGTTATGGGGATAGTTGGAAAAAGCGTGGAGGCGTAGGTGCTTTCATGATGTTGGCTCGGAAATGGGACCGTTTAGAAAAGCAAGTTAATGAATGTGGGTATGATATTTTTGCCGCAATCCTTACTGACCCACGGCAAGAAGGAATTATTGATGATATACGGGATTTACGGCGGTACCTATTACTAGTAGAAGCAGAGTATGAAATAGAAATGAGAGGTTTGGATGAACCAGAACCCGACGAGCCAGAACTATTCAGAGAAGACCGATGCGAATGGAAAACTGGATAAAAAAGTAGAAGCAATTTGCTCCTGCAAGGCAGAGAAAAGGTTTATCACCTATCGCACACTAAAAAATAAATGGCCTCACTGTTCTTGTAGGCAATCAATGAAAGTGCTGGTGCAAGATGCCTCTGATGCCTGAAACTGAATGGGTTTGCCCAGAAAGTTACCCCGATCTAAGCAGTTATAAAGAAATTTGTATAGATTTAGAAACCTGTGATCCTGATTTAACCACGAAAGGTTCTGGATGGGCTACGGGCAATGGCCATATCATCGGTATTGCCGTTGCTGTGGAAGATGGCAGTTGGTATTTTCCTATTCGCCATGAAAATGGTTCAAATTTAGACCCAAAACGGACACTAAAATGGTTGCAAGACGTTTTAGCAGTAGATCGTGACTACATATTTCATAACGCTTCTTATGATGTAGGCTGGCTTTTCTATGAAGGACTGAAAATTTCAGGCCGCATTGTTGACACAATGGTGGCGTCCCCCCTTTTAGATGAAAATAGGTTCAGCTATGCCCTAAATGCTCTTGGTAGGGACTATTTGGGGGAAAGAAAAAATGAACGAGAGCTTCGAGAAGCCGCCGCGCAGTTTGGATTGAACCCAAAAAGTGAAATGTATAAACTTCCGGCTCACTATGTAGGTGCATACGCAGAGCAAGATGCGGCCTTAACTCTAAAATTGTGGCAACTGTTCCAGCGGCTCATCCTAGAACAGGGAATCCAAGATATTTTTGAGTTAGAATTGGATATTCTGAACATAATCATTCCAATGCGGCGCAAGGGTGTCCGTGTAGACGTTGGGAAAGCAGAAGTTTTAAAGAAATCGCTACATGAACTTGAAACATCTATCCTTGATTCTATAGTTAAGGAATATGGAGTTGCGGCGGACCTTTGGGCGGCGGCGAGTATTGCAAAAGTATTTGATGCGGCAGGATTAAAATACAATTTTACGGAGAAAACAGGCGCACCGTCCTTTACTAAAGGATTCTTAGCCCACCATCCACACAAACTGCCCCAAATGATAGTAAAGGCACGGGAGTACAATAAGGCCAGGACAACTTTTATAGACACCATACTCCGCCATCAGCACAACGGGCGTATTCATGCTGATGCACATAGCCTCCGCAACGACGGCGGTGGGACAGTTACGGGTAGATTTAGTTACAGTAATCCAAACTTACAGCAGATTCCAGCACGGCATGGGGAAATTGGTCCCATGATCAGAAGTCTATTTCTTCCCGAAGAGGGTACCTTATGGGGTGCTTTTGATTACAGCAGTCAAGAGCCACGAATTGTTGTTCATTATGCGAAGTTATTGGGCTTTAAAGGAGCGGAAAACTTCGCAGAGCAGTATAATGAAGACCCTTTAACCGATTTTCATCAGATGGCGGCTGATATTGTAGGCGTCCCACGCAAGCAAGCCAAAGATATCAACCTTGGCCTGTTCTATGGGATGGGTACAAGGAAACTAGCATCTAGTCTTGGCTTGGAAATAGACGATGCAAAGGATTTATTTGCCCAATATCATGAAAAAGTGCCTTTTGTTAGACAATTAGCCGACCATGCCATGAATCGAGCAAGCAACAGGGGAGTAATCCGCACTCTTTTGGGGCGTAGGTGTAGATTTGAAAAATGGGAACCGACTAGGTACGGAATTTGGAAGCCTCAGTCCTATGAAGATGCTTTTGCTGAGCATGGGCCAAGCATAAAAAGAGCTTTTACATACAAAGCACTCAATAGGTTAATACAAGGGAGTGCCGCAGATCAGACGAAAGCGGCAATGGTCGCATTGCACAAAGAAAATATCCCCCTTCCCATGATTCAAGTTCATGACGAGCTTGATATTTCAGTCACAGATGAAAAAGAAGCCAAAAAAATCGTCGAAATTATGGAAAATTGTGTCGATTTAGAAGTTCCCTCTGTGGTAGATGCAGAGTTCGGACCAAATTGGGGAGAAGCTAGAAAAACTTTAGCAGATAAACCTTGGGCTTCAAAGAGGAGAAAAAAATGAGCTTTATACTTTCCAAGCGTTCTAAGAGTAGACTACAGGGAGTAGACGAAAACCTTGTAAACACAGTGAAATCCGCTATAGAAATAACCACTGTCGATTTTGGAGTTATTTGTGGGATGAGAACGCTGGAAGAACAAGAAGCCTTGGTTGCGAAAGGAGCTTCAAAGACCTTAAAGTCCAAACACTTAGAAGGCAGAGCCGTTGACCTTATGGCTTACCTAAATGGAAGAGCTTGCTGGGAGATAAGTGTTTATGATGAAATAGCAGAAGCTATGAGACTTGCGGCCATTGAGAATGAAATTCATATTCGGTGGGGTGCGGCATGGAACATACCAGATATTACGCTTTGGGACGGATCTATGGAAGATGCTATGAACCATTATATTGATGAGCGAAGAAGCCAAGGAAGGAGGCCTTTTATTGATGGGCCTCATTTTGAACTTGGCGAGAACAAGTTAATGGTGTGAATAATGGAGCTTATAACTGATTACTGGCAACAGCTCCTATTTGTCCTCACTGTGGTTGTGATATCAGTTAAGTTGAACGCAAGTGTAGCTGAATTGAAGAAGGACGTGGATCAAATTTTGTCAAGAGACACATACATTGAAACAACTAAATTAAGAGCACAGGTAGATATGCAGGAGAAACAAATTTCTGCCTTGTGGGAATTCACTAATAACTTGCGCGATAGACTTACTAACCAATCAAAGTGAGAGGGTGCTGTATGATAAATGACTGAACCGGAACTTTTGAACCGCCATGAAAAAGGAGCTTGGGCTGAAACATGGGCAGTCGCATGGCTCTTTGAAAGAGGGTTCTGGGTAGCAAGAAATATCGCGGTGCAAGGACCGTTTGATATTATAGCTGTTTCCAAGGTTGGAGAAGTCTTTATCTTTGATGTGAAATATATTTCAAACGCCATAAAGGACCGTAACGATATTCGCAGTTACCGAGTTAGATCTGATCTGCAAAAAACTCTTAACGTAAGGTTGTTTATCATTGACCATAAAAAAGAAGTAACTATAGAGCCACCGTTTGAAGAAGAAAAAGATGAGTAAAGAGCATACCAGTGATAGCCCTTTGAATGTTGTCCCTTTTCCCAGGAGAGATGAACCAAGCCCTGTATCCTGTGAAGCCTGTTGGGATTTTGAAATTTTCACTTCTTTGTTTTTTGTGTATGATGATGGTTCGTATCGTTGCTCCCATTGTGGTACTGCGTATGAGTTTGAGGAGAATACGGAATGAACAAAGTAAAAGATAACATTGTCCCCTTCCCAATTCAAGAGAGAAGCGAAATAGTAGACATTTTACTCTGTACCAAGTGCGGTGGTTCAACGTTCTTTCTTCTTGCTGATGAGTCTAACAGAGTCGCTTGTTCCACTTGTCAAAATGTGACGGAAGCCCTGTGGTTTCCAGGACTAAGTACCTGATAAATAAAGCATTGTAAGAAGATTAGACAAAGCATATACTTTTTATATGGCTTAACCAGACCCGCAGAAAGGGGTTATGATGAAAAAGCAAAAGACGTTTAAAGTCTGGGAATGGACAAAGGCATTGGGACAGCAACATTTTTCTATTGAGGGCCGACATCAGACCCTGTGTGGGAAACCAATGCTCGGCAACAACTACGCCAAGGTCATCCCACCTGAAGGCAAGAAGCCTTGTCCTGATTGCCAGACGCAAATTTCTTTTTGGAAGCACGAACAAGTAGAGGCATAGCATGGATACAGAATGGGTAGTTGTTAAGTTTACCAAAGAATATAAGTGTGGTGGATGTGGTGAGTCTGCCCCAGAAGGGAAAATTAAAATCTGGCGCAACTATCCAGGTGACGTCTGGGGTTCTCCCATGTATCAAGTGCTTGGCTATGCGAACTCTTTTAAAGAGGCCAAGGAAATAAGAAAGGGTGGCGTAGAGGTCTAAACTCATTAGGTTGTAGACTTAATTGTCTGCCCTTATAATTAGTACACATACACAATGGACCTTAGAAAGGGGGACCAGTTATGGACAAGAACCTGTTTAAAGAGCTCACACCTGAAGAAGAGGTAAACTTTAGAAAATGGGCAAACGAAAACTACACTCCTGGGACAGCAATCTCAGAAGTGTGGCATCCCGTAGTGCAGGAAGTGTGCCATCAAATGAACCGCTCCGCACGAGAGCCAAAAGTTAGGGTGGTCATGACAAAATTAAATGGCCAAGTTCTTAACGATTTTGAAGTAACACCATCTGACCTTCCTAACCATGTAGAGTTAGCTGGTGCGCCAATTTCTTCCACGGACATTGAACTTTCCAATCGTATTGAAGAAGCACTGCGTAATCGCTTTGATATACTCGACGATATTTATTGGCATGCACAAGAAGAGTTGGAGGCTTCCGATGACAGCTGAAGTAATTAGCCACAAAGAGTTTGTGGCGCGAATGAACCGCCGTGACACCACGGGTGGCAAGGATATGATTGTTTGTCCCGTTTGTACTGGAAACGGATACGTTGCCACGGATGTAGGTTGTATTGACGATTGCTGGCTTTGCAAATGCGAGGGCAAGGTTAATCGGGAAGATGCCACCTATGAAAACATTAAAGGCGGCGGGGAATGACCGATGTCTCTTGTGATAATAATTGGAGCTCTTTTGGTCGCGGCACTACTGTTCCACAAGAGCAACCCGTGAGCGCAGAAGAGCATTTGAAAAAGGTGTGTTCTGTCAACAACTTACTCAACACCATCAACCCTGATACCCAGAAGTGGGCGTACCATTTCTGGACCGCTGTTCTTCGTTCTCTACAGAGGAGCATAAAAGATACACTTTGATATATACCCAGTGTATACTTAGTTATGGTAGAAACTTGGACCTTAGAAAGGGGGCCAGTTATGATTAACAAAAGTGCAAATGAGCAAGAGCTACGGGATACTCTCGTAGATATTGCTACTCCAGCTACGGCTGAAATTAAAGTTGAGGGGAATAAAACACCTGAACTTTCAATTGAACAGCTTGTCGCCCAGTTACTATTAAAACTGGTGGACGCAAGCCGTCGCGTTGAGCAGATAGAAAATTTAAAAGATACTCTGCCAACGCAATTGGAAGAGTTAGAAGATAAACTGCGTAGCTACACAGACAATGAAATTGACACTGTAAAGTACGGCTATGTTGATGAAGCTGTTAGCGACGCAGTGGAAGACAGGCTTGATGAAAGAATTGAGGAAGTGCTGTCTACTGGCACGTTTAAACTTGTTCGTACTTAACCTAGGAGGGAGTAATGGTTGATCCTGTGAAGCACAAAAACTTCTCGTTAGATATTGACACTGCGGAAAAGTTAATTAAGTGGTCGGAGAAAGAAATGCGTTCTCCAGCAATGCAATTGCGTTGGCTGATAATCAAGCACCTTCCTTCTACACTAAAAGACTTGCCTGTTGTGAAAGAACCCGTGGTAAAAAAAGAGCTGACCCCTACAACGGTTCTTCCTACGTTGAAAGGAACCGAACGGACACGGGCGGCTGTGGTAAGTTTTCACAATAATCGTGGGCAAAGCAAAAAAGTTTGTGTGGATGAAGACGGGTGGCAACGTAAAAGACAAAAGCGCGGTCAAGCGAGATATGCTAGACAACCTTTACGGGCGTCTTCGCTAATGTATCGTGTTCTTTTTATACTTGGTGAGTATGGTGAAGACCTTAGTAACTTTGAGCTTGCTGAATTGGACGGACAAAACCACTTTGATAGCTACGCAAAAGTTACGAGTGATGCGTGGAGCGGGGGGTTGCTTGAAAGAAGGTCAACGCTAAACCAAGATAGACGGGGGTACTTTACGTTTCGGCTCGCGCCTTATGGGAAAAAGATTTTGGAAAAAACCCGCAGGGAAGAGGAAAGTGAGGATTAATGGCTAACTCTAAATATGAGCAGTCCTTCGTGGACCATGTCCATTCCATGAAGAACATGGGCTATACTTTGAAAGACCTTGAAAAAGAGCTTGACCTTTCTAATAGTCAAGTAAGGCACATCCTTTATAGGTTGACTCCTTCTTCCGTGGAAAGAGCTTCTATTAATGATCAAAGATTCTGGCTAGAACGTCAAAGAGAAAGAGCACTTTGCGCCAATGAGTTAGTTCATCCCAGGACTTTGAGACAGAGAATAAGTTCATTTTTCCGTTGGCTTTTCTCATGAGTCTATGGTAAGGCTCATTTTGTCTAACCTCCCTAGACATGAGAAGTATCTCAGCCCCACTGATTCTCCCCTTGATCAGTGGGGTTTTTCTTTTGAACTCTTTGCGGGTGGTCATAGATTTAGACAACCCGCATACTTATATATTGTTCAATAAGGGGTGATCACAGGACAAAGGAGGTAACAATGTCCGAGACTAAAAAGAAGTCCCCATCCGGCAAGTTTACTGGAGGGCCAGCTATGTCTAGGGAGCTTTTACTGGAGCAAGAGGTAAACAAGCTGGAGGCAAAGCTAGGAGTAAAGGAAACTGAAGTCACATACTATATGTCCGAGGCCACGTTTTATAAGTCACGGTCCACACAATTGGACAAGTATATAAGGGACACAGAACGAGAGCTGGCCCAGTCCCAACTTGAGTTGCAACTTGCCTTGTTAAAAGTGGAAACGGTGACGGTTGTTTTGACCAAAATGCAAGTCGCCCTAACAAAGAGTTCACCAAAAATGCCCACGTTTGAACACCTTGCGGGGGAGGACATATTGGGGGGCAACGACGTCAAAGGAGAATAAGGTAGGTGCTCAAATTTTAGACAGCCTGTATTATGTATATATAAATGGCTAATAAAGAAGGAGTACATAGTCATGTCAAAAGCCCATCAGGGTATTAACCCAGACCAGCCACACTGGAAAGCTGTGGCAAAAGACGCTGGCCTACAGTACACGTTTCAAACGCAGGACGAGTTCCTTGTAGTGGAAGTCATGCACATTACCCACCCTGAAACAGGAGACGGTATAGTGGACATGAATTATTATGTGCCGCTTGACCAGTTTGACAAGTTGCTTATGACCTTGGCTGACCAAGCCGTACAAGTGTCCTAAAACGACAAAACTAGGGGGATGTCCGGTAGGGCGTCCCTCTTTTTTGGTGTATACAATGATATCTTTACGGGTGGTCATAAATTTAGACAGCCTGTACTATGTATATATAAATGTAAATGGTCAAGCTAAGGAGTATCAAAAAAATGTTTATAATTGACCGCAAAACCAGTGTACGTCGTGTCTTTGGCAAGGGTTGGCTCCCGCAAATTGTTCTCAGCACTGTCTGCAGTAACCAATACTCAGGGCATTCTGGAGTAATGGAAGTCGGCTATGTGCTGTGGTCACCGTTTAAGGGCGTGTCCCGTCACTGGGTATACTAATCTTAATGGGGCGTCCTAACGGGCGTCCCGTTTTATAAGGGGTAAATAGTTATGGTAGAAATCAGCAAACCTAAAGCTAGTAATCCGGAATTTTGGCTAGGGTCTGATGAAGTCGGTGATATTCAACTTTGGGTTGGGGGGGATGAATTCCTGCCCGTTGTTTTCCCCCATACTCCGGTAGGGGAATCAAACAAGTTTTCCATGGAGGTTAGGTTTTTTGTCACGGAAAATGCCACACACCAGTATTTCATTCACGAGTTTCCATCAGCAATGGGGTCTACCTATTCAACCACCCGTATGCGTATTAAAGAGGAGGAGTAAGCAGTCATGGAAGAAAGAAATTCACATTATGCGCCGTTTCCAGAAAAATGGGACAACAACTGGCGGGAAATCACCAGCTTTTATAGCACGTTTCCCGTTGCCTATGACCTCTGGGACGACAATGAATTTGACCAAGTGGTAGCAGGGGTTGACCTGCCCACGATTGAGTTGCAAAAGGTCTTACATAAGTACACGGGCGGACTAAGTTGCCTTACTTATGATGACGAAACGCCACTACCACACCCCACGGACAAAGAACCTTCCCAGTTTTGGAAAGACCGTGCGCCAGTTGTCCACGGGCAAGACAAGTGGGGCAAGTGTGATATGGTATTTCACGAAGACCTTCCGGACGGCACTTACAATATTGTCAACGTCTTTGCCAATGGTGTTATCCAACTTGCGCTTAGTGGAAGCCCTGCCCAGTCAGCATCTAGTCTTTACTTTTGGCCCATAGGACTAATAGGTAGTACTCAAGGCCACGGGGACTAGCAACCAGTTACTCCGGAAGAAGAGGCATGGGTTAGCCTTCCCGTGTCTTTTCTTTTGGGGCATGTTTCAAGGTTCTTCTCTCATTGTTCATAACTTTCCTATATAGGTAGTATAGTGGGAGTTTTGATGTGTAAATTTTTTCTAGGTCCAGAATATACAATATCAAACTATATAACAAAAAGTGATGAACCTATTTTCCGCTGGTTTAAGGACAATTAAGGTATTTTAATTTCACTCTGTTTCTTGTAATATACCATCTATATAACAAAGTTAGGAGGAACACGGATGTCACTACCAAAACAGACTCATAAGCCCAAGCTGGAGGTTGTTACTAATCCGCGTACAGAAAAGAAAATAACCCCCAAGCAAGAAGAGTTTGCAAAGATCTATTCCACTGAAGATGTCACCCAGACTGAAGCGGCAGTCCGTGCAGGGTACAGTGAAAAAAGTGCTCATGCTATCGCCAGTCAGTTACTCAATGGTCGTGACTATCCCCATGTTGTAGCTAGGATCAAAGAAATTAAGGGAGAACTGGCAAGGAAGTATGAAGTCACGTTTGAATCCCATGTGCAAAAGCTGGCGCAGTTGAGAGATGTTGCTATCCAGAATGATAACTATGCGGCGGCGGTGTCAGCAGAAAAATACAGGGGACAAGCGGCTGGTCTTTACGTTGATCGTAAGGAGATCCTCCATGGTAAGATTGACCAAATGTCGAGAGATGAAGTGATGCGGGAAATTAAACGCTTGCAAGAAGAGTTCCCAGGACTAGCGGCTGTTGCGGAGGGAAATGTTATAGAGGGGGAGGCTGTAGACGTGACAGATAAGAAAGATGGTTAAAGAAGAAACTAAGCTATGGCAAAAACTCTCTGACAACACTAAACATCATGTGCATTGGACACGTCTAGAGTCATGGGCGTTGCCCGGAGTTCCAGATCTTTATGGTATAAAAGAGGGCAGGTCATTTTGGGTGGAATTGAAGGTGCATAGGTTAAAGTCACTTAACTCTCTTAAGCTCTCACCTCATCAAATAAACTGGCAAGTCCAACATTGTGCTCATGGTGGATCTGTTTGGAACCTTGTTAGCCATCCTCCCTCCCGGACCACCAATTTATTCTCAGGTAAAAGAGCTCTTGAACTTGGAGGAATGACAGAGAAAGAAGGACCATTGAAGCCGGATAGGAGGTGGCAGTCCCCTATCAACTGGAGTCGAATGATAGAAATAATGATGAAGAATGAATGTTAGTCCCCTTCCCTTTGAGTCTGAGGATCAATCATCGTCATCTGAATCCTCATTCATCGTCTAAAGGTAGATGACAGAAGAAGATTGACGACGGCTCAAGTATACTAATCTTTCTTATTCAATAAGAGTATTTTTATGTTGCAATCCATACTGTGTAGGTGCAGAATACATACATTGTTAATTAGTAGAAACCTAATATCCCACAGAAAGGGGATTTCAAATGGCTACAAAAGTAAAAAGTTCTCCTAAGTCCACTGGTAAGGCTGTTGTCAAAAAGGGCGGCAAAGTTCCAGTAGGTCAGGAATTCGTACCGTCCGGCGACGAAATCACTGGTAGCATGGTCTGGCAGTTTATAAATGAAAAAGCTGGCGGCAATGCCAATAATGTCAAGGTCGTGCCGCTGGACAATGTAAACGTGTCCGATCCTAAGCCAACTCCTTTTGGCTACGCACGTCCAGGCGGGACACGGGCCATGTTTCACGACTTCCATGTTAAGGGTGTGGACGGTGATTTTCGCCTTGGCAATATGCTGGACAAAATGCGGGGTGTGGACGGTCATAGTAAGCAAAAAATGATCTGCACCGTTGCGCTATTAAATGGCGGTTACTCACGGTCAAGTAAAACGTGGGGCATCCCATTCGTCAAGCTAGTAGCGTCAGCAACCTAGCCAACTAAAAGTCGGGGCGTCCTAACGGGCGTCCCTTCTTTTTGTCCCTTCACAAGAGAATTGAGGACTATGGCTATTCAATCTTTGTCTGTCCTTGTCCCCTTCCCTTTCCCTGAAGATGAATGACGATTGTTCTTTCTTCTCTATACATAGGCATGACTATATAAGAGGATTAAAGAAGACGCCGCAGTCAATAGAAAACCCTGGAAATCAATGTGGTTGCTTGATGACTGGACGGCCTGTATTATGTATATACATTGGTTAATGTAATTGAAGGAGTAAAACATGGAAACCAATAAAGTCTGGTATGTCAACGTGTATGGCGTTGTCCAATGCTACGGTGGCGGGGAAGAAGGTGGATGGTACTACAGCCAAGGCACATTCCTCAATGTTGAGTTTGTGTCCATAAAAGAAAAAGAGGCGCATGCGTTTGCGTGTCATCACCGCAAGCAACTCATGATTGATAAGGCAGAAAACAAGGGCATTTATCACGAGGGTCACGGCGCACATGACGGTGTGGACGATGCGGGTAATCCCGATGACGACTACTTAATGCGCGGTGGTGCGTGGGGCTATGAAAAAGTCAAGGTCATAGTGCAAGACCATCCAGGGGTGGACTTTCCGCGCCAGCGGCCCCGTTACGAATGATTTGGCTGGTGGGGTTCATAGCCTTTGTCATTTTGGTATGGGCGGTTTGGGAGCATTAGTCGCTCCCTTTCCCCTTTCCCTTTCCCATTCTGTCATTCTCCGTCTCACACGTGACACGTGCGTACACACACATATCATATATACTCATTAGTCTTCAATTGTCAAAGTCTGTCAAGTTCAGCGGCGGTCAAAGTCTGTTCAAATTAAATAAATAAAAGTAAATAAAAGTAATAAAAAGTATTGCCTATACATTGTATATATGCATAATGGTTTTTGTAGCCAGCGCATACCGCACTGGCGCACAACAAAAAGGCAAAAACTAACAATGTTAAAAAAAGCAAAAAATGTTACCAAAAATGTAACGGCAAGCGCCGCTACATTTAATGCACCAAAGGGTACCGTTGTTACTGGCGCAATGTTAAATGCGTGGGTAAACCAACACGCCGGTGGCCAATGGGCAAACGTGCAATTTGTGCCAAACACAAATGCAAACGTTGCTAACAAGTACACCACACAAGGTGGCGCAAAACCCCTGCCGTTTGGGTACGGCGGCAAGCCAACGGGTATAAGGGCAATTTACCAAAACTATTACCTGTATGGCATGCAAACCAAGCAAGGCCTTACCAAAAACTTAGCACTAATACACAGTGCAATGCGCAAAACCGATGGGCACAGTTTACAGCAACTTATATGCCTATGCGCTATGTTTAACGGCGGGTACGGCAAAAAGGCAACGGGTATTGCCTACGGCACGTTGGTAGCAACTAAACCAACGGCATAACAATAACGGCGGGTGGCGTAACAACCACCCGCCACTATTTAAAAGGGTAAGCAAATGCAACATACACAAGCAAAGTTAAGGGCAATGGCAAGTATACAAACGGGTAAGCACACACAAGCAACCCTACAAGCAAGGGCAATGGCAAGTATACAAACGGGTGCGCCACCCGCCGTGGTAAACAAGGGTAATAGCAATGGTAGCGGTTGGGCTAATTGGGCAAAGGCAATGGCCACCCGCCTACAACCAAACCAAAACGTACAAATACCGCTAGGTGCAAACACTAGCCCGCGCCCTAACACTAGCCAGTTTAGCCAACCAAGCATACACACACGGCGGCACGTTGCCGCCTACCTACGCAAGGCCTTGCTTGCCGCTGGCAAAACTTGCACCACACGCACCACGCTAGTGGGCAACCAAAAAACTATTACAGTGTATTGCACGGGCTACACTAGCGGGTAGCCCACGGCACACGGCGTGGGCGCAAGGGTACCCACGCCGCCGTTGCCCAACCAGCTTTTTACCCTTTTGGCCATACCCCCCCTGAGACGACCACTTTAGCCATCACGCAGGGGTGGCTATGTTCCACGCGAATAATTGTTATAGAAAAAAGTACACAGAACCCCACCCCCCTAAAACCGACTTTGATACTTAGGTTCATTGTCCTGGAAAAATTTTCGATGTATAAAAAATTATGAAAACCGATATTTCACTTGTTCCTGACGATCGCCTGAAAGCGTTCGCTCATTTACTGGAACGTGCTAAGAAGATCGAAGAGTCAGAGGCATCGCAACAAGATTTCCTAACTTTTGTTAAAACGGTATGGCCAGATTTTATCGAGGGCCGACACCATAAAATTATGGGAGATAAATTCAACCGCCTTGCGGATGGTTCCCTGAAGCGATTGATAGTGAACATGCCACCACGGCACACGAAATCTGAATTCGCGAGTTACCTCCTTCCGGCGTGGCTAATGGGCAGGAACCCCCGTATCAAAATAATGCAGACTACGCATACGGCAGAGCTGGCGTACCGTTTTGGTAGAAAAACCCGTAACCTTATGAACTCGAGCGACTACTCCAGTATTTTTGAAAAGGTGAAGCTCAGTCAAGACAGTCAGGCGGCGGGGCGATGGGAGACCGCAAATGGAGGTGAGTACTTTGCGGCTGGCGTAGGCGGTGCGGTAACTGGACGTGGTGCTGACCTGCTGATCATCGACGACCCACATTCCGAGCAAGACGCACTTAGCCCCACTGCGATGGAACACGCATACGAGTGGTATACTTCTGGACCGCGCCAAAGACTCCAGCCTGGAGGATCCATCGTAATCGTGATGACGCGATGGGCCGAAAACGATCTCACAGGCAAATTACAGCGGCAACAGGCTCGCGATATTCTGGCGGATAAGTGGGAAATCGTAGAATTTCCGGCGATAATGCCCGAAAGCGAGGAACCATTATGGCCCGAATTTTGGAATAAAAAGGACTTATTAAGCGTAAAAGGCTCACTTTCCGTCGGTAAATGGGAGGCCCAATGGCAACAGAACCCCACCAGTGAAGTTAGTGCCATTTTGAAGCGCAACTGGTGGAAAACGTGGGAAAAGAAAGATATTCCCCCTCTATCCTACATAATGCAGAGCTACGATACCGCTTACAGTAAGAAAGAAACCGCCGATTTTTCGGCCATCACAACGTGGGGCGTGTTCCAGCCCGTAGAGGGCGAACCCCCGTGTATCATATTGGTGGACGCAAGGAAGGGTAGATGGGACTTTCCGGACCTGCGGCGTAAAGCCCTAGAAGAATACAACTACTGGGAACCCGAATGCGTGTTGATAGAAGCAAAAGCCAGTGGCATGCCCCTTACGCAAGAACTACGGACAATGGGCATTCCTGTCATGAACTACAGCCCTTCCCGTGGGAACGATAAATTTACTCGCGTAAACTCCATTGCCCCAATCTTCGAAAGTGGTTTAGTATACGCTCCAGACACGACGTGGGCGGAAGAAGTAATTGAGGAATGTGCGGCGTTTCCTGCTGGGGAAAACGATGACTATGTGGACACCGTAACACAGGCGTTGCGTAGATTTCGGGAAGGGGGGTTTATAACTCATCCTGAAGACTATAAAGAAGATGAAGTCGTTCCGAGACAGAGGATTTATTATTAATGCCTCCACCAGAAACACAGTATGAGCATGGTGCCACCCCTGAATTTGCACAAGGCACTCTGGGATATTGGCCGTGGCAAGTAGCTCAAGCATTCTGGCCCCAGCGGAGAGAAGTTCTAGAAGAAGGCGGAACTTCATACTATGATCTTGGTGACGCTGACGGCGTTACGGGTCAAGATAGGGTATTGGCGGTAGATTATCCAGGAGAGTACGGCCCTCGGCAGTATCATCCCTCTTATGCACCCGTGTATCAAACAGGAAAGAAAATTGCGGGTGGGATAGGAGCTCTTATTACTGACCCAGAAGCAAGGGCCAGAGCTTGGAGTGCCGCAAAAAGTCTCCCTGCCGCCGCACTAGAAGCAGTAAGTGGGCATCTTGCTGACCAGCAATTACTTTCCTCTGCGTTTATGGAACATCCAGGAATTGAGGGACTTTATAAAGGGGATAATCAGGAAATTAAAATAGACCCGCTTCTGCCCGTATGGGGAGGAGCACCTGTGAAAGCTCTAGACCTTGCTGGGATAAAAGGACTATTCCCTGCATCTGGTCCTTATTTAGGATCATTTGGCGGGAGAATTGGAGCGGCACGGTCGGGCAAAGGCTTTGGGTTTAAGCTCGCTGACGAAATGATTGAGGAGCATGAGTACAAGACACAACAAAATCCTGACCTTCCCCCGATTACACAAGATCCAAATAGACATCTAACAGATCTATGGGAACATGAGGGAGTGTTTATTGGTGGTGAAAAGGGCAGACAATTTCCTCAAGTAGAATTCAGCGACGCAGACGTAACGCTCACCCCCGCACTGACCAGCAAAATTGAAGGTACTTCTAAACGAATTAGAGAAGAGTTTGAAGAGCCTCTTAGAGAACAAGGGGGTGCTATTTTAGAACCCGATGACGTGCCTTATGAAAACGTAAAACGGGTAGATAGTGACGTTCAGCTTTCAAGAGCCTTGGACGAAGCCCTGCGGGGTGGAGATCCTTCCCTAATAAACATAGGCGAAACAATGCCTCTTAGAGATGCTGTTCATATGCCTCAGCTTCAATCTATCTATAGTGGCAGTATCCCTATACCGGAACTTCGTCAACAGTATAATGGACTCTATCGACTGGTATATGACCCGAAAGAACGTGCAAGTTTAACTCCAGAACAATTAAAATCGGCAGAAGCACAATTAGCACACCTTAGTTACGTTCTAAAACATCCTGAACTTGCTGAGTTTAAACCTTTAGGGGAAATTCCTGTCCAACTCAGCTTCGACCCTAAGTCACCCCTTGCAAGTTTTCGAACAAGTGCTTCATATAGTAGACCTGTTCCCGGAAGTCATACAGAGAGTATGACCATTTATGCGCCCTCCTTCTCGCGTAATCCTGTCGGGAAAGGACTATCGTCTCTCCTTCATGAAATAGGTGGTCACGCAGTTCAAGCTAGAGAGGGCCTTCCTGGAGGGTCTTCCCCTATCATTATGGAACGTATATATGACTTCTATACGAACAGGAAGGCCCAAAAAGACAGCAAGCCCCTTGGATCAATCCAAAAAGAGGTAGACGCTTTTCTGAAAAAA
>VTLG01007490.1_pt1 | contig 61109 bp, 89 predicted proteins | sample 4694571 | NCBI WGS metagenome assembly VTLG01 (sample SAMN12604809, study PRJNA352737) | marine metagenome | biome: ENVO:00000447; feature: ENVO:00000209|ENVO:00000569|ENVO:01000036; material: ENVO:00002151; isolation source: viral sequences binned using virsorter ...
ATGCTCATTATGAAGCCTATGAAATTGAAAAAGGCGACCATCAAGCCACAAAACTTCGTCATGATATGCAATGGGAAAAGGCCACTTGTTTAGAGAGGATTCTCTTGCGACTACTATCTGTCCACGGTGCGCCAGCGCAGGCAGCGCATCACACACTAAAGATTTTGCTCGATGATGAACTTGAGAATCTTTGGCGAGAACAGGAGGATTCAGAATGACTACAAGACCGAAGCATTTATATACTACTAAGTATAGGAGAATATAGGGGCGGAAAGCCGAAACACACAAAACAAAAGGAGGACAAAGAACATGAACGAAGATACAAGAATATGGTTTGCTTATGCAATAGAAAACGAATACGAGAACAACCAACGGGTGAGAGTATTTCTCGCATTGACAGAAGAAGGTCTGTATGAACAGGCGAAATTCTTCAAGGTGAGAATGCGGATGCCCGACTACACTACCTTACGGGACATCGAAGAATTTGGCGATGAGATTCGTTGGGATTTGGAGGGAGATGAATGAAAATCACAATCAACTTCACAGATTTCAAGCATTACTTCAACCTTCGACGACCCGACAATTTCACGTCGGCAGGTCTTTGGGCGTTGTGGCAATACTTTGAAGACGTGTACCCAGAAATGGAATTAGATGTCATCGGTATATGTACCGAGTTCACAGAATGGGAAAACATCGAGGAATACAACATGGCCTACGGTTCAGAACATGAACACAGTTGGGAGGTATCTGACGAAACCATCTTCATTGACATTGACGGACAGCGATTTATCTCACAGGATTGGTGACTACTATGAGCAACAAAATGAAAGAATCATTCGACAAAGTGCTATGGGTGAACCATGTCGGTTCATGGGGAGAAACAGAACCCGAAAAAGTGACGATGCGGTTCAACGTAACCTACAATCCAGAAACAGACTACGGTTCATTTGAACAGTACGATGCGGAAAGTGCGGGAGAGCGATACTATGCCGAAGGCGGATTATGGTTCGACAAAGGCGTTCTCGTGGACTACGACGGTATCTATTCATTATCAGAAGAGGTTCTTGACCAATTAGAGGAATGGGGTCTTGACGTGAAAAATATGCGGAGATTATTGGAGTGACTACACAACCGATACTATTATATACTCATAAACATAGGAGAATTTACAGGGGGAACAAGAACATGACCACAAAGAAAACAGAACAGATACCAAACAAAGACATGAACGAATGGGGTTATCCATCATCGAGCAAATGGCAATTCGTCGGCATCATCGACGGTGTTGCCCGATGGAAGTCCGTGAGAGTAAAAACCAAGAAGGCGGTGAAGGAATGAGCGAAGACATTGTATTCAGCACCAACCACGACGAAGATTTAGAATGGGTTCTCTATGAGGACAGCGAATCGGCTCTCAAAGAAATGCGACGGCTCAAGCGTAACAAAGGAGTTCGCTACACTATGTTGATGCGACTCACGCCACACCTTAGCAAATGGGTCAATCTCACATTCAAGAAAACATATGAGATAATGGAGAAGATGGAGTTCACGAGATTCCGTAACTGCGAAATTACACCCGCATGGTACATCAAGATAAATAGAATGGAACATTCTAACAACAGGATTTTCTCGGTTGCCGTTTGGCCTGTCGAGCGAGCCGACTACTCATTGACCAAAGACAACAATTGGGGTGAAGAAGAATGACTTGGATGCCCGATGTTTTGACCATCTATCGTGAGGATTTACTTCGCGCCACCACCAAAAAAACGGAGGATGAGGAAGAATGAAGGAATTTGTATTGCTCATCCACATGGATGCACATGACAAAGACGACTTCGTTGATGCGATTCGTGCTTTAGGACATCACAAGATATTACAACACGTTGATGAGGTTGTCAAGACCGAATCAACGCCCGAACAGAAAAGAATCGGTTTCTTGAAAGGCGAGATTGGGAACCTCAAGCAAAGCATGGAACATGGCGGGTACGGCTCTCATGATTTGAGATACCTTGAATTGCTACAAATCGAATTGTTCGACCTACTCGCAGGTAAACAACGAGGTGAAGAAGAATGAACATACCTCATGTATCTCAAATGGCTAACAATCAATTCATCATCTATTCGGGTGATTGGGAGGTTTTTCAATCATACAGTTCAACGGTGGCAATCAGAAGCACAAATGATGACCAAGTGTATCTTCATGAGTATTATTGGAATGTATATTCAGCGACTACAAACAAATACCTTCTCCGATTCTTAGGAGTGGACAGCATTCAAGAGGTTCGCAAATTGGTCGAAGATGGCACATACACCGTTGTTGAGGGCTGGGAGGTCGAAGAATGAATCAAGAAAATGAAATCGAAAATCAATTGAGGCTATTGGGCATGATTTTCGTTCATTTCAGCATGGCAGGTAATTTGACAGCCGAAGACCTTCAAGACTACATGGATTCAATATGGGGTGAAGATGAATGAGCAACGCATTTACAGCCGATAGAGAGCGAGATGTCAAGACATCAATTCGCAAAAAAAAACGAAAGGATGGTGGACTACAGTGAATGAAGATGGTTTGATTGAAGAGGCCATGCTTGAATTGTGTGGCACTACTGATATGTGGACTTTCATCAACGCCTGTAAAGTGTGGAAGAAATTTTGGGATGACCATATGCCCGTAAAATTTCCACCTAAAGACCTATACAGTATTTACATGGGAGGCGAAGAAGAATGAATGAAGAGATTATGCAAATCATCGTCGATAAGATTGGGACTGAATACTTCCTTGACGGGAACGTGATTGAGAACTCAAACGTTTGGACAAGTGAAGTGAATATCATCACCCGAACCTGCCGACATTGTGGTGTCGAGATGGTCGGACCAGATTATGAAGTGTGGCGCATGTTGGCTTCGCACGAATTCGGACATGCTCACGATGAAGCAGAACATCAAGGAATGGAGGCGTGACTACCGTAACGCAACACTTATATATGTGTAAATATACGGTAAAATAACAAGGAGGACAATAACATGGACACCGAAGAAACAAAGACAGAACAAGAACAAACAGAAAGCCCGACCTTTGCACAGCGCATTGAGTCGATTACGAACGAATGGAAGGAGAGTATTCTTCAAGATACAATCCGCATCATAGAGAATGGTAGGATGACGGAGGAAGATGTTGAAAACATCGTCGAAACCGTCATTGATAACTCTTCGGATTTGGATTACAGAATCGAGGAATACATTGATGGCTACGATATGGATAACAAAATCGAAACGTGGGTTGATTACAACCTCGACGTGGAAGACAAAGTTGATGACGCGCTACGCTACTACGATTGGGATAATGTCATGGATGAGATTGATATTGGTCGATTCTTACGTCGTATGCAAGGCGGTATAGCAGAACAAATTACCAATATAATTGATGGCGAGGACTTCACACCGTTTGAGGGCTACGCTACTACGATTGGGATAATGACGAAGCGTATCGACAACATCGAAGGTCGCATCGAGGCTATTCTCGATATGCTACAAAATCTTAGCACGACAGTCTTCCATCAAGTCAATGACATTCACAGTAAAGGTGATGCTTGATGGCTGAAGTCGAGATGAAGTGGCACAGTTGCCCCGAAGAAGAATTTGACAGATTGCACCGAGTACACCCTACGGGTCGATACGTTTCCGTATATGGGAACAGCCTTTGGTTCAGCGTCGAATATCAGATGGATGGTCACAAGGTCGATATGACATGGTGGTTAGAATGGAACAAGACCGAAGATTGGATTCTCACACACTACGAACGTTTGCGAGAGCAAGGACTCGCTGACGAACTCACAGATGCTTACAACGTATTGCTTTTGCGAGGTGAAGAAGAATGATGGACTACTACTTTGCTCTATTCAATTGTGGCACTAACAACGCTAAGGACAAAGCATTGGCCGACTTTGCCGAAGAGTTCGGTCAAGATGAGGCTGACAAATTGGTTGCCTCATGGGAGAATCGAGCGCAACCTGGCATCATGGCACTTGTCACCGAGATGGAACCTACGCTCAAGACAGGTTGGTTTGTATTCAGAAATTGGATGTATGTCAATGAACTCACAGAAGAACAATTCCGACAGGAGTATGAGAGTCTATTGGAGGCGATTGGGTGATTGAAGGTAAGATTTTCGTACCTCAACCCGACACACGATACACCGAAGGAAACAACAGCGTAGGCTGTCCTAATCGAAAGAATTGTGGCGAACACAGTCTGTCCCTTCGATGGGCTATCGGTGCTTCAACAGTAGGGGTGAACAAACCCGCTACATTCCCCGTTGTGACCTGTTTCATTTGCGGAACGGTTTTAGGAGAGATGAAAGATGCCGATGAGTGATGATGCCATCGCTATCGCAAACATTTGCATGGATGCCATTCGGGTCATCAATCAGATTGCTCTTGAACAGGATGATTACCGAATCGCCCAAGCAGGTAATACAATTGCAGAACGACTCAATGAGGTGATTGTCAATGCGACTACTTCGTGATGACCGAGATAAATTCTATCTTTACACCAAAGTCGATGGTGGCTACATCAAGTGGTATGGTGGTCTTGGCACAAAGGGTCAAGCCTTCAAGATTACCGACACATCGGAAACCGCTAAGGCATTTCGCTTCATGGGTAACGTCGAGCCTGTCCTCAAGTATCTCAAAGAGAACACCGATTACGATTGGCAAATCACAACGCATCGTGAAGTAAACATTCATCACCCGATTGAATACTGCGTGGACAAGTCGGGTCGAACGTGGTTGCCGATTGAGCGTGAATTCATCAAGTCCGAGTATCACCCTCTTATCGAAGAACAATTGCCGATTACATCAGCGTGGTTCTCTAAGGCTCGTCGAGAGCAACTCATTGACACAATCGAGAATATCATCCGTTGCCGAGATTGTAACGGTTGGATGTATTCAAAGAAAAAAGGAAGCAAGCAAAAAAAGACGTGCGGACCATGCCTCGCTATCCGTCGAGAAAAGCGTCGTCGAGGTCGATGACTACACAACCGAAACCTTTATATACTTGTAAGTATAGGTTAATTTATAGGAGGAACAGAACATGAAGCCACAACCAAACAAGAAATTACATTACATAGCCATAGAAGATAAGTTGCGATACACCCTTGAGGATATTCTCAACGACATCACCGAGTACAACGTCAAGGGAGATATTGATTACTTCCTCGACTGTTGGAAAAACATCATCGAGTTCGCTCTCGCTTATCGTGGAGGCGACGACGAATGAACCTTTACGCACTTGAGTACAATGCCAATGGCGACCCATGCCCGTTTGCTTCTGCTCGCAGTTATTGTGACAAACACATGAAGATACTCGTTGAAATCTATCAGATGGCGGGTGCGTCTTGCATCAGACATGGTGCTACTCCCGATGTTATGCCTCTCACAAAGGCGGGAACACCACTACGGGGAGGTTACAAAGACCATCCTATGACTCGTTGGATGGGCGACTCAAGAGGCAATTACATATGGTCTATGTATCTCGGTGCTACTCTCGCTTTGGAGTATGAGAAGCGTTACGGCAAAGAACATTTCTGTGCCGAAAAGATTGAGGAATTGTTTGAGTTGGCTCACTACATTCCCGAAGGACACATGACTACTATTCCACGTTGCTTCAATCAAAGCAAAGGTAAGAATCTTGACCTTCTCGACACCGACAAGTGGCCGTGTGTTGTTGAGGCTCACCGTGAATTCTATCGTCGGGACAAGGCTTCTTTTGCACGTTGGGACAAATACAGAAACCCTCCTAAATGGTGGACTGAATCACCCTCTTTAAATACTCTAATGGGGGCTGAATAGTTATGACGAGTACAAGAAGACACAAGTTGCTTAAGCATCAGATTTACCTCGCTCTCAAGCGAGCAAAGGACGACGGTACAGAAGAATTGTCTGCGGCCTCAATCGTCGATTCAATCCTCGCAAACGGATTCAGACTGCAAGGTGTAGGAATCCAACGGGTCGCACAGATATGCAAATCTCTCGCAGGTATCGCAGGTGAAACCAAGCGTATTCAGAACAAACATTTAGACGTTGAACAGAATGTGAAGTTATACAGGCTTGAGTCCGAAGAGGACTACTTAGCATGGCGGTCTTCACTTGCGACTCGGTAATTGGTTCTTCGTAAATACTGCTCATCTGACCTGTGCGTATGCTTTCTCATACACACGCAACATCAAGCGACCCAAGAACATCACGTTTGAGCCTTACTTGGTCTTACAGACCATTGACGGTATCTATCTTCACGTTAGAGGCAAGCGGGCCTTGTGGTCGTTGCTGGATTCAATGTTCCCACATGACAGACTACCGAGAACTGCGGTCAATGATGATTTGAAGAGTCACAATCCACGAGAGGTCATCAATGGACTACTTAGTGACCCTGACGCATGGCCGTATCTGCGATTGCACGTCACAGACAACGGCTACTATGACCAACGTGCCGAGTTGGTCGAGGGAACGTTCGTTCTATCTGCATCGTCGAACGCATCTGATTCAGACGTTTGCACAATCCTATCTCAAATCGAGGCCGACTACCCCGAATCTTACATCAGTCCGCATACCTACAACACCAAGACTACACTTCGGACGGTTCCGACGCTCTTTATCCCGTTGGAATCGAATCGTCGCTACAAGGTTGCAGTAGTCGATTGTGATGGAAGTGGCCTGTATAGAGTCTTTTCGGTAGTCGAGAGTGAGCATGGGGATTGTTTTCGACCACGCAAACAATCGAAGCATACGGGTGAAGATATAGTAGTCATCTTGAATCAGATTGGTAGTCGGCTCAAGGAATTAGATGATATACGTCGGTTCGCCCGCTTTGATTTGCCGAGCATGAAGCCCCTCGATGCGGGCATGAGGCACTATGAACGAGATGAGTTGGAGTTCAGACGATTCATCAGCCTTCCCGAATATCCAGATTACATCTCTTTCGTTAATTCTTTCAATTGATTTTGTGCGCTACTGAAAGAAATAAACGCTGTACTGCGAGGCTATACCCTTAATTATTTTATTGTTTCATAGGGGTTAGAGAGGGGCTTACCTACTACTATACTATATCTTTTTTACATCCCTATGAAGGAATAAAAGAATTAGCACATCATGGGCGCAGTATCACGTTTTATTTTTTTTGTTGGTTCTGAAATTATTGAAAGAATAAAACCTTCATATACCCCCTACTCTATGTTAATGATATGGGGCAAAGGAGAGCGCACAGTCGAATGTGTATGAGAATATGGGATATGATGAATCAAGAACAGAAGCATTTTGCTACCTATGATATTCTCAGATGGTATGGTTCCCAATGGGACTTACCATGCGACCAACGAACTCTTGCTCAAGTCATGCTTCGTTCGGGTATGTTCCGTCGAGTAGCGTGGGAACTCAAAGGTAAGAGAATTTACGCCCTCGCTGAATATACCTCTCATGAAGTGTATCTGTATTACGGTCACTCAAAGTCAAGTATGGTTTCTGTTTGGGAACACCGACCCTTGAAAGAAATCATTGAGCCATATGTTGAGGGTAAGCATACATTACGTCCACTATACAACATGCCGAAGTTCATCCGAGATGCAGTAAAGGAGGCTTCACAATGAACGCCATAGAAGATTACGAGGACATCTCAATCATTTGGTCAAAGCCAAAACACGAATTGACAGCGAAGAATCTGTTCATTGTCGTTCAAGCCGAAGTCGGTTTCGTTCCCTTCATCTTGGCCGCAGGTATGGCTTCAAAGAACAAACACAGTTGCGAGATTCTATCACGTCATATGTCCGTCGAAGCATTCAACAAAATGCCCGACCCTGTTCCCCCGACTTGGCACATCACACAATTCGACAAGCACAACGCACTATGCGTTATCACAAACGTATTCCCAATCACAATGGCCCCCGACGCTAACCCCGAAGTATGGTACAAGACATATCCGCTTTACAAGTCGTTCCTCTCATGGCTCGATTCACGAGGTTTTGAAAATATCAACTTCATCACTATGAACAACATCGAGGATGCGAGCGAAGAACCACAGTTGTATGTGCATGACCTTAGAACAAAGATTACCGTACCTGCCGAAGCAAACATCTTCCTCAACCTACCGTCATGGGCTTTGCCGTATCTATGGAATAAGATGGGTAACGCCTCGGTAATCACAGCAACTACACAAGATGAGGGTCAATTCATCGACGAAACGGCTCTCGGTCTTCTCAAGAAATACATTGTAGCATTAGGTGTTGAGTACGACGATAAGATGGCGAACCTCGCAAAAGAATCCGTTCGACAGGTGCAATCTCAAATCGAGATGTTTGAGAAAGGTTTTACCATCGGTGGCGACGACGAGGAAGGTGAATGGGTATGAATGGTATCATCAAGCGTCTGACCGACTTTACAGAAGCGAATCACTACATTGATGTTGCAGATAAGGTTCCTATCTTCGCTTGCTCGATAGGCGCACATATCTTCAACGCTATTAACAAATGTAGCCGATGCGACTTCATGCCGAGCAACCCCGACTTCTCTATTCCTAATTGTCCGTTGCGACATGAGAATCCACCGATTTACACACCGATGTCACAGTTGGCCGATACTCGCATTCATATCTTGATGCGTGGTGAGAAGGGGTCGGGTAAATCCATGCTCATCAATATGTTCTTATCCGAAGGCACAGGACTTCTGTACTCCAAAGAAGCCTTTGAGAGTGGTCTTGGTTTTCGTACTATGATGGGTCCGAACAGTATCACTGAGGCAGGTATGTTTGGGTCTGTCGATGAAGAAGGTAACATCGTAGGTCGTCCTCTCGCTCGTGATATGTGTGGTGGTTTCTTAGGCTTTGAAGAGTCGTCATCGCTCACAGATGCGAACAAGAAAGACCACAGTACAGACATGAAAAATCAATTGCTTACATCCCTCGACAACGGGCGGGTTCAGAAAGCCATGCGTAGTGGTTGGGTACAATACAACACTCGCTATACGATGTGGGGTGGTACGCAACCTGCACGTCTTGAGATGGAGTCGGGTCTTGACCGTCGATTCTTCATCATCGACATCGAGATGACAGCCGACAAGGAAATGGAATACAAGAAAGCCCAACAGCGACAGGCTAACATGACCAAAGAGCAAAGGATTGCTCTCGCCAATGAATCCTACTACATCCGAGAATGGTTTTCGACCCGTATGTACGAGGCCATCATGGACCCACCTACGGGTGTGTATTTTGATGACAGCATCGCTGAGTGGATTGAGCGACCCGAAGTGCGCTCTTTTGAGGCCGACCTGTTCCGACGATTGGCTATTGGCTACACGATGCTCATGGACAAATGGGAGGGCGGTAAGGCTATGGTCGTCAAGATGGATGAGCATTTACATTCCCTCCTTGAGTCGTCGCTTATCATGCGTAGGTCTGTCATGGATGCTGATGTCCGATTGGTCAAAGACTCGTATTGGATGCAAGACATCACAAAGTCCACGCTACTCAAAGAGGTATCTCGCATTATCACCAAAGGCGATTACACAGCCGCAAAGCGATGGATTGACGACAACCTCGTTCCTCAAATATGGTATCATGAATACACACCGTCGTCGAAGGGTCGAGGTCGGAAAGGTGTCGTCTGTCGGATTGGTCCGACGACTGACCCCGAACAAACAAAACAGAAGTGGGGTGCTATCAATGAGTCCTGAAACACAGATACGGGATAACATTTACCATGCTCTTGCCGCAAACGACAAAGCGATGGTTGTCTATCATTTGTCGTTGGCATTGGCTATCGCAACAAGATGGAGGGATGAAGATGAAAACTGAACAAGAAATCCGTGAACGAATCGCATCGTCGGCAAATATGCTTGAGATTGAGGCACTGCTATGGGTGCTTGAAACGCCCGACTGTCCTATTTGTGGCATGGCTAATCGACGTGAGATTGAAGTTGGTGTCCATAAAGGTGACATCACACCATCCTATCTTGAAGAGAAGTATTCGTGGGAGGTCGGTACGGTCATGAAGCACATGGATGAACACGTTACGTTCGACCCATCCGAAGCGACTCATATGGAGAAGATGCGGGCCGAAAGCATCAGCACGTTAGATATGGCACAGGATATTGTGAGCCGACTACTTAATTGGCTTGACGAATTGGAGGCAAAGAAGGACAGCGAAGGTGGCATCACAAGCGAATGGGTTTCTGATGCGGCCAAGTTGGTTGGACAGGCGAACACATCCCTCAAGTTGGTTGGTCAATTGAAGCGTGAGATTGGTGTCGATAGCCAATTGCTACTGGCTCAAAATCAAGTCGAGGGTATCATGGGAATCCTTGTCAATACATTGGCTGACCAACCACACCTACTCGATACCATAGAACTGCGTGTAGCGGCCCTTAAACCGCCTTCTCACGTCGTTGATACAGATTGGGAGATGGTCGATTGAAACAATGGCGTAGCGGGTCAAGAAACACCCTTAATGCAAGGGCTATCACACAGAAGGATATGGTCAAATTGGTTCAGACTATGGATGATGACGGTCTTTTCGCTCTTATAACCCCGAAGGCAATCAAATGGTATTACGGTATGTACGAAGTCAAGAAGTCATCTGTTCAGAAGGTGTGGGGTCTATCGGACTGGCAGATGCGAAGTGTGCATCAATACATTTACGAGAACGACCCGTTTTATGACTACTTGCGAGGAAGGGGGGATGAACGTGGGAATACTGATATTGACTGATGATGCGAGCAAGTATCGCGTAGGCGATTATGTCGAGGGTGAAGGTGTCATATGCCAACCAACAGGCGACCACATCACCTACATATGCAACGTCAAGAAGATAACCGAGAAGGAACTCAGACGTTGGATGCCTCTCATCTCATACCGTATGGTTTTCGTTGTCCCTAAATTACCAAAGTTGTCGAAGCAAATCAAGGATGAAATCATCATCGACGGATTCAAGGACAAGTCCCAATCCTACAAACGTGAGATTGATGCGCTGTTTCGATGGGATGGTCGAGGCAGGGTTTTGAAGATGGTCGAGGATTTGCCGATACCTCTCGCTTTGGCGTTTGTCAAAGTGAACAACGATGACATCGGATTACAGCGACGGATTGCCGACATCAAATATCAGTTGCCCGACAAATACCTACGGGCTACGTTGGTCTATGGCATCAAACCATTTCGTTCTCAAGTCACATGGCCGAAGCGTAAAGCATCCCCTCCCGAACGACCCGAACAATTCCGTGAATCCGATGAGTATTGGGAACAGATTGTTGAGGTGAGTAAGAAGGTGAGGAATCAGATTCGGACTGAAACACCCGAACAGATACCGAGCAACATGAAGAAACGAAAGGAATCGGAGGATGAGGTTCGATGGATATAGCGTGTTGGTTGTTTTTTGGGGTGTTTATCCTAATCCCTTTGTATTTGAACCATAGAGAAGAAGTTGAGTATCAACGCACTAAGGCTCGGATGCACAGCGATTACATCAAATTGTTTGAGGTCGCTGAACCTGTTCCTTTGCCTCCGATGTGGTATGATTATTCGCAGTTGATTGAGCGACCACAGCAAGAGGAACGGTCTGACCCATTTTGGGATGGTATGATGTGGGCGGATTTGGATTAAGCGAGGCGAGGTGTTTAATAACGGTTGTGGACTACCATAATACATGAGCGCAACAAACAGGCGAGTTCGCAGGGCGATACTCGACATCCTGTGGGAACAAGGACCGATGACCAAAGAAGAGGTCGCTGTCGCTCTCGGAAACGCTAAGGGCGTGGGAACGATTCCTTCACCTCACAGTCTTTCCGCCCTGTTGTGTAAATCTCACAGTATCATCAGCGTCGGCAAAAAGACGGTTGAGAATCTTGTAGGTGTCAAGGCTAAACATCTTCTGTATGATTTGGACAGGGAGATTGTCAAGGACAAGTCGGAGATTGAATATATCCGTGAACCATCCACCATGCGACCAAAGGAGAAGAGAAGGTCTGCTAAATGTCCGTCATGTTCCCGAACGAGAATCTTCCCACCAGGTCACGATGAATGCTTACATTGTGTAAGGACTACACAACAGTAACCTTTATATACCCCCCATATAATGTATATATATAGCGGGGGAACAACAAAGTGGATAAAGCAAAGACAGTAATACATGCCGAGTATGAGATTCTAAAGGCCGTCATCGAGAACGTGCCGTTGGATGAAGTGCATGAACGACTTGTCAAGGATGACGCATCAGCAACGAGATTTGAGAAGGCGGCTAACAACGTAGCCACACTTATCAGCAATCTCGCTGTTCGACGACAGCATCGCCTACCATTTGACCACCCCGACTTCAAACACAAGGAGGAATAAATATGCCAAAATACACAATACGAGTACAGATAAATCTTGAAGCCGACGACATGGAGTTCGACAGCGAAGCCGATGCCGAAGAATACGGATGGGCGATGGTCGATAAGGTTCATCAATACTATATCAACGTCGAAGACATCAAGGTTACTGAGCATTGGGAGGATGAGGAAGAATGATGTTCACCGAATTTGTCATGGAACATTGTTTGGCTATGCAGGACTCTTATGTTGCCGAAGGTAATCAAGAGGGTGCTACTGCTGTCATGCTCGTTGCCGAGCGTTTGTTGAGAGCGTACAACGTTGAGGAATTGCGTTGTCTTAAGTGTGGGGTGACTGCGTGACTGTTCACCGTTCACCGTTCAAGGTTGGCGACAAGATTACGCCATCTCGACTTCTTGAGATTGGTGGCTCTCGTGCCACATTCCCAAAGACTCGACGACACTTCACAGTCAATGACGTGAGGAATCTCAATTATGCTTCGGGTGGCTACTACATCTATGCGAGCAACGGTGAGGTGGACATTTCATTTACCGTCATGTTCCCACGATTCGGACGTAAGGCGAACGGCAACAGGCCGTACTTCACAGCATTTCGATGGCTAAGTGAGGACGTGAAGAAACCTGTCGCATTTGAAAAGCCTGTTCCTACTCTCGACGAGATGGACATTGGTTTGGTGAACAAGATTGTTCCCGCAGGTCAGCGTGGTAAGATGTTCTTGAAGGACTTTTTGGAGGCTTGAATATGAAGTGTATGTTGTGCTTTGAAGAAGTTTTGATAATGGCTTTATGCGAGGATTGTTACCATAAGGAGAATGAGGATATGGTCGCACAGTATGAATCAAGGAGGGGTGATTGATGACAACTAACGCAGATTTGCATAGTGTTCTGATGAAGTGCATCAACCATTTCAAGCAACACTCCACTTCGTCGGAGAGGAATGATATGGTCGAATTGTTGGCCTGTTGGTTGTTTAGTGTTCACACAGATTATTATGTTCCTCCTGTTGATGGGAACGTTCGTCTTGTTTCGACATTCAAGGATTTGTTTAGGGAATGGGATGACGAATGAGTGAAGTATGGGCTACAAAGTATCGACCACGACACCTCGATGATGTTGTCGGACAGGATGAGATTGTCGCTGAAATGCGAGCAATCGTTCTCGATGAGATGCCGATGCAACATTATCTTTTCTATTCTCCCGAACCTGGCACAGGTAAGACTACTATGGCTCTTGCTTTGGCGAAGGAGTTGGGTTATCAAGTCGTCATGTTCAATGCTTCAAGTAAGAAGCAACGTGGTATCGAGTTCATCGAAGAAACGATTATCCCTGCTACTCGTAGTGGTGTCAAGGAGCGTATCTTTTTCCTCGACGAAGCCGACCAATTGACCGATGCGGCACAGTCGGCATTGAAGGGTGTGATTGAGAACGCTCACGGATATTTCGTCTTGACTTGTAACAGACTACCAAAGGTCAGTCGTTGGCTTCAATCTCGCTGTCAAGTTCGCACGTTCAAGGCTATTTCCGAAGACGATATGGCTATGCGTCTAAAACAGATTGCGAAGAAAGAGGGCGAGATTCTTTACGAGGATGAAATCAACGTTATTACACGAAGACACAAAGGCGACCTACGGAACGCTATCGGTGCGTTGCAGGTTGTGTGTGGTCTTGAGGGTCGTGACCGTGAGAAGTTTATCGAAACTCTCACCTCACCGAAGTTACAACATGGTCGCATCATCGACCTTCTATCGAAGCAGTTAATCGTCGAAGCGAGCAAAATGTTTACAGGCGAGGTACGCACACAGATTAAGTCCATGTTCGATTATGCTGTCGAAGCAGGAGCCATCTTACAGTCACCATTCACGGTCAAGCAATTGAATTCCATCATCGACGCTTGTGTGGTTTCCGAGCGCGATTTGATGTTTGGTGTCGATGAGGACATCGTTCGTTTTAATTTCCTTAAGTTGATTTTGGAGGCCATGAATTAGGTTTATATACCTCTATTCACAAAGGATAATTTAAGCACAAGGAGGCAACAACATGGTAGCGTATGAAGAAATGTTAAGCAAAGTAGCACAACAAGTCAAGATTGACGAGAACACCCTTTCGGCACGAGCCGAGCAGGTATTGGCATCGGAAGGTGCGGGTTGGTCAGTCGTTGGCAAGACGGAAGAAGAATGCAAAGTATTGGCTTTGCGAGTATCGGCACGTCAATTGACAGCCGAGAAAGCGAAGTTATCTCGTAGCGGTGCGACAATTTACGAAGGTATGTTTGTCTATACCCCACGATACAAGGATTGGGCTGATATGGCATACAAGAAGATGAAGAACACCCTTACCTCTATGGATAACGATGGTCGAATGGCTCTCGTTTCGCAGGGTGCGTTGTATCTCTATGAGAACAACCACGATGGTACATGGACTCGTCATGCCAACCCATCATTGATGGCGAAGCAGACCTTTGAAGAGGGCATGGTATCTGTCGATGTCGATTCACTTCCGAACCGCATTTACACTCTCGATGGTAACACATCTTTCTCTCTCGTTTGGGACAAGGCGAACATGGCCTTTGCCAACGGTAATGACAACTTCAAGTATGGTGCGGCTCGACCTCTCAATGAGTATGACCGTACCTGTTTGTTCGCAGGTCGCAAAGAAGGCGAGGATGATTTGAGCATCATCTCGGTTCGGTTGCAGGGTGAATTGGCTAAGACCGAATTCCCTACTTTCGTTACGGGTAAGATTGGACTCAAGGCCGCTAACAAACCCGATACTGCCTACGGTACAAAGGTCACGACCTTCACAGCCGATGAATCTGTCATGGAGATTTTTACCTCCCCGCCACTTCAAGTCGATGACAATGGTGCGAGTGGTATGCTCATTGATGCAGGTTTCGCCACATTCCTCCCTTCGATTGAGAAGTGTGTTGAGGATTATCAGAAGTTGGATGACAAGGCTAAGTGGGATGCTATCTATGGTACAATCGCAGAAGTCGTTCACATCGACCCTCGTGAGAACGGTGGCTTCATCGTCAGCGTTGCCGACACCGACATTATGAGTAGTGCGCCTGTTGTGGACATCTATGTTCACGCCACGCATGAAGCGGAAGTCGATTTCTCGGTTGGTTCGGAAGTGGTCATTCTTGGTTCACCGTGGGTTACTCGTGAAGGCGAATCGCGATTCTCCGTCAATGGTTGGTGGTGCATGAACGCTGTCCGACCTGTCGCTGATGAAGATGGATGGGGTGCGGAGTGAACGCCAATAACGGATGGGTAATCTTAGAGGAATTCAAGGAATCCCAATTCTCAAGCCCACGTTGGTTTGTGGTTGATTCGTGCTTAGTGCCGAACGTACCCGAACAGTTGTTGGCTGTTGGATGCGAGGTGTTTCTCGATATTGTTCCGAAGATGATTGTCGGTCATGATTATTGGTATGTCGCACACAAAGATATTGTTGCATGGAGAGAGAACAATGACGAAGATGCTAACGGGGAATGAAGCGAGAGAAGGAATCTTAAGAGGCATTCGCAAAGTTGCTGATGCTGTCCTGCCTACGCTCGGTGGTGGCTCAAAGGGAGTCATCATTGAACAGAAGGGCTATCCCCTCGTCGTCAATGACGGTGTTACCGTTGTCAATTCCATTGATAGCGACGATAGATTTGAACGGCTCGGAATCCGACTGATGCAACAAGTGGCGAATCAGACACAGAAGGCATCGGGTGATGGGACTACTACGGCTACTGTCTTGGCGGCTGAATTGTGTGATTTGTTCGTCGAACATGATTTGAATTGGATGGAGTGGTGTAACGCTCTCGACAATCTTAGCGGTAATGCGGAACATTGGTTGCGGGATGATGAGTGGCTCAACAATATCGGTAAATGGTCTTTGTTCGATGTCGCTATGACGGCAACACGAGATGAGGAATTGTCGAAGTTGGTCAGCGAAGTTATCGACGAAACAGGGAAGGATGGCAACGTTACGTTCCGACCTTCGCTTGGTGGTAAGACCTATTGGGAAACCGTCGATGGTTTCCGAATGGACACAGGACTCATCAACACGTTGTTCGCAAACAAGGACAACGGTAAGTATGAAAAAGACAATCCCGTTATAGTATTTGCGTCTTACACAATTCAGGATTTTGAAGACATTACTCCCGCACTTGAGATTGCTGTTGGCGAGGGTCGCCCTATCTTGTTCGTTGTAGCGGGTATGAAGGGTGTCGCTCTATCCAACCTTCTCGTGAACAAGGCCGCAGGTGTCATTGATGCCTCCGTCGTCAAGTGTGGCGGTCAAGGTCAAGATATGCTCAATTGGATGGCTGATATACAGGCTATTACAGGTGGTAAGACATTCACCATGCCCGAAGAATTACAGGGTATCGCCAAAGGAGAGAACCACTTTGGTTCATGTGCGAAGGTCGAAGCGACGGAAGACTACATAGTGTTTTCATCCGAAGCATGGGATGTTGATGGTGAGGTCGATGATTATGTCGGCTATCTCCGAAACGCTTTAGAGGAAACGCATAGTGAATGGGAACAGGACAAGTTACAGAATCGTATCTCTCGTCTGTCGCAGGGTATCGTAACCATCTTTGTTGGTGGTCATAGCGATATTGAGATTACAGACAAACGTGAGAAGATTGACGATGCTATCAATGCCTGTCGTCATGCTCTCGATGGTGTCATCAAGGGTGGTGCTTACGGACTTTACCAACTCGCATCCTTCTTTGTTAATCGGGAAAATCTTTGCGAAGCGTCTATCGCTACTGCACTACGGAGAATCCGTCGTCATATCTGTATGAACATGGGTCAGCCCACCGATGCAGGGATGCCGTATGCGATTCAAGGGATTCTTGACCCGATTACCGTCGTTGTAAATTCAATCCGTTCTGCTGTGTCTGTGGCGCAACAGTTCGCTCGTATCGAGGTTGCTGTATTGGTGGAGGACAGCGATTAGATTTATATACCTCCACCACTATGTTTAGGATAAGTGAGAAATATGTCATGGGGAAACAAACAAACGAATGAGCCTACTACTTCTATGAAGTACGACAAGGAATACTATCGCAACCTGTTCACGAACAACGTTGCACAGTCCGTTCCTGTCCGATGTGCTTTGATTGGCAAAGAGAATTGTGCTAAGACGGGGTTGGCTGTAAGCCTCGCCCGTCAAGTGACACCGAAGGGTAAGATTGTGATTTTCGATGTCGATAATTCGGCTAAGGCCACCATTGATTCGGCCTATCCGAAAGACAAAGAAGTTATCGTTTTGCCACTTCTCGACGAACGTGATGAGTCTATCTTCAACGACGATAGTACCGTCAATTACGCTAACTTGATTGACAAGGTTTCCATGTATGTGAACCTCGTTGCCGAGCAAAGCAAAGAAGAGAAGTTGTCGGCCATCATCTTTGACGGTGGCTCGACATTCCTCAAGTGGTGTGAACACGCTATGACCGACGTATTGCTACGTCGTGGTGTTATCAAAGAAGAGGGTGACGCTTTCAATCAGAAGGAGTGGCGTACCCGCAACCAACTGTTCCGAGAGGTCATGAGCCGACTTCACGGACTCGCTGTACCATCTGTATTCTTTACCTTCCATCTCAAGGATGTTTCCAACTATGTCGATAACGGCAATGGTGGAAAGGTCTTGATGAAGGTCGGAGAGCGACCCGAATGGGAAAAGGGAACAATGCGTCTGTTCTCACAGCAAATCTTCCTATCTCGATACATGAAAAAGGCTGATACAGCCGCAGGTGTCAAGGCCGACCCTACGCTCAAGAACGACGATGATTGGGTCGTTAAGGCGACTATCGAGGAAATCAAGGGTAAGCACATGGAACACATTGGCGAAACCCACACAATCCTCTCGGTCATCAAGGGCGATGTCAAGTGGTCGGGGCTACCTATGCTAACATGGAGTGGTGAATGATGGAAGAAGAGGACTTTGAAACACTATTGAAGGCTCTCATGGAGGCTGTCGCTTCTATCGGTGAGCGATTTGACCGCATGGAGTCGCAACTCATGGATTTGGAGGCTGTCTATGACGACATCCCTCCTATGTTCAAATTGTGGAACGCTGTCGCAGAACTTCAAGACCTGCACGATGCACCCGCTTCACTTCTCGGTAACTATCTCAACGGCCAACTACCTGTAAGGGGGCAACAATGATGACATACCGATTTGAAGATGTATCGAACGATTCGCTACAATTTTTGCTCAAGACGATGCAACGTAAGCAAACCGTCGATGGTAAAGGACAGAATCAAGTCGAAGGTATTGTTCTTCTTATGCCTTCCACAGATGACCTCAACGACAAGGAACAGAAGATGACCTGCGTTTCTCTAACGAGAGATTTGACGGGTCTGACTTGTGTTGGTGGGGATTATCGCACAGGGTATCAGATTCCTATTCCTAACATTTCACAGGTTCTAAACATCTTGTCAATGCACCAAAAGACAATCGCTATCGAGTTCGATTCGCATAAGAACCTTCTCACTATCGAGAGTGGTCGCAAAAGAACGAAGTTGGAGGCATCTCTTGACGCTAAGGCTTTCAGTCATTCCCTTGATTCGTTGAAGGAATTTGAAGCAAAATCTTGGCAATTGAAGTCACGAATCGACCTCAAGACCAACCTATACAAAGCGGGTGATGGCACAGTATTCTCGCCATGCTACTCGATATATGGCGACGATGCAAACGATATGTATGAGGCACTTCGATGCGATACAATCAATGGACAGCGACTTAACCGATTCCACTTTTCATGTGCTGATAGCAACGTCGAGGTAACGGTTGGCGACCCTGCAAAGGGTATGACGACTACAAGATTCGGTGAAGAATACATCCACGACAACACCAAAGGATTCAATTGGGATTTCGATGGTGGTCTTGATGAATTGTTCAAGGGATTGGGTGGTCGATTCGCTATGCACTTTTTCGACTTCACAGAACAGGAACAGGGAATGCGAGTTCTCATCAAATTCCTCGACTGTGATGTATGGGCTTTCCAAGCAGGTATTCTTTCATGAGGGTTTTGCCATGATTCAAAACGAACGAAGTTCTCCGTTTAGTGGCGTAGGGGTGTTTTACAGTGTGTTTTCTCCCTCTTGTTCGTTCCCTCACCCTGCGGGGTTGATTCGGTGAAATACATGATGGGTGCGCTAAATGGTTCTGTTCCCCTTGATGAAGCCGAGCGATTGTTCGCTCTCATAGAGGGTCGAGTATCAAAGCGTAAGCGATACGTCAAGGTTGCTGTCATGTTGGCTCTATCACTACAAACGGATGTAGGGGTACAGTATTCGGCAGGTGAAATTGCGACAAGGGCTACGAAGTACGTCAAAAAGAATTGTGGTATCAATGGTTTTGAGGCAGGTGCTACGTTGATGCTGTTAGTTCGTTTGGGCTTGCTTGAAGCAGTTATGACAGGTAAAGGTCGAAGATACAGGAGGATTGAGGGTGGAGTATGAAATCAAGACAGGCGATTGTATTGATGTCATGAAAACGATGCCCGATGAGTGCGTCGATACCATCATTACATCTCCCCCATATTGGGGTCTTAGGGACTACGGTGGTGGAGGCAAGGTTTGGGGTGGCGACCCCGAATGTAATCACGAATGGGAGGGATATACTCGACCATCCGAGAATACCCGTAACAACGACAACTCCCTACAACTCAAGTCTGCGTATTGGGAACCACAAGAACAGGCTTTTTGTGAACATTGTGACGCTTGGTTCGGTCAATTAGGGCTTGAGCCGAATCCAGAACAATATGTCAAGAACATGGTTGAAGTGTTCCGTGAAGCACGTCGGATTCTCAAGCCCGAAGGTACACTATGGCTCAATCTCGGTGATAGTTACGTTGGCGGTGGTCGTGGGTTCCAGTACAGCAAAGAGGGAACGATTCAGAAGAGTTACATTGACGCAGGTGTGCGATACGGTGCGCCTACGGGTAAGATTGAGGGCTTGAAGCCCAAAGACCTTGTAGGCATACCGTGGCGTGTTGCTTTTGCTTTACAGGCTGATGGGTGGTGGTTGCGACAGGACATCGTTTGGGCGAAGCCTAATTGTATGCCCGAAAGCGTTACAGACCGATGCACCAAGAGTCACGAGTATGTCTTTATGCTCACTAAATCCAAGCATTACTACTTTGACCATGAGGCCATCAAAGAGCCGACCAAAGGCGGTGCTTCAACGAAGCGACCCGCTAAGGAACAGACGTTTCGATATGGTGACGATGACTCGTGGGCTGTCGAAGGTGACAGGGATAGAATCATGAAGGCCAAAGGCATAGCGGAGGCTCGCACTAAGGATTACGCTAAACGCAACAAACGTAGTGTTTGGTGGGTTGGTCCGAAGCCATTCAAGGAGGCACATTTCGCTGTATTCCCAATCGAATTGATTGAGCCTATGGTGTTGGCAGGTTGTCCTCAAGATGGTACGGTGTTTGACCCGTTCGGTGGGTCGGGAACGACGGCTGTGACTGCTCTCAAGCATGGTCGCAGCGCGATAATTTCAGAACTCAATGAGGACTACGTTGAGATTGCCCGAAACAGGATTGAAGGTTTTAGGCGGGAGGTTGGAATTGATAAAACAAACGTCGAGTGGCTTTGATTTATATATTCTAATCGTGGGTTTTATATTCCCTATTTACATGGTGGTATCATGAGCGAACGAACATTCAATCTAACAGCGATATTTAGCAACCATCTAACCGACGTAGGCGTAGGTAAAATGAAAGAAGTGGTCAAGACCGAAACGGGCGATAAATACACCCTTGAAATCAACGTTTCTAAGATTCCCAACAAACCTCTCTATCAAGACCGAGCGTGGCTTACAAGAGAGTACGTCGATAGGGGTCGTACTATGCAAGAGATTGCTGACCAATTCGGTGTAACTCCAATGAGCATTCATGGTTGGGTTAAGAAGTTCGACATTCCGAGCCGACCACGAGGCCGACGTAGTGCTTGATTAGGTTTATATACCTTTGACTCTAATCATATAACATGATAACGGAGTCATATCAAGGAGAAGTTGTTGTCCGTGTAAGGGATGAGAACGATAAGCGGCAAGTGCTGAAATTCAAAGGCTATCCTTATTGCTACGTCGATGAGGTTGATGCTGAATTTATTGATGATGGTCGAGTCGAGCATGGCTACGAGGGTGTGTTCGGTGCGAAGTTGGCTAAGGTCACAATGGCTACCACAAGAGGCATCCGAGAATTGAATAATACGGGTACAACTTGGGAAGCGAATGTATCGTTCACCAATCAAGTTCTCGCTGAACGTGTAAAGCGTGGTGAAGAACCAATCCCATCTTACAACCACAGGATTTGGTATCTCGATGGTGAGTGGAAGGTTGAATCGGGTGAGATTACGCTCTTGACCGTATTCGACTCCTACACCGAGAATCTTTACACATGGCTATGGCATCCCGATGTCAAGGCAGGTAAGCATAAATCGTTGGGTAAATACAACTACTATACACCGATTATGGCGTTCGATGATGAGAGGTCGTTGTTACAACATTTCATCAAATTCATGGGGCAACACGACCCCGATATTATAACGGGCTGGTATGTGACGGGTGCGGATATTAAGCAAATCGTTCACCGTTGCTCTAAGGTCAATGTTTCGCCCCGATTCATGTCGCCCAATCAGCGACTACGTTACGAATTTGGTGATTGGGACCAACCTATCGTTGGTAGGAATTGTATTGACCTTCGGTTGGCATTTCCAAAGTTGTATGAGTTGAAGAACGGTAAGTTACCGAACTACAAGTTGGATGATGTGGCGTGGGAAGCGTTGGGCGCAAAGAAAACGGAACTGCCCGATGGTCACGACACCTATTACTCGGACATCGCTCTTTACACCGAATACAACCGTCAAGACGTTGCCCTGTTGCCTCGACTGAATAACCTCGTCAATGCGATTGATTACTTCATCGCTGTGCAGCATATCGCTCAATGCGAAATTCGTTCGACACCACACGTTACGCAGGTGTTCACCAATCTAACGTTATGCGACCCCGAAGTGGACTTTCAGATACCGAGCAAACCTATGTTCCCCAAAGAGGAATACGACGGTGCGATTGTTATGGATGGTGAGAAGGGTGTGTATAACAACATCGGCATCTTTGACGTGAAGGCGATGTATCACAGTAATGCGGCACTACACAATATCTCATGGGACACGATTTCGGAGGATGGGGTGGATTGTGGCAACGGTGTGAAATTCGATAAGTCGAAAAAGGGACTACTTGTACGACAGATGGACAGGATGACTGAACTCCGTGACCACTACAAACAATTGATGTCGGAGGCCAAAACGGATGAGGAACGAGTTCGGTACGACGCTCTCCAATACGCTACAAAGTCGCTTGTGGCATCCATGTACGGTATCGCAGGTGATTCTAAGTATGGACTGTATCACCCCGACATCGCATCGGCTATCACATTCACCTCAAGAGCGACGTTGATGAGGTTGCGTGATGTGGCGGAAGAGATGGGGCATCCCGTCGTCTATGGACACACAGACTCGGTAATGTGTCACGTCGAATCTCCGAGACTTGGTGAGGAATCTGTCGTTGAGATGAATAAGCGTATGCACCCTATCATCGTTCAATTTGAGAAGTGGTCATCATCGTTCCTATTGATGGAGAAGAATCGCTATGCGGGTCTTGTATCGTGGACTGATGGCGAGTATCATGAGTCTAAGCGATATGTCAAGGGTATCGAGATGAAGCAATCTCGTATGCCTACAATCATGAAGGAGTCGATGGGTATGACGATTGATGCTGTATTGCGTGGTGAAGATGGTTCTGAAATCACGTCCAAGATTAGTGGTCTGATTAACGATATTGTCGGAGGGAACATTGACCCTGCTCTTATGTGTATGAAGGGTAAATTGAAACAGGATTTGTCGAAGTATAAGAGCGTAAGCGGTATGGCCGCAGGTGCTAAATGGGCGAATATGAAGTTGGGTAAGGGTTATGTTGGTGGCGATTACTTTATGGTCGCTATCGACCCAAAGGGCAACTATATGGCGTTTGATGACCCATCCGAGATTGAGGGTATTGGTGAGATTGGCTACAAGTTGATGGCCGAGCGATTCATCGTCAAGAAGATTGAGCCATACTTCAAGGTCGCAGGTTGGGATATGACGGAGGTGTATCGGGCGTTAGAGGGTAAGTCAAACGTCATATGGATATAGTGGTTTTATATATACTACGCACCTACGATATAACAAGGGGAGTAGCCTCATGGCATCCAAAGGATTTAGGTCGCCCAAGAAATTGACGAGAAATCAGTTAGAGGATGCTATCGTCGAACTAAATGCGAACCTGACCCGCCTATCGGGTAACGTAGCCAACGAACTGCACCGATTGAACATTGTTGTGTTCTCGCTGTTGAAGGAGTTGGGAATGGTCGATGAGAAGGAATGTCCTAACTGTGGGATGAACAACCTTCGACCCATACTATCAAACATCCCTATCGACCCGCATTGTGCTGAATGTGGTCATCGAATCGACCCTCTCCCCGATGAAGTCTTTACTGACCCCGAATATATGATGGACAGCGAAGAATAATTAAATGACAATAAGGTTGTGGTTTGGATATGGTTCTAATTGTTGATGGTGATTTGAATTCCCTCGCCTCCGCTATCGAAAGCGAAGGTGCATCAAAGGTCTATTGGTACGCTGACCGAACTTTACTCAAAGAAGGTCTATCCGTAGGACTACTAAGTGGCAACCTGTTGGCAAAGCAACAACTCTCACTTGAGGATGCTCTTGCACTTTGGGATGACGCTGTTCTTTACAGCGCAAAGCCAAAGAAGGTCGCTTCTAAGAAGAAGGCTAAGGCAGTCGTCGAAGAAGTAGCCGAGAAGTCCCTCGATTAAGTTTATATACCCCCACGTCTATGTATATACATGGCGGAGAGTAGTTACAACCCATACGAAGTTAATGAAGATACAGTTCTTCGCGTTAGCAAATCTTCGTTCATGACATACGCTAAATGCCCTCGTCAATTTTGGTGGGGTAAGATTGCACTTCCCGATTTGAGAATCCCATCCTCTCCCGAAGCCGAGCGAGGGACAGCGATTCATCAAGTCATGGAGGACGGACTGAATGAAATCAATACTCTCAACAACCCTACATCCGATACGCTTCGGCAGGGATGTTTCACCGTTCAAGCAACGGAACAGGGTGTCGATGGTGATGAAGGAGTCGATGCACTTCAAGAGTTGCTTTGTGCTATCGCTACTGATTGGGACGGTCTTGAGATTGTCGAGTTGGAGTTCAAGCATGAAGTCAATACTGTTGTCGAATACACCGATGAGGATGGGAATGAGTTCTCATATCCTGTGCAACTCGTTGGTATGATTGATGGTGTGTTCCGTCATCCCGATGGACACCTCGTTGTCGTCGAACTCAAGACGGGCAACTGCAACGACGGTAAGATGACTCGTACTCGTAAGGAATTGTGCTTCTATCGAAAGGTTCTCATGCTCAAAGGGTACGATGAGCCGACTCACTTCTTGACCATCTATCCCGATGCCGACAACCTCGACTTCTTGATGAAGATGCAGAACAAGAAGAACGTCGATGTTTGGATGGGTCTGATGCAAGGATTGGCTGTCTATGAGAAGGTCGGAACACGAAGCATCAATGCTATGGAGAAATCATTAAGTAAGAGCGTTCATGGCATGATGACCGAAGAATTCCCTATGAAGTGGAACGAATACTTTTGTTCTCAATGGTGTTCATTTCACTTAGGATGTAATGAAGAATTGATTGGAGGTGAATCAAGTGCATTGTAGTAAGTGTGATAGTGGACAAATTAGAGAAGAAGTAATGTGGCAGGTAACGGGTCAAGTTGATGGACAACGAAACGCTATTGTTGTTGCTACCTGTGAAGTCTGTGGTCATCAATGGGTTGTTGAGGAATGAATTTTCCACGAGAGATAGGACTCAAAAGGACTGTGTGCGATAACGTCAAACAATACAAGGACTACATCGCTAAGTTGAACGGAAAGTCCAATTGTTACACATCGCTTTACGCATTCCGTGATAAGCGAGCCGACATGGTATGGAAGTTCGACGTGGATAGTGCAATCATTGACCGAGCATGGTGGGATTTTGATGAAGGGGAACGGGGTGACATCGAATCTGTCAAGTCCGATGTATGCGAACTCCTACACAGGCTCGGAGATACAGGGTCTATTCGACTTGTGGCTACGGGGCGTGGTTTCCACGTTCATCAACTCTTCAAGCGACCTGTGATTGGCCGAGAATGGGCGAACCACTTAGGTCGGTATCAGCGACAAATGGCAAACGGACTCAAGACTCTTGACGGTGTAGGATTCCCTGCTAAATTGACTCGCATTCCCGACACCTACAACGTAACTCGCAACCGATGGGCTGTAAATATCCCTGTGGAGGCGTTTAAGAGCGATTGTTTGGGTTTCCCTATACCCACTACCCCTCAAGTAAAACAGGCCGAGATAGACCCCTTTACAGGCGATTTTGAGGGTGTTTCGTTCGACTTTGTGACATGGGTGGCAAACAACCCCCAACAAGAGGTTGAAATGGTCGCATTTCAAGGCGAGATTGGAAGTGCGGGAGAAGTGCCGATACCTCCATGCCTTGAACGTGCTGTGCAACATGACAATCCTAAGCACGATGTCCGAGTCGCCCTCGTTCAGACGATGGCCGAAGAGTTGCGTTGGTTCGCTGACCCGACGACGCTATCCCATACCGAACTAAAGACGATGGAGGACACCATCTTTGAGTATGTCAAGAGTTTGGGATGGCGTGATTTTAACGAGCATCGCTCTCGATTGGGTATCAGAACTAATCTCGGATATTCACGCTCTCCATCATGCCGATGGTACAATGTTCGGGGAATGTGCAAGGGTAAGTGTTGGCGATACGACGGAACAATTTAAACGTCAATCGAAGTATGGTCATTACAATGCTTCTCATCGACACACGAGAGAACGAGAAATTAATTCACAAGTTGCTCATCAAGATGGGTGACGCTAAGACCAACCCAAAGGGAAACGCTCAAGTGGTTTTCCTCAAATCTGCCGACTATATCATCGGTGATTGGGGGATTGAGGCGAAGGAGATAAACGACCTATACCGTAGCATTCTCGGTATTGGCAGAACAAGAACAATCGTCGCCCAACTCAAGGACTTGTGTGAGAATTTTGAGAACCCATTTCTCGTTGTGTATAACACCGAACTCAAACCGTGGTTCCCCAACGGGCGACCAACGGCACGTCAAATATCCGATGAACGAAAGAAGATGCTGAACGTCATCAAGTCATTCAAGATGACGCTCAACCGTCGATTCCCAAATCTTCGATTCATGCAACTTAGTACGATGGATGACTTTGTGGATTGGCTTGAAACCAACCATCGACAGAACGTAATCTCAAAGGTCAAATCACCCGCTACAATGACTACAAACAAGCCTGTGATTGAGAACGACTCTCGCATCAAAGCGTTGATGGGGTGTGGTGTCAATCGCGACCAATCAGTAAGATTGCTCGACCACTACGGTACAATCCCGATACTACTCCAAAAGAAGACCCGTCAAGGTGATATGATGGAGGTTGCAGGTATCAGCCGCAAACAAGCCAAAGCGATTCTCGGCCTACGAGATGAGTTTAGTACGGACTGAACCCGTATGTTCCCGCATCTCGACCAAATACGCTTGAACGTTGGAAGTTCACTTTGACGCTGTGCAGGACTACTGTTGAATTGTCTGCGTCATCGTTTCCGCTATTCGGTGTGCGGGATATTGTAACTTTGATATTGTTGCCACCTACGTTCGCACCGTTGAGAGGTGTGCTTGACAACAACGTGACTGTGGCTTTGTCGGTGTTACCCGATACGTTGAATGACCTTGTTACTGATGACGATGTTTCTTCGCACTCGACAAGGACTGTTAATGTCGCTCGTTGTGTATCTGTACCACCGAGACTGACAGAAGCCGTAACTCCGATTATCTCATCGGCTACATCTTCGGGAACTCTCGTGATGATTGAATGTTGATGTGTGAATACGTCTGAACTGTCGGGGTCGAATATGCCAGGGAATACCCAACCCTCGCTCGTCTGTGTAGCACCTGCCGACGCAGGTTTGATTGAACTGTCTAACCCGTCAATGCTTCGTTGTATGCTTGTTGCGGGTGCAGGTTTGGGTTGCCCTAAAATTCCAAATGTGTTATCGCTAAGACCATCATTATTCAATTTCATTTTTCCTTTGATTTTGCTGTGCAACCCCTTTGTTGTATTGTTCGCACCAAAGGTTTTGCTGAATCCACCCTTACTCATCGTTGAGAAGTGACCACCCTCAATCTTACTTGGGTTGAATGTTGTACTACCGATAGGTCCGACTGTACCGCCAGGATGACCGCCCGCACCGTTCCCGATACCTCCCTGTCCACCAGGTCCGACAGCAGGGGGTACGTTGGGCTTACCTTCTTGCCCTGTCCCTGTGTTGCCGCTTGGGTTGCTTGTTCTTCCCTTTGATACGTTCGGGAACAAGTACGAAATCAAACCACCTGCTGTTTTTGTTTGGTCACGTTCTAATTCTAACGAGAGTTGCTCAACATCGTTTCCTGTAATCGACCAATCAATCTTGTTGATTACCAAAGGCTCACTTGTCAATCCTAAACCACTATCTGTATAAGTGACTGTCGTGGCAGGTCGCCATCGCAAATCTTCAACGACGTGCAATCGACTACCATACCAAACGTATCTCGCTCCGTATGCACCCGACATCGAATCGTACTTGTGGCATCCGATTGGGAATATACTGTCGCTGTTGGTGGCAGTCCATGAGCCTGTTTTAAGTTCGGTAATGTCGTGGGCGTTGTGGAGAATACCCGATGCTGTCGGGTCGCCACATCGCCTTCTCAACAAAGCCTTGAGATAGTCCACGTTCACCGATACTGTGATTTTGGGGTCTGTTGGTCGCCCTGTTGTCCAATACCCTGTCGGTATAATGATTTCATAGAATCCATTCTTGCTCACATCGACTGTTGAGAAGGTATTGACAGTAGCCGCATATGAAGGTGCAAATTGTACTGCTGTGCTGTAGTGACTTGTGAAAGGCGTACCAGGTGTAGCGTCGAATACAACGTCGCTCAACCCGATGGTGAATTCAGCGTTGTCAATGTCCGTTCCCGATTGACCGTCTTTGAGAGCAACCCACACCCGAAGGTCGTTGGTTGTTGTGTCACTATCGGTAGGACAACCCGTTGGTACATGGACTACTTGTACTGCGTGAGCGAGTGAGTTTGCACCCCACCACCAATACCAATCGTCGTAAGTATCTGTTCCACCTGCGCCAGACGTTTGGGCGTAGTAGCCCGCACCATATCTCTCACGCTTGTATGTCGCATCTGTTCCGTTGGCTTTCATGTTGCCGTCAAGTGCATTCACTGAGCCAGGGAATAGGCAACCTGCTTGTGCCGACCACGCATAGTTGTATGCGTTGCTCGTTGCAGGTAATCCTGTACCAAACACCTGCTGTTGAACAGCACTTCGTTCCATATTACGAGATACATCGACAATGTAGCCGTAGCGACCTTTGAGCATCTTGTCTTCGTCATCTAAATCACGAATGATTTCTCCCTTTATTCTGATAGCCTTCTGTACGGATTTATTGTATTCTTCTTGGGCGATATACAAAGCCTCGTCGGAACTTCTTATTGTAGGCTGTTCAACTATTTTCCAACGGTATGTTTGGTTGAGAGTTGCTTCGGGGAAATCGACGAATGATGCCCCATTGTTGTAATAAACACGGACGTTACTAATTTGTCCTCCCATGCTCGCATCCATTGATGAAATCATTAGGTTATCTCTTGTGATTGCCTCTCCGATGTTATAGGTTGGTCGAACCTCTATTCGATTATCCCTTCCAATCTGATAAGTGATAGGTAGTCTTTTTGAGTTGGTGTAACCGAATCCTGTGCTTTCGACGGATTCACGGACTGTCGAAAACAAAGTCTTACCTCCCCTTGCATCCATGATTGAACCAAACGAATCAAAGTTAGAATTCGTACCATCTGTTGTCATGTTCTCGGTCTGTGGTACGGAAGATATGTCAAAGAATAGTGGGGCGTTTGCTTGCGCTAACCATGTACTGCTCAATATCATAGACCACATGGCTCTCATCTTGTCATGCATCCAAAATGTCCCTACTGACGGTGATTCGATAAACCCACTGATTTGCATAAGGAAGCGTAGTGCTGAATCGGAACCTGTTGATGAACCAATTATGACTTTATCAAAAGCACCTGCCGTACCTGCGGTTGTGGTCACTTCTAACTTGCTCGCACTCCCGTTGTTGTAGTTGGTGTTGTCTGCGAGAATCCCCATCAGCAAGTCATAGGATGTTTGACTGTTTAGATTACGACCTGCATCTGATTCAAGATATACTTCTGATAGTTGTCTTGGGATGCTTATGGTGTCACCGATTTGAACATCAGTCCTTGTGCTTCCTGTTTCTTGGAACAAGGCCACACCGCTTGTAAATCCAGATAGGCTTGTGTTAGATAGTGTGATTTGTGTTGCTGATACTGATGTGATTTGTGCGACCCACTTAGCCGTTACGTTGCGTACTCGCATACCTGCCTTCACTCCATCAGTCACAAAATCAGCACCGCTACAAGTGATTACCAACGGGTCTGAAACCGTACCTGCGTTTGATACGGCTGATGTTGCTGACTCACTAACTGCTGTGTCTAATTTATCGCGATACACATACCAATAAATCTCTTCTTGTGTGTTTTGCTGACCTTGACCACGAGTTGCGATAATTTTACCGAATCCTTCATCAGCGAACTTTGTCAAGTCGCTTACCGATTCTTTTACTTCTATGACAGTATCACCAATATTGATGGTTCTGTTGAGTTCTGCTGTGTCTATGAGCCAACGTCGGAAATTTTCATGGAATCCAAAGGGTGTTGCGTTGTTGGCGTTAGTGCTTGACGCTTGCGCCCAATAGTTGTCAATCAAAACAGGGAAGCCGCTATATTCTGTAACGAAATCACCCAAGTCTGTTCTTCCACCCGCTTCTTGTCCCGTTTTTCCATAATTAGCAAATGTATTTAGATTGAAGAATTTTGCTGAATCGACTACTATAAAAGCACCACCTTTGTCTTCCCAATCAGCGAGTTTTGATTCTCGATAATCCGAAGAACCGCCACACTTTCGATACCAATTACCTACGGTATTGTCGAATGTGACAAGCGACGTTGCTGTTGTTTCAAGCGTCAAATTATCTCCGCTTATACTGTGAATTTTGTGTGTTCCGTTGTATGGTGATGCTTCCATGATATGAACATGGTCGCCTACTGCGAAGTTACTGCCAGAACTTGAAGCACCGATGATTCTCGCCCTTCCTCCATCGCTGTCTATCGCATTACCGCTACTACTTTGCATTCGGAACATAGCACCAATTACAGGCTTAGACCATTCAGCGTTTGTCGAAGGGTCAATCTCTCCGTCGATTTCCCAAATGTCGAGGTCATCTCCGATTTTTAGGGATGTGAAGGCATCATAACTTCCCTCTTCTGTTAGTTGGTCTGTCAATACCATATCAACCTCATAATTTTCTGCTGTTGGCTTCATCAAACCAAAGGTGTTCTTTTTGAATCCACCATCGGCATCGGCATCTCCGTTGTTTCTCATATCTGACCACAAGACCCAACAATGTTTGTAATCTTCTGAAATGGTCAATATGTTCAGCGTAGCACCGCTTGAATGGTCTTTTGATAGTCCCGATACACCGATAAGATATTCGTTGGTCATATCAGCGACACCTGTGAATGTGAATGTATCGACGAAACCATCAGAATCAACAATCTGACCTACGCCTGTGTTATTTGTTACCTCGGCCAAAAGGTTTGCGCTGACTTGAATTTTAGTGTCTGATGTTGTCACATTGGCGGCTATCGTTCCCGTAGCATCTGGCGTTGAGTTGATAATCCCAAAGTGTTTTTGAAACCACGCTGAGTCGGGGAAGTCTCGCATCCAAACGGCATGTTGGTCACGATATGCTAAATCCACACTTCCTGTCGGTGATATGTAGCCTCTATCGAGCGTAAATGGCATGGAAGCAGTAACATCGAGAGCAGAAGTTCTTGTTCTGTCGGTCAAGACATAGAAGTTACCACCTTGATTCACATAGGCGAGAACTGTGAAAACACCTTCAACAACAGAAGTCGATGAACCAAACTCAGGAAGGGTGATTTTGTCGCCTACTTCTAAGTCATCTCCTGTTCCCCTGTTTGGTCGAGAACTAAACTTGAACCATATACCGTTAGCCGAGCCGTTGTAACCCGATGGGGCTGTCTTAGAGATATTTTGAAGGGTAGCGGATGAGTTGGCAGTATATGTCAAACCCACGATTTTGAGTGTTTGATGGCCAGGGAAGCCTGTTGAACTCAATGTTCTTACGTTGCTGATTGCGCCCGTTACGTTGTGGTTGTTTGTACCGAATACCTCCACGTTATCAGCCAACGAAAACGAAGTCCCTGTGAACTCAAGCAAAATTTCAGCATCGCCAGCACTATCTTTGTTAATGCCTACGATTGAATACCCTAACCATTCATTCTCAACGTTGTTGGGGCCGTATTCATCTTCATTGTTGTATATCTGAATTGGGAATGCGCTACTTGTTGTTGTTCTTTGTCCGTGTAATTCTTTGTAATCGCTACTTTCAAAGCCGATTGTAGTTTTTCCTACCTCAAGCCTTTTCGCACCAAGATACATCATTTCCGACAGCAAAGTTACTTCGCTTGTTCTTGCGTTGATTACGTCGTCGCTTGAAAATCCAATTTGTCCAATCTCCCAAGTGGCGATTTGACGGTCAAGTAGTGAAAGTGAATCTCGGAACGAGAAGGTAATCTCTCTCGTTCTGTCGCTTGCTGATTGTTTTATGGACATCTTCTCGATAACCGATGTCCATATGGGTCTGTCGATGTTTCCGTTGAAGAGAAGCACCCTCCAATCGCTGATATTGCTGTCTGTGAATAAAGATGTAAGGGATATTGTTGCCGAGTCATCTAAGACCTTTATGTTTCCTTGACTGATTCCGTTTGCAGGCATACTGCACTTCCATGCACTAACGGGCGCAGAATAATTTGTCCCGTCTGGATGGTCGGTGAGGGGCTTGTAAAGGGCCACTCGGTCAATCATGGTGTTGATTTGAGCCTTTTTTTGTGCTGTTGTCGAACCACTTAGGTAGTTCGTGACAAACATCTCCCACCCTGTCATCTCGTTCGGTTTGAAGGCGGCTGATGTCTGTGTGTTGTTGTTGAGTGTGTAGCCTCCGCTATACGCACCCGCAGTAGCGTTTGTGGCAGTTACTTCTGTTCCATCATGGTACACTTTGAATTTGTTGTTTGTGTAATCAATCTTGAAATCCAAATCGAACCACGGCTCGGAGGGTGTTACGGGTGTTCCCGCATCCCAAATCATGTGATAGAATGGTACTACAGCAGAAAGACCGTGACCTGCATCGGGTCGGATTGTCCAATTGATAGCGGGTGTTCCTCCACCCGAACCCGTTGTTCCAAAAGTTGTATTCTTTGGGAAACCTACTTTGATGACATACTCAACAGGTACGCTTGAATCAGCATTGATGGCTATGCCGTTTGGTTGTACTGCGGCTAAGTTACCGTTCATAGAGTGAGTAGCCATACGGATGCCAAAATATTCACCGTCACCTCGACTGTTCAATGACCCATCATACGCGATTACAGGTCGGTACTCACCTGCGTTGCCTACATTGTTGAGTCTGTTGTCGTTCAACTCGTTCATGTAGGTTTGTACGCAAAGGAACGGCTTACCTGCCTTGCTCTTGATTGGATTGAATATACGTTCGGGGTTATTCTCATGAGCCGTTGCTGAACCGCTACTTGAACTGTAAGCATTGATTTGTATTCTTTCTCCCATCCAACAACCTGTTAGGTGTGCGGTTTGCATGAAGTCGGGTTCTGTTCCCGTCGATGGATAACCTGCTCTTGTTCCGTTGCCCCAATTGTGAGCATTGTAGTTGAACGGGGGTCTTCGGCCAAAAGAAGCGTCTGTATCGCCGAGGGGTACGATATAACGAGCCGACGTGTCATTTGAACTTGAAAAATTTAAGAATGTGTCATCCGTCGATGCTACACCTGCCTTATCGTATCGTAGTCTGTTTGGATGTACCCACCCCGAAGGGAACTGTAATTGAGAACGACCTTCCCACTTGATACCCTTCGACAATCTGTTGGTATCAATTGTAGCCCAACGAGCAATCCCATCGTTGAGTAGGAGATAGTTACTTGATGAAGAGAACTCGCTATTGTTAGCCCTATCACGAACCGACCATCTGTATCGAGGATTGAGCGTAGCCTCGCCATTTAAGACGTTGCCGTGATGCGTAGCGTTTGAGTCATAAGCGTTGTCGGCTGACGGTGCATTGGAATCATCAGCGATACACCGAGAGCCTTGAAAGTCATCGTAGTAGCCCGAAAGCCAAAAACCGAACTTAGCAAAATTTGTCCCTATCGTATTGCCACTTCTTACCATCGTCTCACCTATTCTGCAAGGTTCACACCTTTCTCCGCTAAACTATCCTCGACCAAACGAATAATCTCGTTGGCCGCACCTCTTGTTGTCATACCGTTGAATGTATTGTTCATAATCAGTTCTGTTGTGTTAATAAGTGTTTCAACTCCCTTATTAACAACCTGCTTGAGCATATCGCCTGTGATGTTCCCTGCCTTCATACCAAAGAACAATTCTTCTCGCTCGCTGCCAAAGTCTTCGATGGTCTGTCTTGCGGCTTCAATGGGTCCGATGAAACTCTCTTCTATTGCTGGTCCTACTCCATCAAAACCTGCTATTATATCCTCGACGCTCATTCCCGCTTCCTCTATCAAACGGATGAAATCAGCAGTATTTTCTGCTTGTAAAGCCAAATCGAAGAACAAAGTACCTTCTTTGAATCTTGGGTCAAGGAATGGTAGGTTTGCGAGTTCTTCTGTGACCCTCGCTCTTTCTTCATCCCTTTCTGTGAGAATATCTTGTAAGAAGTCGGGTGCGTCAATTCCGAGGAATCCAGGTATGAATTCTGTTCCCATAACGTCTTCGTAATCATCAGTAACAGTTCTGAACTGCTTTGCTGCATTGAGTTGGTCGGCTAAAAATTCTTCACTAAATTTGCCCGTCGCTATGTTCTCAGCACCTCTAAGTGCTACGATGTTACGCAAAATCTGTTCTTCTTGCGCTAATGCTTTTACCTTTTCACCGAGAATATCTCTCGTTGTTTCGTTTGTTGCACTTCTGTATTGCTTTTCCAAATCAACGATTTCTTCTTGGACTTGTTTTTGTCTATCAGCGATACCGAGTAAATCCATGTTCTCGATGCTTCGGTTGTAATCCTCAAGTTCTTTGGCTGTGAAAGTCGCTGACCCTTTGAGTTGGTCAAAGGACATAGCCAAGTCATCAATACTTTCACCCGCCTTGTTTGTGTTCGGTATGATTTTTGATATGAGATAAGAACCAAGTACCAAAGCGAATCCGATACCAATTGATTTCAAAGCGAATTTCAATTTGTTTGCGGCCACCGTACCTGCATTCATTGACACATTCAACGAATCTTGTGCCGCTTTTTGACCCATAGTTTGACCTGCTGTGACGACCATCTGTGCGCCCATCTTACCCATCGAAGCGGTACTGACTACCATTGAGATACCCATAGCGACCATAGATGCTTGCATAAGGTCTGCCGCCATCTCCGCATCATCGGTGAATTGCGCGAATACGGAAAGACCCATAGATGCGATACCAAGATTTGCGTTCAGCATCATCAAAGCCTGTGAGTTACGCATTGATGTAGCGGCCATAGCGTCTTCTGCTGCCTTTGCCGCATTGACGTGACGGGAGAATATAGGCAGTTGAGCGATGAGTCTTTGGAGTACATCCGATTCTATACCGAGCATAGCCGCTAATTTCATAGCAACTCTCGATGACTCTTCGCTGATAACATTCGACACTTGTTGAACGTTGGCCTTCTTCATGTTACTTTGGCTTAATCGCTCGGTTGCGGCTGATGCAGCATTGAGAATCATAATCTCCATTGTGTTAGCCTGTCCTGTGATTCTTCCCGTTTGCAGAACTTGTAAAGTGTATTGGAGAAGTTCAACCTTCTTCTGTCGGATAGCATTGACAGCATTAACGTGGCCTTGCATGACCTTTTCTTGATTCATAATCTCCAACTGATAACTGCCGTCTTTCTGTCGGTTGATATGCACACCTCTCTCATTGAGGATGTTGTCAAGATGGCCGAGCGACAACAAGGTTCTCTTATGGTTTTCTTCCTGTACCAAAAGACTGTTGAGATTAAGTTGTGCTTGTTTATCGCTGTTACGCAAGAAAAGTTTGTTGTTCATCAACCTCGTTTCCTTCTCTTGAACAGCCACGCCCTCCATCCTGTAACCATTGGTTTGTCGAGCAATCTCTCTCAATTGTGCCTCTTTGGTCAATCTTCCATCGAGTTTCACAAGTCCCTCTTGTGCTAATTGTAGCCTTCTGAACTCGTCGGATGTATGCAACTTGTTCAAGATGCTGACTTCTTTCAGCAAAGCGATTTCTTTGTTATACCTCTCCATTATCTGTTGTTCCTCGGCTTCTAATGAGGCAATTGTTGTAAATTGAGATAACTGCATAGCCATTTGAATTTGTTGAAGGGAAGCGAGTTTCATCTTTTGCATCTGAATCTCTTGTATTTTTTTGAATGTAATCTGGTCTTGTAGGTTGAGTTCTTGTCGTAGGTTGGCAAGGGAGGTAGCCTCTTGTTGATTTTTCATACCATATGCGCTTGCTCGTGCAATCTCGACACCACCAAGACCACGCATTATGGTTTCTTGTGTCCTTAGTGCCACGTTCAATGACATGATGTTGAGAAGTGCTTCACCGAATGGTGCGAACGTTCTCGCATATTGCTGTATTGTGAAAAAGATAGAAGCCGTTGCACCGCCAAAATCTGTGCTAACGAAGTCGGCCAAAGCCGCATTGAAATCCGCCTGTCCTCTCGTTGCCCTCGTTACTGCGGGGATAAGAGCGTCACCCAACTTGGCTCTCATATTGTCTAATCGCGTTTCGGCAAGTTGTAGTTGAACCGCTTCATCTCCCAAACGTCGATTCAATTCTTCTGTTGCGCTGTCAAGACCTTGAGAAGATTCTGTTGTGAGTTGCATGGCTCGGTCATAACCCTCCATCAACTTGATTGCTCTAACGTAGTGGTCATTACCTGCGATAGCCTGTGCTACACGCATTTTTTCAGCATCGCTATCCATGATTCTTGACTTAGCGATGTCTCCCAAGATGTCTTCCATAGCCCGAAGTTGTCCGTTTGAATCCTTGACAGCGATATTGTGTTTTGCGAGGATTTCAGCATTCTCTCCTGTGTTTGCACCAAGTCGGGCATACATCATACGCAAAGCACGACCCGCTTTTCCTTGTTCTTCACCCGCTTCAATGAGCGTAGCGGAAGCACCCGCCATGAAGTGTATGCTATCCCCTGCCAATTGTGCCGAAGATGCGAACTGATTCATAACGAAGGTAATTTGTTGCATTGTTGCCGACGAACGGTTCTCGACGGTGTTGAGCGAATCAAGAAGGGATATGGAGTTCGCACGAACGATGTTTGCCTGTTGTTCAGCAGACATCATGTTGAACTGTCCTCTCGTCAATTCGCCTTGCATAAAGCCTGTCTGTTGTTGCAGGTTGATGAGTCGGGTCATGGCCTCTTGTGTTTCCATGCCACCAATCAAACCAAAAGTAATACCCATCTCGGTAGCCGTACCGACAGTAGCACCTCCGCCAAGCACACCGCTTAACTGCGCCATTCTTGAACCTGCATTTAGGGCTTGGTCGGCTGTGAAACCAATCGACTCACCAAAGGCGATAATATCGGCTTCGACTGTTGCTGCTTCTGCGAAGTTAGCGAACTTCTCAAATTCTATTTTCGCTTCGGCTATGTTACGAGCGAGAGGGACAGTAGTATCGACTACTGCTTGAAGTTGTTCGTCGAGTAATGCGGCTGATTCTGTAATACCTGTCAAACCGTCGAGAAGAAGTCCTTCAAACACACCGACTTTTGCTTTTGCATCAGCAATCAATCTTTCGGCTTGGAACGTACCTACAACGTCGAAGAAAACCCTCGATGCACCTGCCCTAAGCACGAGCAAAAGAATAGCCACAGAAGCAACGTATAGGGGTAAAAACAACTCAATTAACATTCACCTGTCCCACCTGCTACTACTTCTTTTCTAAAGGGATGCCTAACGACTTGAATAAGTCTATCCCCTCATTGTCGTTTAACAATTGGCGTTTTGCTTGACGTTGTTTGCGTCGAGCCGCCATAGCGTTGCCATCTCTTCGCTTCTTTGCGTCGGCTGTTGCCTCGCTGATTCTGTCTTGGATTTCAGACGCAACACCCATGTCGAGAAGTAACATTTCCTGTCCACCCTCGCAATCGTATCGCGCCCACAAATCGCTCGGCAGAACCCCTTTGTAAGCCATGCAAAGGGATGGGGCTATTCTGCTGAATTGTCCAAAGGGGGCGCACCTTCTGGGTCATCCCCTCTAACGAACCCAAGAATCATGCGTAGTTCCTTGCTTGTCAAGGTGTCCACATCAAAGTCTTTTGGTTCGACAATGGATTTTGGAATCCACGCCATCATTTGCGCTTCCATTCCCGCACCAGAATCTTCAAGTGCTTCGGTGAATTGAGTCTGTTGCTCATCTGTCCATTCTGTTGGGTCAAGACCGAAATGAATGTGTTCACGGAATACCTTTGCTTGGATATTCTCAATTCGTAGTTTTGTCATCCCGCCCGCTTGTCGGACAAGGATTTTGCTTCCATCTTCAAGTTCAAATTCTTTTGTCAATACTGGCATTATACTTCCTCTTTTCTGTTTCTATGCTTATGCTACATCATACCATACGACGGTCAATACTATGTCGTTGGAGTCTTTTTTCCTACTTGCGTTCGCTGTGATAACAACGTCGCTGTTTGCGATGGCGGCTCGGAAAGCGGTCTGAATTTCAGCCGCAGTTCCCGTAAATTCGTTCACCATCAATTTTGTCTTATCTGTGATAACAGTTCCACCGTTATTTGCCATAGACAATCACCTCAAAAAGCGGCTGATTTGTCGTTTCTCATGACAATATCCATCATCTTGTCGGCAGGGTTGCTACCATCATTGTCAAACAATGCTACAAAACCAACAGATACGGTTTGGCTGTCACGACCCGATACGTTGCTTTCTGGCGCTTCAAATCGAATCTTGTAAAAGTTGAATGTGAGAAGGTCTGCTGTGCTGTCATCTCCGAATTGGACTTTGAGAGCAGTATCAGTTGCGGCTGAATCTGGATTCAACTGCAATCCATCAGTAGCAACCATTTGTGTGTAAAGAGGCTCGCTCTCAACGGCAGCAGTTAGGTATCGGTTGAACTCGATAGTTCCAGAAATCTCACGTCGTTGTGCGGGTGGCGCACGGACGTAGGTTGTACTTCCCAATCCACAGGCGTTGTCGCCATCACGGTTGAGGTTGATGTCGAAGGATATTGACTTTACAGCGTCGGATGCTGTGCTGTCAGCGTTAAAGAAAACCTTAGCGTTAGCGAAGTAAAGAGCAACTTTGTCATCGGGGAACGTTGGGTTAAGTGTTCCGATTGCTTGTGTGCTTCCTTCGGACTTTGCCATAAAGTTCACACCAACCGAAGCATATTCGTTGAGGTTTGCTGAAACGGATAGAGAATTGACAACAGCACCACTATAATAATGCTCATGTTCTTCACGTCCTACAATTAGCGTAAAAGATGGTGTGTCAAGGGATGAAGCATTTTCTTGTTCTGTGAATGTGTGAGGATAAAGACCACCCGAAATGCTTCCTACGGTGTCCTTACCCATGATACCGAGCAAGACGTTCCCCATGAAATGGTCGTTCATAAGTGCCAAATTCACGTCACCTTCTGAAACTTCTTTACCTGCGACAGATTGGGCTGAACCGTATCGGCTCATATCTTCACGAGTTAGTAGGTCAAATTGGTGTCGGATGGATTCATCATCGGCTTCACCAAACGAATATCCACTACCTGGATTTGTTCCATAGGTGGACTCCTTTACAATAGCAACGAATCGGTTGTCAAATGCTTGAGGCATAGTATAGCACTTCCTTTAGTGAAAGCATCAGTCGGTTGTCATTTAAGGGTTATCACCGTGTTCGCATATTTATACGTCGAAGATAAGTGAATGATAGAATGTGTGTGCATATGGTGTCATCATCGTCAAATTTGTGGTCGAGGGTGAGCGAATAATCGTTAAGACTGTCGGTTGTTCCGTTCAATCCTGTGTTGCGATATACCTCATCAAACACTTCGCCAACAATGTTCAATGCGAGCCTGTATGCGTTCTCGTAGTTCGTTCCACGAGTAGTCACATAGACCATTACTTCATACTCTTGGTCCACCCGACCACCACCGAGAGCGTTGAATTCTGGACTTTGTACCTTCTCAAGCATGACGTGAATCAAGGGAGGTTGCATTCTCGTCAGCATCTTGTTTGATACATCGAATCCGTATCGAATCGCGCTGTCATCGAGATGCGTTTTGAGATATGTGCGTTGGCTGTCTTTGAGAAGTTCAACGATTGACAATGCCATGCGACAAAGAGTATCAGTTGCGAAGTCAGAAGGCGTGAGTTCATCTGGTCCGAATGAACCAAAGGTCGTTGCATAGAGCGAAGCCCATTGAACTGAGCCTGTGTTGTTGCCCCATTCCATCCTACGACTTGAGCCGCTTGCACCTGCTACTGAAAGATAATGCGTAGCACCGTCGTCATCTTCTATAATTTCACGCATATATAGGCGAGCGTTTCCCGATGCGTCGAGCGTCAATCTTAGCATGATAGGAACTGCGCTATCGGTTGCCATAGAGATGTCTAAGTCATCGCTCGTTGCAGTAGTAGCACCGACCAACTTGACTTTTTGACCAAACGCTTTGACTTCGACTTTCTTTGTGCCGTTGTCCAATTTCATCAAAACCTCGTCGTTATCGGGTGCAGTTGTGTATTGGAATGTCGCTAACATGGTATATGCGTCGGTTGTAGGAACTATGTGGTATCTCGCATCTGTTACCGACCAATATCCACCACTTGCGCTCGCACCACTACCTGTCGCTGTCCATGCTGTGTTGTTCTGTGAGTTGGCAACCGTTGGATTGGTTGGGTCTTCACCGTTCAATCGAGATGTCCAAAATTGTGTTCTTGTAGCAATCGCCATCATTCACCACCCCTGCCCCTAAATGCTTGGTCAATAAATCGTTTGACGATACGAGGTGAGCGTTCTCTAAAATCATCCATAGCAAATTCTATGTAGTCCAAACGAGGGAATCCGAAGAATGTGAATTTTTCAGATGGCAACCACGCAGTTCCCGAAAATTTACGACCAATTTCACGGCCATGTTCAGCCGCACGAGGCGACCTCCAATAGATTGTTCTTTGGGTTCGACCCTCATTGTAGGCTACACCAAAGTTATACTGTTCTTCATTGTCATCGGGAGATGTGTGAATACCTACTCCGATAGCACCGTCAAGATTCGGACCTCGACTACCAAACAATGCAGTAACCCTTCCTTGACCGTCTGTTTCAATCTCATGGTCAAGGGATGTTCCGATTCGCTGTGGCGCAAGTGCTTGTTTAAGATATTGTTGCGTCTTACGTTTGGTTTCTGTCATAGCACGACCAAAACCGAGCCTCATGGCCTTCTTCATGTCACGCTTTGAATCACGAAGCAAATCCATCAATTCGCTGTCGTCAATGCGAACTCCAACGTCTAACATCAATCAACACTCCCCAAATGCGCCAATCGTTTGAGGTTTTTTTCTCCCCGTTCTCTTAGCGCACTACTGCGGAGAGAGCCATCTGTGGTTGTTGTTTGGAACATGGATTCATCTTCAAAATAGTAAGCAGCCGCAAGGTCAGCACAGATTTCACGGAGAACGTGAGCCATCTCGCCCTCTTGAACTGTAACTCCCGAAGCATGACTGAAAGAGATGCCTGTCACACCTGTCAAATCGTTGGAGGATTTACCTGTCCACTTGAAAGAGTCACCATCGACGTTTCCGTTACCTGCTGATGAGAACCCTGTGCCACTTGTCAATGTAATCGTTGTAGCACCTGCGCTGATAGCACCGTTAAGTGTTGTTTCAGCGATATGGTCACTTGGAACATCACGCCCATAATCACGGAAGGTTTGGTCGATGTCGATTGTAGCCCTGCGGATTGCGCTTGTGAGCCTTGTTGATGCCCTGCTACGCTGTCCACTATCAAGACCCATGCGGGATGCTACGTCGCTTGTAGTGCAGTAGTAAGTCATGCTTCCACCGCCTTTGGAGAGCCGTGTTCTTCCCAACAAATATCACAAAACGAAAAAGGCTTTTCGCCTTCTGTATAACAGCGAGAACAGTAAGTAAAATCATGTGGCATTACAACATCACCTGTCCACCAATAATTGCCGCTATCAAAGCCGAACCAATACCCATCATCCAAGTAACAACTTTCTTTCCGATGTCATTGATAAGAGCCTGTGTGCTTTGCTGTGTTTCAGCGAGGACTGTGAACTGTTCGTCGGTTCTAACCTGTGACTCAATCAACTTAGCAAGCATCTCGTCATGCTTGTCGAGCCTTCGCTCGATTGTATCAAGTCTATGGTTCTGAACCGCATCATCAGTCATTCCAATACACCCTCAAGTCGTTCGATAAGGTCTGCTTTAACGCCATCAGCGTCAAGACCATGTTCTTCACAAAGAGCGACTAAATCAGCCTTCTTCATCCTCTTTACTTGTGATAGGGATGGTAGTTCTTTCGCAATCTCGACGGCTTCCATAATTTCGTCGAGGGTAATTTTACCATCGGCCAATACTTTTCTAAGGAAGCGACGTGCGCCCTCAAGTGCTACCAAACCAATACCCAATATCAATAATCCTTGTTCCATATCCATGCTAATCATTCCTTGTATAGAATTTCTTTTACAGATGAGAGAGGAATCACCGTGAACGGCCTATCTTCACCCACCCTATATATCTTGTAGCCATGTGGTGTTTCTTCAATGTTCACATTGGTATAACAACGTTCCGTTGGTTGATACACAATTTTTCCGAGTCTTTTTTCTGTCATACTTATTCCTCCAAAAACGCTTTGATTTCATTTGAAGTCATTTCAGTCAAACCCGAAGGCCAAAGGTCAGAACTTATTCCATAAACTCCTTTTGAAAACCAAAAGACAGGTTGCTCTCCATCATTTCCACCGTCAAGTTGCGACCAATCCTCATCGGGATATTTTGCTTCCAATTTTGCTTTTATGCTCATGATGTGGACACTCCTATTCGTGTGATTGTAAGATTAGTTCTGTTGTTGTCGAATGCCCTTACTGTGAAACTAACACCATTGACATAAGGAATCACATACAATTTTTCATCACTACCACCACTCGGCACATCAATCACGACACTTTTTTGGGCGTTCCAAGCACAGTCGCTTGAGCCTGATGATGCCTTTACCTTTCTCCTTGCTGTTCCCCAATTCCGTCGTTCTGCGTTGCTTGATGTGCCGTTGCCTAATTGTAGCCAAAAGTCTTGTGCTGCCGTTCCGCTTGATGTGAACATCTCGACAGAAACGACAACTAAATACATACCACCTGCTTTGAGAAGCACATAGTCATAAGTGTCGTCTGTCACGACGATGTTTGTTGTGTTGCCAGTATTTGAAAAATCACTTGTGTTAGCCAAGTTGAGAAAGTAATTGACCCCCGATGATTGAGTAGCCAATGAGTTGTTTGTAAGAGCGAGACGAACATGCTCAAAGGCACTTGTCGAACCCCCCACGGCACTTGAGCCTTGATACAATTTATTGCTGTCACCGCTATTGAGCCAAAGTGTGTTGGCGGCTACACCACCTGGATTTGAACCTTGAGGGGTCAATTCAAGTCCTGTTGGGTCGATAAGACCATCGACATCCAACTTACCTGTAATGTGAAAGTTTCCTCTAACTCTTGGCATCGGACCACTTGATTCTCTTGGACTACGATATATTCCATCAGACATAGATGAAAACGACCATGAACCCCTAATCTTTGGTGGGAGAACAGTTCGTATATCAGAACCTTGTTTATCAAGTCCTCTCGGACCTACAAACAACAACCCATCGCCTATTTCAAATTCTTCAAGGGACACATAGCGGTTATCTTCCATATCAACTCTATGACCTGCTGTGTTTGCAGACAGGATAATTTTTCTGTAAAAACAATCAAAGTTACCACTATTGTAAGTTGTTGTGTGGCTAACAGGGAGGTTGAACGTTCCCGATGATACACCTGTGTATTCAACGGTTGATGCACCCCAATTTACGGTTGCGATACTACAAGCGAATTGTGATGTTGTTCCCGATGACATTTTGAAATGTTTAGTTTTGTCGTCGGCAGTAATTGAAACGTCGGGTTGGAATGTCGATACTGTCGAGCCAATCGAAAATGTATGAAAGTCTGTTATTCCGCTTGTTCCTGTTGGTGTTGTGTACTTTGGTGTGAAATCTCCTGTGTTAAGACGTATGATTGGATGCTCTCCATCATCGAAGGCACAAACACTTGCCGCATAAAAATCGAATGTTAGATTCGACCTTCCGCTTGGATAATTTGCGCTATCGCCAATCAAAAGATATTTGCTGTTGTATGTCTTGTAGCCGCTTGAAGAAATAGGACCGTTGCGGAACTCAACTTGAGATACAGTGCCATGTTTGATATTTTTATTAAGTGACATTCCCTTAATAACAGGAACAGAATTTAATTCAAGGTTGTGTGCAAAGGTACTTTCAATAATTATTTCATCGACGGTAATATTAGGAGATGTTGCGGGATGTTGCCAAACACAATCTTTCGTTCCATTACTGTCGAATACTACCACATCGCCCGCACCTGGCAATCCGTTAGGTGTCCAATTTGTGACTACAACGGAGTTAGTATCAGTAGCACCTGTCCACACATAACTCGTCAAACCAACACCCCTATTCGGTTATGCGGGTCTTGGTCTGTTTTAACTCAACAGCAGTTCCGCCCTTTTCTGCGACAAGGGCAAGCATTTCATCGGCTCTTTTCTGAAATGCCCGTATCTGATTTGCGAATCGTATGTCCTGCTCTCGTCGCTCATTCTCGGCAACATACGATGGTGCGGTGTCGATTAGAACTTGTAGGCAATCAACACAGGTTAGGAATTTGATAGCGGCTTCACGCTCGGTTTCGGTGACAGCGTTTGCAGAACCTACGCCCAAAAATTTGTCGTTACGAGCCATCTTGGTGACTTGTGTGGTACGAATACTGATATATTCGGTGATTGTTGCTTCGTTCAAACCCTTTGGTCTGTTAAGCAAATCACGAATTTGTTCAGTTGTTACTGTCATGTGCCTTCACCTCGTTTATCGGCCATCTGTCGTTATAATCTTTTGGAACGTCTATGACCGTAACGTTGGTTGGAGGTTCACTACTGCGACCCATGACAAAGACCAATTTAGATTCAACAATCTTTCGTGCCATTTCACTATCGGGCAACCAATAGGTATTTTTGTCGGGGATGAGTCCAACTTGATGACCTGGCTTACGAGAAGCAGGTTTTACAAGTCGAACAAGCCAACCAACTCCCGATAGCCAATGCTCGTTAATGTGCTTCAAATCATTGACCTTTGCGCCTTTTGGCACAGCGATACCTTTTCTCTTTAGAGATTTGACAAGTGTTGCTTTTTCGCTCACTCAATCACGCCTTCTTAGAGGTTTTTTTGGTAGTCTTCTTAGCCTTCTTGCTAAGAATGTATCGAACAACACCTTCGGGTGCATCGGTATCAAGTGTATAAATGTCACCGTTCTTGTCGGTCCACTCATGCATCTAAACCACCTCAAGCCTGTCCTTCGTAGTATTCAACATGAAGGATGAACTTACCTGCGGTCAAAGCGGCTGCTGCGATAGTAGCCAAAAGTGCTACTGGTGCGCCACCGTTCTTGAAAGGAACTTCGTTGTGTGGGTGAGAAGCGGCTGTGTAAGCAGCATTATCGAATGCTGTTGCGGCTTTGAAAGCATCGCTGTTACCCAAAATACCCAAAGCGATTGTTGCCGAACCACTTGAAGCGGGTTCAGTAACTACCTCATAAACGACGTTGCGAACAACAGCGTTACCTGGTAGGGTTTGAGCCGTTCCGTCCATAGCGGTCAAGGAGATTGCACTTACAGCACCACCTACTGCCGCAAAGTCGTAAAGGAAACGAAGATGCTTTGGTTGATTTGCGTCTGTTTCTGCGTTGCCGATGGCATCGTCAGCCATGTACTTGTTTTCAACAAAGTCTTGAAATTTACGGTTTTGTGCCAAGTAAATCACCTCAAATAACGCCTGTGATTGTCGCTATTCGATTGTTCTTGCCACTTGCCGCACCATCTTGCATCTCATGGACAACTGCGCCCATGTAGCCTGTCAAGAGGTAATCGAAACCAACACCTGGTAGTCGGGTGATTTCAGTCTCTTGGAATCCTGGTCCGTTGTATTGGAAGAACTCGGCAGTTTCAGCGCCAGGGATGAGCAATAGAGCGTCATCTTCGATAGCACCTGTGGAGTCGCTTGGGAGAAGGGACTTACCACCTGTGTAATCACGAGTGTAGTAAATGGTTAGGTTGGAAACACGCTTCATGTGGTCAGCGAGGGACTCAACAACGTTTCCGTAAAGTTGGGTGTTGAGTAGCGCACTTCGGGTTGAAGCAGGGAGGACGAGAGCCATTGGCTCGTCGCCCGAAATCTTTCCGTTTTCAAAGAGTTTGTCCATAGCGTTTAGGAGGTCTTTCTCTTCATCAGCCGAAGCACTACCGAAGGTTGCGGTTGCGGCTTGTGTTTGACCTGCACCACCATGAATGGTTGAGAGGATGAGATTGTCGATGACATCAGCACGACCACGGACGATAGCAAGTTGCTGTCGGTCAATGTTCTCAAAGGATTCACCTCGTAGGCGAACCGAGTCGAGGAAGACACATCGGCCCTGTCCCTTAGCCAATTGAACCGTGTAGTTTGCGGTTCCGACCTTTGTTGGGTCCACAGTTGCCGAATCGTCGATTGGGTATGAGAAGTCTCCGCTAACGCCTGTGTACCACTTGAACTCAAGCCAGGGTACTGTTCGGACACCAACGAGGTCTGTACCGATACTGATACGAGCCGATTGTAGTTGGATAAAGTCACGGAGGGTTTGCTCAAGTACAGCATCGCCAACACCAAAGGGTCCAGCAGCCGCACCTACGTTCAAAATTTCTTCTAATGATTTGTTCATATTCTTCACTTCCTATTTTTTTGTTTAGCCTCAAGCAGTTGCACATTGAGATGTGTTCACAGGGATTAAGTCACCTGCCGTTCCGACAGTCTCGCCTGTTCCGACATAAACTCCAACGAGTTTGTCTGAACCTGCTGTTCCACCGACTCGGCCACTACCCTTGAGATAAACGAGTTGTCCTGTTGTGTAAGTTTCTGCGAGAGCCGCAACCATGTGAACTCCGCCCATTGGGAAGAAGGAGACAGTTGCGCCTGTGGTTTCAAGAACTTGGTCAGCGTCACGGCTTGATTCGCCTACTGATACTCCAAGAGGAACATCGGTTGCTGCACCAAGTTGTACTTTGTTGTTCGTTCCATCCTTTGACAAGATAATACCGACACCGCTAACGGTGTTGGAATTCTTCAAAGTTGCTGTTCGTGGGTCGTTACCTGTAAATGCTACCATCTTAAATCATCTCCTTAATGTCATTGTAAAGGGGTGCTTTGAATCGTCCCTCGGATGCTTCAACACCACTTAGGGTTCGGTTCCAAGCAGAAGCCCATGCGTTAAATGCACGTTCATAGACTTCCTCTTCTGTTTCGATTTTGCGACCATTCAAAAAGTTGGCTACAACCTTTGTCGATACAGGGGAGGGTGATTCGCTGATTTCAGAAGCAACTGCGGGTTCGACAGGCTTCATCTCAGCAGGTTCGGAAATCGGCTTTGCCTCTTCCCAAGATGCGATGAGGGAGGTCAAAGTTTCTTCGGTCAAATCTTCGTGACCCTTTAGACCAAGTTCGCTTGCTTTCTGAACAAGAGCGAGTCGAGAGTTCTCGGCCTTAGCCGCTTCTTGTGCTTTGTAATCTTCAATAGTTGCTTGTGCAATAATGAGTTCGGCCTTCAAAGACTCCATCTCACTTGCGACAACATCGGATTCGATTGTCATTTCTTCTTCGGACATGATATTCACTTCCTTCGGTTGTTCAATCCCATTTGACGATTGTGCTATAAAGGTTTCATCGACACTTGCACTACGGCTTGCTCTTGGATGACCCTTCGGAAGAAGGTCGTTATCTTGTTTGTAGTTAGGATTTGATGGTCGTCCGTTGCGTAATAGATATAAAAAAGCATTTACACGAGCGATGCCCCATCCGTTACGGCTCATGTTTGGCGCGTGGCTTGTGGAGAATGCACCCGCCCCTCGTCGAAACACCGTAAGTAGCGCACCCATAGATGCCCTGCTACCCTTACCTTTCTTATTGTGTTCCGTCATTTTGTTACGGATTGTTGTTCTTGTTGCATCAGACACTTGGATATTCTTGTTAGGTTTCTTTGCCGAGCCTGGTGGGTTTTTCTTTGAGCCACGTCGTCGCTCGCTTGGTTTGGCAGGGGTTTTGCGTGGGTCATTAGGACCAGGTCTGCCATGTTGTCCACCATGTCGGGCCTTAGTATTTTTTTCGCTTGCCGACTCAACCTTCACTTTCTTCATCTCTTCGATGTTTGCTCGCTTGTAAGCGGGCTTGTGAACAATAGCAAGATGGTCAAAGGTAAAGTCATCATCAAATAGTAGTCCTTTATCGTCGGCTTGGACAGGAATACCGTAACCACCGATACTAACACCGTAGCCTGGTCGCATCCAAAGACCCGACTCAAGAGCCTCAAACAATTCTTGACGCTCAACATTGGCTACATAGCGAACAGTATAGGTTCCGTCTTTTTTATCATCGTCGATTGTTGCTTCGATAACTCGACCAACAACCGCCTCATTGACTCCACCATCCATGTTTCGCTCAAAACCAACATGCTTTGCTTTAGGGTGGTTAAGTGTCAAGTCAGCCCCGACCATCTGTGGCAGAACTTTTTCAGCACCATTTCTTGTCAAAGACCACTTATTCTTGTTCATACCTTCGTGGAATGCAATACCTTTGATTTGAATGTAAGTCTTACCTGTGGCGGCTTCAACAAGGGATGACGCTGATGAAATTTCTAAATCCATATACACACTAACAACACGACATTTACCATCGATGAACTCTTCACCAACGTCGCATTGAGATGTCATCTTTTTCTTATGGTAGGACGCTTCTTTCTTTTCGTCATCCATATGGTGCATAGCCATTTTTTCTTCATCGTCCATATGATATGATGCCTTTTTTTCTTCCTCGTCTTCTTCATCGTTATGATATGATGCGTTTTGTTCGCTCATTTTCTTTTCATATTCAGCATGAGTCTTACCAGGCATGAAATAGGTTTTGCCGTTTTCTTCCAATGTGTGAATACCTTCAAGACCGAGTTCTTTGGCTCGGTTTGTTGCTTCGCCTGGATTGTCATATACATCCCTGCGAATCATTTTTGCTTCAACTGTTTTATCACAATCGCAGTTGTTACAACCACAATCGCTCGCTTCGGCTTCAATAACTTCTTCAATTCCTTCCATAATTTCACCTTCATTTTTCATCCATTCGTCATAGAGTAATAATTCATCTTCGCTTGCCTCGACCTTTCGACCACTTTCCCATTGTCGGCACGACCAATAACGTGCTTTGGTTTTTGGACCTGGTGAATCGCAGTTGTGGCGAGAGCGAAAGTTACGTCGTCGTTCGGGGTCATCTCTTTTGATTTCCATGTTTGGGTCGCCAAAACGAACAATGACAACTCGACCCGCTTCGTTTTGAACATACACAGCAAACTTCTTCGGGCCGCCTTGTGTACGAAAGGGTTTGTTAAGAGTGACTTTACGACCTTGATATTCAGCCGCTTCCACATTCAGTCCTTTTTTGTCTTCAAAGTAACTGTTGCATACTGCGGCTCTTTGTCGAGGGTTTCCGAACTCGTCGTTCATTTTGCTATCGCCCATACATCTGTCCATGTAATCGGATTTGCTTTCACCCTCCTTGACGTTAGGCATTATTCTTCACCTTCTGATAAGTCACCCATAATACCAAGATTGACACGTCGTTCTTCCGCATCCATTTGTTGTTCGTGCTTTTGTGCAGTAATCGCTATCAAACGGTCATGTTCGGCTCTTGCCGTAGCGATGTCTTGGTTTCGCATGACAAGTTCGGGATGGAGATTGATTTCACCTTGTTGTTCGGACTTCCACAGTTCAAGCATAGATGTAACAATAAGGAGAGCAGGGCCACCAATGATAGCCAATAGTGTAGCGTACCCATCAATATCGTTGATTACTTTGTCGTCTTGTAGTCCCGACCATATGACAAGACAGGCAAATGTCACCCATGCCAATACAATAGGAACTCCAATCAGTAGCATCATTTTGTCATTAAAAGATTTATTACCGCCCATGCTATACGCCTCCTTTGTCTTTGGCACAATCAAAGTGTCTTTTCATCGTTTGCATTCTGTTCGTTGGTTCTTGGCAACTCACCCATTACAGGTTTAGATGATTTTTCTAATCTATCATTTGCGTTTCGTTCTGGTGGTAGGCTAACGATTTCAAGTGCTTGGTTAAGAGTTATAATGCCCGCTTGATAACCCATGACTGCTCTCTTCATAGAATCAAGAGGTGACTCGTCGGCAACAGGCGCAAATTCAAGTGGGGGAAGGTCTTTCATAGTATGCTCAACACCAAGAAGTTCAAGGTGATGTGAAAACAACTTCATAATCTCTTGTCGGACAACATGCTGTAATCGAGTAATGGCTTGAACGGACCACATATTTGCGTTGTATGTAGCCGCAAACGTTGAGCCTTGCTCTTGACCTGCCGCTACTCTTGGAACGTGCAGAACAGCCGCTATGTTGGACGCAACCATATCAAGGAATCCGCTATTGTCGGGAATGGTGTTGTTCAAATCAACGTGGTGCAATTGAACGTAGGATGGGAGGATTGGCATTTGGTCGCCACGAAGGTTCTCAAACAGACTGATAACTTCATCCATAATTTTACCCAATCGCTCGTACTGTTCATCGGGGTCGGTGATATGCTCAATGGCCGATTTGTCGATGGTGATGAATTGTTTGGTAAGGGCATCTTCAAGAGCGATGTGGTTGTTCATGCTGTTGTATTTTGCTCGGATAGCCTGTTTTAGAGAAGTAAATCGGGATGCGCCCCATACACCGTAAGTTTCACGGTTCTTTTGGTCGGTGAACCAATTGCTTCGGTAATCAATACGGAAGTGCATAACTTCACGTCGAGGGAATATCATAGGCTTGACAAGTCCTTCTCTTAGAAGATAGTAGTCGTTTGTCATGATGTATGTCTGTTCGTCGGCAACAAAAGGAATACCATTTGCACCTCGCTCATCCACAATCGTAACTTGCTTGATAGGTAGGTTTTGGACATCTGTGATGCCGACACCTGCCCTACCAACCAATTTGTTCACGTCGTTGCCATAGACCATCAGATTACGCATAGCGTTGATAAGAATATCATCAAGGTCGATTTGCTCGGTGAGCATCATGATAGCATTGCGGATTCGTTGATTTTTTGCTTTGACATAATTTATACTGTAATTGTTAGCAGTAAGGGCTACTGAACGGACAGCACCATTGAGTTCGGGGTCGAGTTTGACCATAGCATCAAACATATCGAACTCGTTGTCGTAGTTTGATGACTTCTGCAACTTCTCGGTATCTTGCATAATGTTCGGCAAACCTGCCGCAACCGAGAGAGGAACGTTTGAACCAACACGAACAGGCGCAGGGCTATCCGCTTGGACATTTTTTGAGAACGGCCACCATGAAGGCATGACCTATGCACGATGCAGTTGTCTTTTAATGGTTCTTTCTTTTCTTCAAATATCGGAAAAATCCTCGACCAACAAAGAACCAAAACAGGATTTCAATGACAAATAAAGCAATTGTGACTGTAACTCCGTAACGCATGTCAAAGGCCATATTCCAATCCTCTCCGCTATCATGTATAAGACAGTATTCTGATGTCATAATAGAGTATGGTTTAATTGTTTCAGTTAATTTTGTAACTACTGAAAGAATTATTCGGGGCGTAGTCTATTGGTTTTGACGAATTCTTTTTTTCTTTCATAGGGATGTAGGAAAAAGAAGTAGTATAGGAAAAGTAGCGAAGCCCAATAAATGTCTATGAAGAAATAAAATAATTAGCGAAAACCGATGTACTGCATTGGATTTAATTCTTTCAGTAGCAACTGAAATTACTGAAAGTAATATGGTTTAATAAAGGGTTGTGATTGTAGGTAATAATATGGGGAAAGCGATAACTGATGCGACATACGCATTTATGAAAGACAACTATGACAAAACAAAGGCCATCATAGCGAACGCAAGAGATTTTTTTGAAATCAATAATGAGCGTAGTGTCAAAGGTTGGGAATCGGCTCTCCGAGGATGGTTACAAAGAAACCCAAACCACAAAGTCGCCTCCCCTGTAAAAGAAGTAAATGAAACAACACAGTTGAACAAAGCATACTTCTATGATACAGTCAATGATGTGTATATTACATATCTATCTGTTGCAGGTGATATGATTTCAGTTGAAGGCGATAAGCACCGAGCCATGAAAACAGCGTATTCAGGTATGGTCGGAAAAGCGTCATCTATCAATGAAATATCTCGTGAATTCGGAATACCTCGTGCTTGGTTCGACGAATATCGACGACGGCATGGATGGACTCATGACATGGACATTTACACCGATGAGCAAATCGAAAATAACGATGTTGAACAATTGGTTGAAGATTTAGTTCTTCAACGTCGAAGAGAGTTACACAAAGGCTTTGAAAAGAAAAAGTGGAAAGAAATCGAAGAGGACGCAAACAAATATCGAATCTTTGAGGACACGCTACTTAGTGAGTTTCGTGAATTAGTAACAAATGAACTCCCACCTATCACACCATTTGAATTAGAGCCATCTCGACATGATTACTCACTTGTCGTTAGCCCTACTGACTTTCATTGGGGTAAGCATGGATGGGTTGATGAAGTAGGTGAAAAGTATGACTTTGATACTGCCCGATACCGATTGATGGAAAAAACCACAGAATTGATTGCTCGACTACCTGGCAAGCCCGAACAAATCATTTTGGCTACGGGTAGTGATTGGTTTCACGTCGATACCGACGCAGGGACTACTACAAAGGGAACACCTCAAGATATGTGCGGAAGCCCTGCACAAATTCTCATGACAGGCTGTATGCTCGCTCGTGAACACATTGACCTACTACGAACCGTTTCCCCTGTCAAAGTAGTGTTCATGCCAGGTAATCATGACCGCATGACGGCATTTGCACTAATGATGTATTTGTCGGCTGTTTATGAGGATGTGGATGATTGCGAAGTTATTGTATCTGCTATGACCCGACAATATGTTCAATACGGAAACAATCTTATTGGATTCATACACGGAGATAAAAAAATGGATTTGGCTTCTATCATGAGTAATGAGCAACGTGAGGTGTGGGGTAAGTGCGAACATCGTACTTGGTTCCACGGACACCTACACCATCAAAAGGTCAATGAAACAAAAGGTTGCATGATTATCCAACTGCCATCTCTTGCAGGTCATGACCGATACCACTACCGAGCAGGTTACGTTGAATCGAAGGCTGGATTGGCGGCTCACATCATTGACAAAGAAAAAGGTGTTACTGGCTCGTTGTTTGCCCCTGTGGGTGGTCACTGATGGCTGTTCCCTACAAAACACAAAGGTTTGGTCGAAGTCTTGCGCCAAAGTTGCGAAGATGTAATACTTGTGGTTATACTTCTATGTGTAGGACAAACTCACATAAAGTATGGTGCAAACAACAAAAGAGAATGGTGTACTGTGGTACTATGAGGGTGGTGCGTGATGAATAGACAATGGGTTGTATGCAAAGCCTGTGGGTGGGAAAGTAAAGTCTATCCTAAACAGAAGGCTTTAACGTTAATCTGTCCTTATTGTCAAAAACGCGCACTTGCGCCTAAGTGATAATTATGTGTTACAATATATGTCAAACAGCAATTTGGAAACTACCCATCAAACAATATGTGATGCCTTATGACTCAAGTAAAACGAGCATTGTCCTTTGAAAGAGCAAGAAAAGATGTATCGTACTTTTACCGATGGTTGGGCTATGCGTGGGGAACGCATATCGGTGAATGGATGGAAATGTACGGAAACAGGAAGGGAAGCCATGTTCATCGCGTCTGTATTATTGCGCCTCGTTCGCATTCTAAATCGACGACGCTTGGAGTAAAGTTATTGCACCAATGTTTGTTTGAAAAATTCAACGGTGAGCCGTTGCAGGTGTGGTTGTTTTCCGCAAGTCGTGATACAGCCATTCGTCGTCTAAGCGAGATTCGTGCTGACTTGACCAAACACAAAGAGTTGTCAAGGTATCTTGATTCTAAGAAAGGTGGTAAGTTGGAGTTGTTCTTTACCAACGGTGCAGTTATTCGCTGTTCATCGGTTGGTTCAGCCATTCGTGGTGAACATCCCGCTATCGTTGCCCTTGATGACGTTTTGTTGGATGCTAAGAAGGACTTGAATCTTTCACAGTTGCGGTCATGGTTGCGAAAGGTCGTTATGCCGATGATGGACCCTGGCTCATCAATTTACTGCGTAGGAACTCCAATGTCAATGAATGACCTATATCATACTGAAATGCTTGACAATGCACAATGGAAGTCGGGAACATGGACAGCATTTCCTAATTGGGATGAAGCAAAGCATGAACCCGATAAGTTGGTGGCTCTATGGCCAGAATTTAGACCTGTATCATTTTTGCTTGAACAACGAGATTCAATGGGAGAGTTGGAGTTCGCACAAGAATTATTGTGTAGGGTCGTTGATGATGAGTCGGCTGTATATCCACGAGGCTTGACCCGTAAAAACATGGACTTAGAACTAACATTGGAAACAGAAAAGCGAGATGGTCGCTACATTATTGGTTTTGACCCTTCTCACGGATTGGGTAAAGATTACTCGGTTATGATTGTTATGCGACAAGAATCAAACGGTGATTTAGTTTTGGTGAACATTTGGCGACGTAACGACTTTCCTCCCGACAAACAGGCCGACATGATAGGAGAATGGTGCAAACGCTATGGTGCGCCTTTGGCCGCAGAAGATGTTGGCTTCCAAAGACTGTATCAATCGGTTCTTGAAACAAAGGGAATCATGGTTGATTACAGGCCAAGCAAGGTTAGCAACAAAGGATTGAAGCAAGCACTTCTAAATCGCCTTCGGGTTTGGTTTGAGCGAGGAAAAGTTGTATTCCCATATGGCGATGACAAAACTCGACGGGCTGTTTCTGACTTGCTTGATGAATTAGAAAGCCACGCTTGGAAAGAAGGCGAGATTATTGACACAGGAAAACACAACGATTTGGTTATGGCCTTCGCTCACGCTTGCGACCAATTCACAGGGGCCGAAAAAAACGTCCCTGTTTTGATGCGAGCAGGTGGAAAAGGCGAATGGGCGGGCGGAAAATTAAGCGGAAAACGCCCGAATCGTGGAAGTGTTTTTGGCGGTAAAATTGTAAGAAAACGTCGATTTTAGAGTATATAAAACGTTTTGAAAAATTTTGGCGTAAATTTTTTTTGGTGCTTAGCAATGCAGTATATCGGTGTGGGTCAATTTTTGGAGGATGTAAAATCTGCAAGGCATACCGCACCCCGAATCAATATACCCGATTCTAAGGGTGTATAGTGGCCTGTGTGGACGTTGAATGCCCTCGGAGGTTATGACCTACCACCGAACTATTGGAGGGGCAGGAAGGGGTGTTTATGGCGTTTTTTTGAATCGACTTCAACAATTGTTTTCTGAATAACAATTGATAGCGGTTCATTCTGGATATCAAAAAAAAAGCCCCCACCGAGGCCGTGACCTCGATGGGGGCGGATTGCATGGGGTCGGGGTTTCCGCCTCATGCTTTCGACTTGCTTGGTGTATCACCTACCTCAAGCGTGGTCCTCAAGGATGAAGGCAACGTCAATGAACGTCTTTCCATCAACCACTTCATCGACACAAACAGGGACGATACGACCCTTGAGCCATGTGCCATCAATGCGGGCTGTAATTGGCTTCTCCATGTGGAGGTTGCCAAGTGCCTTGAATCCAACCTCAAGGGTGGTTCGTCCTGTCTTCATGTTGCGGATGATTTCTTGACCAAGAACAGGGACTCGGACAGGCGTTTGAACGCCCTTCCATGCTGTCCCTGTGTAACCGTTCTCGGTGGACTGTGCAACCACTCTCATCATGTTGTAGGTCAATGATTTGCCGTACATCTCGGAGCCGCATCGGTTACATTTGAAGTCGGCTTGACGTGCTTGGATTGCACCCGCTTGAACTCGTCCAACAGACCACTTTGGGTTTGATGGGTGGAGGCCGATGTTCTTCTTGATTGGTGTGTTCATGTCCCACTTGTAACCGCCATCATTGCACTCCTTCCGAGGTGCTGAGCAGTTGTAAGCAGGGACTTGACCAATCTGAGGTTCTTGAGCCTCAAGGGTGTCCTTGTTGGTCACGGCTGACTGCCAAACGTTGGCCTCAACAGTTCGGATGAAGTCGCCCTTCTTGATGCCGTACTGAGTAGGGTGAAGGCCCATCTCAAGCAATTCATCGAAGGCCGTCACTCCGAAGGCCGTATTGGTGATGCCATGTTCAGCAAGGCTGTCAAGTTCCTCAAGGCGACGAAGTGCAACCAAGACCGTCTGAACGGTTCGGTGGTTTACGATTGCCCCAACTGTTGCGTCATCGTTCATCTTGAAGGAGTTGAGAAGGGACTTGACAAGTGGTGATGCTTGAAGCAACTGTGACCACTTGAAGCCGTCAATATCAACGCCTTGTTGCTTGAGCCACATCTTGACGCTGTTCACTTTGGCCGCTTCTCCTGCCTTTGGGGTGTTCGGGTTCTTCTTTCGGAAGGCCGTCTTTGCTTGGGTGGTGGCTTTGCCAATCAACAACAATGTGTTGATGAGCAACGCAACCAAGCCAACCTTTGACGGGTGTGCTGTTCGGTTTTCGTGTGTGTTTGTTTCCATTTTACTCACTTCGGGGTTCTGCCCCGTAAGGGGCATAGGGGTGGCCTCCCCTATATTAAGTATAGGCGATTTTTCAATGATTTTGACCCCTCCGAGCCGATTTTCACATGAGCCGACTGCAATAATTCGGACAGGCCGACAGGCCGATTCATGGAGTTATTAACAATGTGTGAATAATTATTATTCTGGATATCTGGAATTTGTTTCAGTAGTCAGTATGTAATAGTAGTCGGAAAAAAATAGTAGTCGGAAAAATACCGAAAAATTTAGTAGTCCCGAAAAAATAGTAGTCGGAAAAAATACCGAGTAGTCTAAGATACCGAGTAGTCGGAAAAATGCCACCCCCGACCACAAAACCGAAAAAGTAGTCGGGGGGGCGAAAAGTCTTATTGTAGTCCTTGATACCTGTTTAGTGCAGTAGTCGTTAGGTAGTCGAGAATCTTTAGTAGTCCAAAGAAGATAATAACGCCATACTCAAGGGTAATACTCATAGTAGTCACTCCGTAGGGTAGGAGTAGTCCCACTCCCATACTCCGTTGTCACAAACGCGCTCTTGTTCTGTCATTTGATAGTAAATCTGTGGTAGTCCGAAGGTCATTCGGATGATGTTCATACATTCGACGATTTCACCAACCGAGATATAGACGCTCGCATGGTTATCACAAACGGTTTCCCGTATGTAGTCCAATGTCCATAATTGATGGGTGCATCCCATCTCTAACAGGATTTGACATATCTCCTGTTGTCGCTTTCCTACGGTAGTCCTCATATCAATTCGTGCGTTATGGTTTTGTGCCATGCTACTGCTATGTTTGGGGAGTATATAATACTACGGTTCTTGTAGTCAGTAGGCGTAGTAGTCGTGGTAGTCTTTAGGGCAACCTAAATTTTTCGTAGTAGTCGGGGTAGTCCACTTAATAAGTAATAATTTTCTGTGTAGTCCTTAATAATTAATAACGACGCAAAGACTACAGCATTATCATGCAGTAATCGGGGTAGTCGCAAAATCGAGGGCATCGGCCTCCGAATGTAGGGGTCGTGCGTTTGGTCGCCAAAAATAGACTACCCGCTATACTGCGACTTTTTGTGGTAGTCCGAAAAATCATAAAATGCAAAGACTACAGCGATAGACCGCAGTATCTTGGGTAGTCGGAAAAATGGGTCTGCCCGCCTCCGAGTCTATATTGGTTGATTTTGGTCGAAAAAATTAGACTACCCGATGTACTGCAAGCCTGTGTTGTAGTCACTGTTGTAGTCGCCTTATTACTTATTAACAAAGAATTTCTGACTACCAAAGATACCGAGTGACTACTGTGACACTAAGCATTTTACAGAAAAAGACTACTGTTGAAATTGTTAGGCCACCCTAAAAATTAAAAATCAAGACTACAATCCGCCCCTCCCAAAATCCAGCCTACGGACTACTACGCGCGTCATACTTATTAATAACGAGTAAATTTGGCGGGACTACAAAGACCTGTGGTTCAAAGACTACATAAGGTCGAATCCAAGCCAGAAAAAACGCTCATCCGTAGTCACGGACTACTTCAACCGAAACACTTATATACCCCTAAATATATAGAGATACAAGGCGAAAGAGCCGACAACAAACAAGAACAGGAGGACACCGAGTATGCAAAAAGACTACCAAGTGAAGAACATCAAATGCCCTAAGTGTGGGTCAAACCGCATTAGGATTAAATCGAAAACGGTTCCGAAGTGTAACCGATGCAACACACTTCTTTACGGGGTGCTGTCATGAGCCGTGACTTCAACCTCTTCCCCGATGGTGCGTTCGGTGCGGACTACTTCGCCCCGACCTGTGCTTGGTGTGGTAAAGCCATTCAAGTGCGAGTCGTTCAAACATTTCACAACACCGACATTCGACATGGTGTGGACTACTACCACATCGGTTGCATGAAAGAACGCATGGAACATCTCTCAAACCACTCGACTACTACGGAGGCCAACCAATGAGCGAATACATTTACATCGTCATGAGTTATCCAGAAGATTCGGACTACCCGTTCAGTCAGCATGTTTCGTCTGAATGTATCACCAACATTTACAGCATCCACAAAACGATGCACGAGGCGGTGACTATTGTGCATGAAATCTATGAGGAACAAATCTTGGGTGTGAAGTACGGTAGGGAATACGCTGTCATCAAGAAAAAAGTACAGGATGGACTACTATGACAAGCATACTGAAAAGAGACTACTTCCGTCGCCCCATCATCGAGCGTTTAGAAACGCTTTCAAAATTGATGTATGACATACCCGAAATGCGGGAGAGGATTCACGGACTACTCGACAGTCAATTGGACTTGTGGGATGCCATCGAAGATTTACCCTACTATGGTCGGACTACATACCGTTGCATGGTAACAGGGAGGCTTGTCTGATGGTTTGGGTGATAGATAGGATTTGTCGAACCTGCGAGCATCGAGATGAGCCTTGCGACTACTGCTTGATTCAAGCGGGCTTTATTCCACCAAAGAAGGAGGACACAAAATGACTACATGGATAGAATGGACAGATAATGAACACGGAAATCTCGGACTACAATCGGAAAGAATCGACAGATGGTTGAAAGATAATCCCGACTATCGAGAACGGTTCAAGTATTGGCTTCACCAATTCAAAGGTGAATTTCATGTTTGGGCTGAAGTCGAATTGTGGGCGTATTGGAGAATGAAAGGGGAGGCTACACAATGACCGAATGCAAACACATTCCCGTCTTGGACTACGTTAATGATGATTGGGTTGCCGTGTGGCAACGTCCTCTCAAGTGCGCCCACTGTGAAAGACTACTCAAAGGGAATTCGTCATACAGCAAAGGTTCGGGTTGGACTTATGTTTGGTGGGAGGCGATAGAATGCCGATGACTGAAAAAGACTACAAAGATTCTGACAAAGAATTTCAAGAGTATTGGAATTCGGGCATGGCGAGATTGTTCTATGTTCTCAAAGACCTTGACAAAATCAAAGAGATGCTTCAAGATGACTACGAGCATGGCGATTTCTTCGCCACGCCCGAACGCATCAAAGAGTTCAGATTGGCGATGCGACTATTTATTTCAGATTGGCGCAACAATCAATCCCGACTACGGAGGTTCGGATTAGATGCCTAAGAGAGCCGACTACGCATTCCTTTACGGATGGACAGACTACTATGGACATAGACGCTTTCAAGCGGTCAAATTCGTCGAAAAATTCGGATGGCTTTGTGATGAGCCAAGAATACATCGAAGAAGATACTGCAAATACATAGAGGCTATCGACAATCTAAACATTCGACAGGAGGACTACTAATGCCTGACTACTGCTCGATTTGCGGAACGATTTGGGGTGGCTGTCGGTGCTTTCCAAAGATAGATATTCGACTGACTACACAACCAATACCTTTAAATAGGGGTATATGTATGGAGATACAAGACGGAGGACAAAAACATGAGAACATATTTTGTAAGAAAAATTAGACAATTGGAAGACCTGCTTAAGATGACAAAAGAAGAGAACGATAAGACCATTGGCTTCCTCATGAAAATCATGACAGCCGAACAGCGAGAGCAGTATCGGGACTACTTGACAGACCGACGTGAAGAGGTCAATCAAGAATGGATGGTGGTCGAATGACCGCACCAACACCATTTCAAGGACTACTCTATCATTTGACAAATGCTCGTGAAGCCTGTCATCACATAGACTACAATATCGACCATCAATGGAATTGGGCGATGGCAGGGAGGCGGAACGAAACTCCCGAAGACATGACTACTGCGGAGATTGACCGTGTTGGTTCAACCTGTCAAGTCGCCTTGAAAGAAATCAATCGGCTCATTCAAATCATCTTTGATGAACACATGGAGTTGAGAGATGACTACTACAAACGGATTGATGAGAGGAATCGCAAAGACCCGATATGGCGAGAGGTTCACGGACTACCACCGTTGGAGGAATCAGAATGACTACTATATGGCACAGACTGATACCCTACAAAGAATGGAAGACTACTTTCATTGGCAAACAATCCATAGAGGCGTGGATGTATTGTAAAGACATCGCCGTTCGACAGTATGAAAGAGAACTTGAATGGCAAATTCTTCAACACAATTGGTATCGAGATACAAAAATCCAAGCCAGAAAAATAAGGAGGCAACATAAATGACTACTAAATTATTTGAGAAGGTGTGCAAACGCTCAAGAAAATGGGGTGAATCAAACGATTGCACCGTCAAGGCTCTCGCCATAGCGACGGGCATATCATACGAACAGGCTCACGGACTACTCGCCCTGCGGGGTCGAAGTTATCGTAAAGGTACGGATATGTCAAGCGTATGGTCGGCCATGAAAGAAATCGGTTGGAAAGCGACTACTGTGGTCGATAGAAA
>VTLG01009246.1_pt1 | contig 61085 bp, 81 predicted proteins | sample 4694571 | NCBI WGS metagenome assembly VTLG01 (sample SAMN12604809, study PRJNA352737) | marine metagenome | biome: ENVO:00000447; feature: ENVO:00000209|ENVO:00000569|ENVO:01000036; material: ENVO:00002151; isolation source: viral sequences binned using virsorter ...
AACTTTATCTAATGCTCTGACAGATGACAAAGATTTCATTCCATATAATGGAATTGAAGCGAATGCTGGTGCTGCTGAAGCACTAAACACTCACTTTGTTGCAATGAGTAGAATACATTACGAGTAAAATAAATAAATTAGGATGGGGCTATTATGTTCTAAACGACATTTGGCCCCATCTAGTAATCTTAATTAAGGAGGGATTATGGCAGACACAGTAACAGGACCAACTATCTTGCAAGAAAATGATGCAAGAGTGGTCATTAAAATAGTAAATCAATCAGACGGAACAGGTGGAACAACTGTATATGGTGATGTTTCCGCTATGGCAAAAAATGGTGAAGGCAAATCTGCTTTACACTTAGTATTGCAAAGAATTTGGTTTTCATGTCAAGGTGGCGATGGAGGAGATTCATACGCACGTTTAGACGAAGAAGATGATGATGGTGATATTCCAATTATTGGTTTAACGGGATCAGGCTATTGGGATTTTAGAGAATTTGGTGGAATGAAAACTGATAAATCAAATAATACCAATCAGAGTGATGTTAACTTTGTAGTTCCAGGTGCGGCTGATTCTGGAAACATGTATACGGTTATAGCAGAATTTAGAAAACTGTATTCATAGGAGGTAGCTAATGGCAAATACTACTTCTGGAACAGTAACGTTCGACAAGACATTTGCTGTTGATGAAATTATACAAGAAGCTTATGAGCGAATTGGTATTTCAGCAGTAAGTGGTTATCAATTAAAAACAGCTAGAAGATCTCTTAACGTTCTTTTTCAAGAATGGGGTAATAGAGGTTTACACTACTGGGAAGTAGCTAGTGCTAATATTGATTTAATTGAAGGACAAGCTGAATATACTTTCTATAGAGCAAGTGGTGATGGTACAAGTTCTGTAACAAACCCTTCTGGTATTTATGGTGTTGCTGATATTCTTGAAGCAACATTAAGAAGTAATAGAACGCAAACAACTCAATCTGATTCTGCATTAACTAAAATAGCTAGATCTGCATATTCTGCTTTATCAAGTAAACTATCTAAAGGAACTCCTTCACAATATTTTGTACAAAGATTCGTGGACAAAACAACTTTAACAGTTTACCCAACAGCAGATTCAACAAATGCATCTAAAGATTTACATTTTTATTATGTAAAAAGAATTCAAGATGTTGATGCAACTTATACAGATGCAACAGATGTTCCATATAGATTTGTACCTTGTATGGCTTCAGGTTTAGCTTTTTATTTAGCTCAAAAATTTAATCCACAAATAGTACAACAAATGAAATTGTTGTATGAGGATGAACTGGCACGTGCCCTAGCAGAAGACGGATCTGCAGCAAGCACTTATATAACTCCGAAAAATTACTATCCAAACATATGACATTAATAACTAAAGGAATGGGTATTATACTTAAAAGAAAAGGTGGATCTAAAGTTATGAAAGAAGCATCGGAAACATTAAAAAAATATTTAGATAAAAAGAAGGGAAAAGAGTTAGATTTTGATGACGTAAAAAAATCTTATAAAATCTTTACTAAGAAAAAATAATGGCAATAGCAAGAGGAAAATACGCAAAAGCAATATCTGACAGATCAGGAATGGAGTTTCCGTATAGTGAAATGGTTAAAGAATGGAATGGTATGTTAGTTCATAAATCAGAGTTTGAACCTAAACATCCACAGATACAACCAAAGCCACATGGCGGTGATGCACAAGCTTTAAGAGATGCAAGACCTGCTAGAGAAGAAAACGACGTTGCACAATTATTACCAGAAAATCCATTTACAACATATGGATCAGGATCAAGTATAATAAATGTTTATTTACCAGATCATGGTTTGACAAATGGGGACACATATAGATTTAGAGGTGCTCCATCAACTTCTGGAAATTACAATGATCCATTAAGCTTTGATGGTATATCTGGGTCCAATATTGCAAAATCAGCAGGGTATGCTATTACTACAGGAAAGTATGTCAGTGGTAGTAGAGACACAGATAAAACAAGCAATTGGTTTTATTTTACAGTTGATACAAACACTGCAACAGCAGGAGAAGTTAAAGGAGGAGGGTTTCCAGTCTCAGTAGGACCAGCAACCCTTAGTGCATAATGGCAGGATTTACATATTCAACACTTACAACAGCAATTCAGAACTATACTGAAGTTGGCACTTCTGTATTATCTAGTACTATTACAGATCAATTTATAGATAATTCAGAACTTAGAGTTTTTAGAGATGTTCCAATTGATGCTGATAGAAAAGAGGTTATAGGTAATCTAGTTGCTTCAAAAGATAATGTAAATGTACCAGCTGGTACTTTATTTGTAAGAGGTATACAGGTTTATACTTCAACTACAGCTGCAACTGGAGCTAATAGCTGGTTAGAGAAAAAAGATATTAGTTATTTAAGAGAATTTGATGCAGCAGAAACTACTACTGGAACTCCAAAATACTATGCAATGTCAGGAGGAGCTACAGGAGCTGGAGCTTCTTCTTCAGGAAGAATAACAATTGTACCTACTCCAAGTTCAGCATTTATGTATAAAATGCATTATAATGCTAGACCTTTGGGATTAAGCTCAGCAAATACTACAACTTATCTCAGCACGAATTTTGGAAATGGACTTTTATATGCATGCTTGGTAGAAGCATTTAGCTATTTAAAAGGACCGATGGATATGCTACAATTATACGAACAAAAGTATCAAGCTGAAGTACAAAAGTTTGGTCAAGAACAAGTAGGTAGACGTAGAAGAGACGACTATACGGATGGAGAACCTCGTATACCTCTCAACGTACAGACACCGTAAGGATTAAAATATGGCAACATTAACAGTAAAAGTAATAGAAGAAATCACACTAAACAACAATAGTTATAATAGCGAAAGATCATTAGATATTTCTAGTGTTAATGAAATTGTTAAAAGAATAGTTACCATTTCAACTACTGAAACAGGGTTGTTAGGTTTTGCTACAGCTTCTTCAACAGATTTATCAAAAAGTTATTTAGCAGGTCAATTTGATGAAGACGATGTTAGATACATTAGAATTACAAATTTAGACTCAACTAACCACATTACATTAACATTTAGAGATGAAGACAGTACAGAGTTTGCAATTAAAGTAGACGCTGGACATTCTTTTATTTATCCAGGTGATAATAGTGGTGGAGTTGTAGATACTATGCATGCAGGAGGATCTGCATTAACAGTATCATTAAATGATTTAGTAGATATTACAGCGGATGCAGACACAGATTCATGTGACGTGGAGGTGTTTGTAGGTAGCGCATAGGAGATAAATTATGGCATCAAGTTATACAGGTCTGGGTACCGAATTAATGACAACCGGCGAGAATGCCGGTAATTGGGGTACGAAGACTAATACCAATTTACAAATCATAGAACAAATAGCTGGTGGTTATATTGAACAAGCTGTATCAACTACAACTACATTATCAGTTTCTGATGGATCAGTAGATGCAACTCTTGCACACAGAATTATAAAATTTACTGGAACACTTAGCGCAAACGCTACAGTTACAATTCCTTTGGATGTTCAACAAATGTATGTTTTAGTTAATGGCACAGCAGGTGCTTATACACTTACATTTAAATATGTTTCTGGATCTGGAAGCACTGTTGCATGGGCAGCTACTGATAAAGGAACAAAACTTGTTTATGCTGCAGCTGATCATGCAACTAATCCAAATATGGTTGATTCAGGAATTGGATCTACTGCAGGACATGATTTAGATGGTAATGAATTAATTTTAGATGCTGATGCGGATACAAGTATTACAGCAGATACAGATGATCAAATAGATATTAAAATTGCAGGAGCTGATGATTTTCAATTTACAGCAAATACTTTTACAGCACAATCAGGCAGCACAATTGCTGCACAAGCATTAACTGCTACAACAGTTACAGCTAGTGGTATTGTAAAAACAGACGACACTACTGAAGCAACTTCTACAACAGATGGATCATTACAAACTGATGGTGGATTATCTGTAGCAAAAGATGCTGTATTAGGTGATGATCTTAAATTGTTAAGTGATTCTGCTGTATTAAGTTTTGGTGCAGATTCAGATACGACTTTAACTCACACAGATGGTACAGGGTTAACTTTAAATAGTACTAATAAACTTCTTTTTAGAGATACTGGTTTATATATTAATTCATCTACAGATGGTCAATTAGATTTAGTAGCAGACACAGAAATACAAATTGCTGCAACAACAATTGATATTAATGGTGCTATTGCCATGGATGGTGCAATTACTGGTGCTACTAATATTACTTTATCAGGTGAGTTAGACGCAGCTACTTTAGATATTTCTGGTAATGCAGACATAGATGGAACTACAAATTTAGACGCTGTTGATATTGATGGCGCAGTTCAATTAGATGCAACACTTACAGTTGGTGCAGATGATCAAGGATATGATGTAAAATTATTTGGAGACACAGCAAGTGCATACATGTTGTGGGATACTTCAGCAGATGATTTAATATTAGGTGGAGCAGCAGGACTTATTGTACCTGATGGTCAATTTACATTAGGGAGCACAGCAGTTAGTGCAACTGCAGCAGAAATTAACTTAATAGATGGTGATACTGCAAGAGGCACTACAGCAGTTGCAGATGGAGATGGTTTACTTGTTAATGATGCTGGCACAATGAGAATGACCAATGTCACTACATTAAAAACATATTTTCAAACTGGTGCTAGTACAGCAGCAGATGATATTTCTACAGGAGATGGTGCAGTTACAATTGCAACGTCTTCAGGAAATATTACAATTGATGCTCAAGCTGGTGATGCCGATATTATATTTAAAGGTACAGATAGTAGTTCAGATATTACAGCATTAACATTAGATATGTCAGACGCTGGAGCAGCTACATTTAACCACGATATTATTTTAGGTAATAATTCTTTTGTAAGATTTGGTGATGCTGGAGAAAAAATTACAGGAGACGGAACTGATTTAACAATAAATTCTAGTGCTGATTTACATTTAACAGCTACAACAGATATTAACATACCAGCAAACGTTGGTTTAACATTTGGTGATGACGCTGAAAAAATTGAGGGTGATGGTACAGATTTAACTATTGCTGGTAATAATATTAATTTAACAGCAGTAGCAGATGTTAATATACCATCAGGAGTAGGTTTAACTTTTGCAACTGCAGAAAAAATAGAATCTGATGGTACAGATTTATCTATTACAGTTGGTTCAAATGGAGATGTAAATATACCTGCAAACATTGGTTTAACTTTTGGTGACGACGGTGAAAAAATTGAAGGCGATGGAACTGATTTAACAATTTCAGGAAATAATATTAATCTTACAGCTACAGCAGATGTAGTTATTCCAGCAAACGTTGGAGTTACTTTTGGTAGTGGTGAAAAAATTGAAGGAGATAGTACAGATTTAACTATTACTTCAGGAGCTAAAATTAATTTAACAGCTACATCAGATGTGCATATTCCAAACAATGTTGGAATAGTTTTTGGTGGAGATTCTGAAAAAATTGAAGGTGATGGTACAGATTTAACTATATCAGCAAACAATTTAACAGTTGACGCTGCTGCTGATATTAATTTAGACGCTGACGGCGCGGATGTTAATATCAAAGATGGTGGCACAACAATATTATCATTTACAAATAGTTCTAGCGACGCTGTAATAACTGCAGGTGTACAAGATAAAGATATTGTATTTAAAGGTGATGATGGTGGATCAGCAGTTACAGCTTTAACTTTAGACATGTCAGCGGGCGGTATAGCTACTTTTGGTGCTGCAGCTAATGTTGCTCAACAAGCATTAACATCATCATCGAACGCAGTTGCCTGGGATGCTTCTGATAAACCAAATGCTTATCATTTAACGACAGAAAATACGACTTTATCTGCACCAACTAATGCAGTTGAAGGAGCATTTATTTGTATAGAAATTAATTTTGATGGAAGTCATACATTTTCGTGGAACGCAATATTTAATTTTGCCGCTGATACTGCACCGACTACAACAGACACAAATGGTAAGACAGACATTTTTGTATTCCGGTACAATGGGGCAATATGGCAAGAAGTTGGTAGAACATTAAATATACCAGAGAGTTAATAGGAGATAATATGTGGGGATTAGTAGAATCAGGATCAATTACAAAATTAATTAATAAGCCAAAAGGTATGCTTATTGGTGATATTCAATATTCAAGAAATATATTTTCTTCTAGATGGACTAACGAAGAAAGAGAAGCTATTGGAATTTATGAAGTAGAATTTGATAATACTAATAAAAAAGATGAACAATGGTATATCAACACCAATCAATCATTTGCTTTTGCTGGTGGAAAAATTACAGCAAGTTATGGTAGCGCAACTGCTAAAGCTCATGCAGATACTTTATATACAAATCAAGATAAAACAGATGGTAAAATACCAGATGGTAAAGATGTAGGTGATGTTGCTGTTGAAGGTTTAAAAACAATTTTAATTAGAACGGTTAAAAAACAAGCTGCTGGAATATTACAAGATACAGATTGGTACATAACTAGAAAAGCAGATGCTGGAACAGCAGTACCAAGTGCAATTACAAATCATAGAGCAGCAGTAAGAACAAAAGCTGCTGAACAAGAAACTGCAATTACTAATGCAGCAGATACACCAGCTCTTGAAACTTTATACACTTATGTAAATACAGCTGATGAGGGAGATCCTGAAGTGTATGAAAGACCATTAGGTGAACTGCCAACGTTGGAGTCGTAATGCCTTTAATTTTACCAGGCAATGTAGCATCAGCATTAGGTGGAGCATACGAAGTAGCCAACTCATGTAGGTTTAATGATGGTGATAGTGCTTATATGCACAAGACACCTAGTAGTGATGGTAATAGAAGAACTTTTACTTTTTCATTTTGGGTTAAAAGAGGCGAACTTACTTCACATAATCCAATAGCAGAAGTATATTCATCAGGAGAAAATGTTTCTCAATTTTATTTTAATGCTGGGGATCAATTTACATGGTATGAATCTCAAACATCTAATAAAATTAATTTAACAACAAACGCAGTACAGCGGGACCCCAACGCCTGGTACCATATAGTTGTAAAAGTTGATACAACAGAAAGTACCAATACAGACAGAGTTAAAATTTATATAAATAACGAATTACAGACTATTACATCTGGTTCTAATACTTACCCAGATCAAAATTTTCAATCATATATGAACTCAACTCATGATGCTATTGAAATTGGTCGTACTCAATATAATAGTAATCAATTTGATGGCTACTTAGCTGAAGTTTGTATGATTGATGGTTCAGCATTAGCACCAAGTTCATTTGGGGAGGCAGATGAAGATTCTCCAACAATTTGGAAGCCGATAGATGTATCAGGATTAACATTTGGTACGAATGGTTTTTATTTAGACTTTGAAGATAGCAGTAATTTAGGTAATGACGCAAATGGTGGAACAGATTTAACAGAAGTTAATCTAGCCGCAACAGACCAAGCCCAAGATTCTCCTACTAATAATTGGGCTGTATTAAATCCTCTTGATCATTATTATAATGCAACAACTTCTACAGGTGGCACATTATCAGAAGGAAGTACTCTTTTTGTTATAGCAAGTGGTAATAAAGGATTTGCAAGATCATCAATAGGAGTTACTGCTGGAAAGTGGTATTGGGAGTGTAAGCTACACGCTGTAAGCAAAGGTTTTCTTGGTGTTTGTAATAATGATATTCTGATTCAGGATTCTACGCCACAAGTTAATGCAATATATCTTTATGAAGCTACGCCAGATTTTAGGTCTGGTGATCAAATTCTTACAACAGGAGTAGCATCTATATCAACTAATGATATTATGAATTTTGCTTTAGATATGGAAAATCATGCTTTTTATATTGGTGTTAATAACAGTTGGATGAATAGTGGTGATCCAACTTCGGGAGATAGCAGGACCGGTGCAATATCAGAATTATTTACAACTGGTCGTGCAATTATTCGTGATAGTGGAGCAATGTTTGCTAATCTATTAAATACATCAACATCAGGTGGAATAAATACTTCAATGAATTTTGGTTGTCCACCTTATGCTAATTCTTCAGATGCAGCAGATGCAAATGGATTTGGGGCGTTTGAATTTTCTCCCCCGGCCGGATATCTGGCATTATGCACGAAGAATTTAGGAAGTGACGGAGGTTAAATGGCAGCTTATACTACAATAGACGACCCAGAAGCATATTTCCAGGCAAAAACCTGGTCCGGCGACGGGACTGCAATAGGTAGTGGTGGACAGGTTATTACTTTAGATGGTGATACTAATATGCAACCAGATATGGTTTATCTTAAACGTAGAAATAGTACAAGTGCTGGACAAATACATGATGCTGTAAGAGGAGCTACAAAATTTTTACCAATGGATGGTTCAACAGATGCAGAAGAAACTAGTGCTGAAACTTTAACAACTTTTAGTTCTGATGGTTTTACTGTTGGAAATCATAATGGAGTTAATAATAGTACAAGTACATATATAGCTTGGTGCTGGAAAGAATCTGCTACAAGTGGCTTCGATATAGTCACTTACACCGGTAACACTACATCGGGACAAACTTATTCGCACTCACTTTCAGCAGTTCCACATGTGATGTGGGTAAGATGTAGAAATAATGCTGATAATATGATGGTGTACCATCATGAAGTGGCAGCAAGTAGTCCTGAAACTTATTGGTCACAACTTAATACAACTGCTGCCTCAAGTACTAGTGGGGGTACAGGTATATGGAATGATACTGCTCCAACCTCAAGTGTTTTTACTTTAGGTAATAGTGGAACAGTTAATGAAAATTATAATTATGTAGCTTATTTATGGAGTGAAAAACAAGGATTTTCAAAATTTGGTTCCTACACCGGAAATGGTGACAATGATGGGGTCTTCGTGTATACCGGCTTTTCCCCGGCTTGGGTTTTGATTAAAAAATCTGGTGCCTCTGGAACTTCGTGGGTTATGTTTGATAACAAAAGAAATACTTATAATGAAAGAAGTATAATTCTACAAGCAAATGATACTGGTGCAGAAGAAACATCAACTAATAGAATTGATTTTTGTTCCAATGGTTTTAAATTAAGAGGTACTTGGACAGTAATTAATGCTGATAGTGCTAGATATATGTATATGGCCTTTGCGGATGCACCATTCGTAAATTCAAATGGAGTACCAGTTACCGCGATATAATTATGCTACAAAAATTAAGATTTCAACCTGGATTTAATAAACAAGTCACAGCGACTGGTGGTGAAGGCCAATGGGTTAGTGGTGATTATGTTCGTTTTAGATATGGTTCTCCTGAAAAAGTAGGTGGTTGGGCTCAATTAGGAGACAACACTCTTACAGGTAGAAATACAGCACTACATCATTTTGTTAATGCTTCAGGTATTAAATATGCAGCTTTAGGCACAAACAGATTTTTATATGTATATTCTGGAGGAGCATTTTATGACATTACTCCTATCAAATCTACAACAACTTTAACTAATGCCTTTAGTACAACTAATGGTGATGCAACGGTTACATTAACTTTTTCATCTGACCATAATATATCTAAATACGATATTATCCGATTAGATAATTTTACAGCTATTACTGATTCTGATTTTAGTTCTGGTGATTTTGATGATACTAATTTTATGGTAACAACGGTTCCAACTTCAACAACACTTACTATTGAAATGGGATCAGCTGAATCTGGATCAGGAGCAAGTACTTCTGGTGGAATAAGAGTTCAACATTTTTATTCAATTGGACCAGCAACTGAAGCGTCAGCAGCTGGTTGGGGACTAGGTTTATGGGGTGGTACTGTAGCTGGAGAAGTTTTTGATACTTTAGATGGTGCTTTAACAAATTCTTCAACAAGTATTGTTCTCGATGACTCTACAGGATTCCCTGCTTCAGGAACAGTTTTAATAGATAATGAGCGTATTGCTTATACAACAAACACAACTGGTACAGGAACTTTATCAGGATTAACTAGAGGATCAGATAACACGACAGCTGCAGCACATAGTGATGGAGCAACAGTAACTGATGCTTCTGAATATACTAAATGGGGTGCATCGCAAACAGGTGACATTATTACAGCTCCTGGTCTATGGACCTTGGACAATTATGGAAATAAATTAATTGCAACCATCGTGGATGGTGCAACTTTTGAATGGGATTCAGATGCATCTGGTGCAACATCTACTAGAGCAACGATTATTGCTAATTGCCCTACTGCATCAATACAATCTTTAGTATCTACTCCCGATAGACACTTAGTTTGTTTTGGTACAGAAACAACTATTGGCACAACATCTACTCAAGATGACATGTATATACGTTGGTCGGATCAAGAATCAATTAATGCCACAACTTCTTGGGCTCCTTCAGCAACCAATACTGCTGGTACACAAAGACTGGCCGATGGAACACGGATCGTGGGAGCGATAAGAGGTCGAGACGCAATTTACGTTTGGACGGATACATCTTTATTTATTATGAGGTTTGTCGGAAGTCCTTTTACTTTCTCATTTCAACAAGTTGGAACAAACTGTGGATTGATTGGAAAGAATGCAGCCGTTGAGGTTGATGGTTCTGCTTACTGGATGTCAGAGAATGGTTTCTTTAGATACACTGGTAAACTAGAATCACTTGCATGTTTAGTTGAAGACTATGTTTACGATGATATTAATACAGTTCCTAAAAACCATATCTATGCAGGACTCAATAATTTGTTTGGTGAAGTCACATGGTTCTATCCTGGTAGTGGTGCTGCATCTAACAATAGATCAGTAACTTATAACTTTATGGATTCTACACCTGAAAGACCAGTATGGACTACAAGTTCACTTGCAAGAAGTTCTTGGTTTGATTCTTCTATATTTGGCAAACCTCACGCAACTGAATATGATTCAAGTGCAACCAGTGATGCTACAGTTGGTAATACGGATGGTGTTACAGTTTACTATGAACACGAAACAGGACAAGATCAAATTAAAGGTGGAGCAAGAACTGGTATTTCAGCAAGTATTCAGTCTGGAGATTTTGATATATCTATGGGTCAAGGTGGTGGAGCAGACTTAAGAGGTGATGGTGAATATATGATGAAAATTAGAAGAGTACTTCCAGACTTTTTATCTCAAACTGGAGATGCAAGAGTTACATTAAACTTGAAAAATTATCCAACAGATTCAGAAGCAAGTTCTTCATTAGGTCCGTTTACATCTTCAACAACTACAGATAAAATAGATACACGTGCAAGAGCTAGAGCTATCGCTTTAAAAGTAGACAACACTAGTATTAAACAACACTGGAAGCTTGGAACTTTTAGATTAGATATACAAGCGGATGGGAGAAGGTAATGGCAATAGATAAAAGAGTTAGTTATAGATTTGGTAATAGAGGTTATCAAGGCGGACGTAATACAGGAGTTTCAAGAGGTGGTAATAGAAGCGCCGCTATGGGAATGGGTAGTAAACAAAGAGGCGGAACTTTTAGTCAAGGTGCTCTTGGTGGATCGGGAAGTCCTACTCATGGAGGAAGTAATACACCACATCCTAAAAAGAAAACTACAAAAGTTACAACTGGTGGAACTTCTCCATTTGCATATACTAAAAAGAAAACTATATCTCCTAAAATAACTAATACTAATAAATTTAAAAATTGGATTGCTAGTAAATTTAAAAAACCGATGATTGAGTATTTTTATCCAGATGAACATGGTGATATGTATACAGCATTACAAACTGGAACAATGCCCACATACAATTACCACAAAGATGTAACTGCAGATTATTGGAAAAACGTATCCAAAAACTGGAGTGACGTACATCCTGCATTAGGAGCAATGGTCAATGTAGGAGCTCCTGCTGGAACAATGATTGGTGGTCCAATGTATGATTGGTACCAATCAGGAAAAAGATATGAAGAAGATCCTAACAAATATTTATCTTCTTTTCAACAAGATGTAAAAGCAACTCAATTTGAACCTGAAGTAAAAGCAGCACTTGAAAAAAGAGGAGTTACAGATATTTCTGGAGTAGATACTATGGGACGTTTCAAAGCTTTTGCAGCAGAACAACCTATAAAATCTAATTTGCAAAGAATGGCTGGATCTGTTGAGCCTTTTCTAAATACATGGGGTATTGGCAATAATTTAAATTATGCTAATGGTGGATTAATAAGACTTTTTAAATATGGAGGATTTCTTGGCTAGAATAGTACAATCATTAACGCAACCTTTAGAAAAATACGATCAACAGATTCAACAATCATTTGTAAGAGACGTTGATAGTATAGTACAAAAATTAAACACATCCTTTCAACAGGATTTAAAAGATGAGGCAGAAGCAGAAAGCTTCTTTATGGCATAATGGCTAATACATTTGTAAATAAAAAAGCTGATTTAACGAGTACTAGCGCTACTACATTGTACACTGTACCTAGTGCAACAACTGCTGTTATTAAATCAATCATCGTGTCCGAAGATTCAGGGAACGCTGATACTATAACAGTGACTATAACTGATACATCAGATGCTGTATTTAGCTTATTTAAGACTAAAGCTATATCAGCTAACGCAACATCAGAATTACTATCTCAACCTTTAGTGGTTGCAGAAAGTGAAGTGGTAAAAGTAACCGCAGCAACAGCTAATAGACTACATGTCGTGCTGTCTGCGCTTGAAATTAAGCCTAGAGAAGTAACATCCTAGACTTGATTTACTTGTGAAAAACAAGTATTATTATAAACCCAGGTGAAATCCCTGCCTTTAACAATTAACACAAAATTATGGCTATAGATTATAACGCAGGAATAAATTCAATAGATGTAGGTGCACATGACATTACCTATTCAGGTAATCAAGGACCTAAATCCCCAGATCAAGAGAGAGAAATGGCTTTTGATGACACACCTAGATTTGAATTAAAACCTTTAGAATTATTATTAGAAGAATTTAGAGAAGATAATAATGGTCAAGATCCAACAAGTATTGATGATTTAAGAAAATTTTTTTATAACAAATATGGACCTAAAGGAATTGCTAAATTAGAACAAGCAGTTCAACAAGCAGAACAACAAGCACAAATGCAACAAGGAGAAGGCATACAAATGGCTTCTGCTGCTGATCCAATGTTGCAAGAAGAATATGACAAATATGTTTTTGAAATGGAAGAACAAGGACTTACACCAATGTCCTTTGAAGAATTTAGAAAACAAGCTGTAGCTGGTATGGCTACGGGTGGTAGAATTGGATATGCTAGTGGACAATTAGTTAAAAATAATCCAGATGGTTCTAGACCAGGATATTATGGAGCTGACTATGGTCATATGGAGGATCCAGGAACTGATTTTGGTAAAGATACATATACTCCAACTGAGGTAGATCGTGGAGGTGGCGGAGAACAAATTTCTGACGCTGATGCTCTAAGAGTTTTTCAATCACGACCAGATTTAAAAAAAGCTGCAGAAGAAGCAAATAAAATAAAAAAAGCTGCAGAAGAAGTTATAAAACAAAAAGAATTTACAAAACAAAAAGAAAAGAAAAAAGAAAAATTTTCTTATAAAAAATGGTACGATGCTCAAACAAAAAAAGCAATAAACAAATCTGCTTTGGATATGTATGGAAGAATAGAACAATACGTTGATCTAATGGATGATTATGGTTTATCCGCAGAAGACATTGCTGATCTTGTAGCTAAAGACCCTAGTTATGGTTATGATTTTAGTGAGTTAGACAAAGGAAAAGAATATTTAGGAAGTAACATTGGAACATCTATGGAATCATGGAGAAAAAATCCATACATAGTAAATCCCAATGTTCCTATTGGTCTTATAGGTGTGCTAGGAAACAAAATAAGACCTGACACAAAAGTGACAGCACAAAATACTTTAGATGCAGCTAGAACTTATGTTGACATGGCTAATAGAGGAGCCTCATTAAAAGAATACACAGATTTTAGAGATAGATTTAAACCACCTACTCCAGGAGAAGGTGGCGATGGACCACAACCAATTATTTATCCTTATCAAATAGCAACAGCAACAGGAACAGATACACCAGTAGATGAAGTAGATCCAGTAACTGGGTTTCCTACAGATCGAATTAGATTTGCAAGTAGTGAACCTTCTGTTCATGACTTTACAGGTATATATGGTCAAAGAACAATTCCAGTAAAAGATGGTGGAAGAATAGGATACGCTGGTGGTGGAATAGCAGATTTAAGACAAGGATATTTTTTAGGAAAATTAGTTAAGAAGATTACAAAACCAATTAAAAAAGCATTTAAGACAATTGGTAAAATTGGAAAAAGTCCATTGGGTAGAATGGCATTGTTAGGTTTAGGAGCTTATGGTTTAGGAGGAGCAAAATTTTTAGGAGGTCAAGGTATATTTGCAGGTGGTCAAGGATTAGAAAGACTTACTAATCTTCAAAATTTACCTGGTGCAAGTTTTTTTATGGGTGGTGGCAAAGATGATATGTACGAAGGCAAATGGAACCCATGGAAACTAGGAATTGGTGCAGCTTCATTATACCCTTTAATTGCTGGCATGGGTAAAGATGATGAAGATGATGATTTTACACAAACTGATTTATATAAAAGATGGTTAGCTCAAAAACAAGAATGGGATCAAACATTTGCACCCGTAGGTGATCCAGCTAACTTTCAACGTATTAGATTTGCAGCTGATGGCGGAAGAATTGGGTATGCTGGTGGTGGAAATGATGATGAGAAAGAATTACCACATAGAACGGCTGCTTTAAAAGCAATGTATGGATTAAGAAGAGGGGCTCAAGAAGGTGGCTTAATGGATATGGGTGGTATGGAAAAAGATTATAGAAATGAAGGTGGCTTTGTACCAATAGGTGGACAAGAACGAGCTGATGATGTACCAGCTAGATTAAGTAAAAATGAATTTGTATTTACAGCTGATGCTGTAAGAAATGCTGGAGGTGGAGACATCGACAAAGGAGCAGAGATCATGGAAAATTTAATGGAAAATTTAGAAAAAGGTGGTAATGTATCCGAGGAATCTCAAGGATTAGAAGGAGCAAGAAATATGTTTGCCACATCACAAAGATTAGAAGGAGTTTTATAATGGCTGTAACTGAACAAAGACAATTATTTGCACCACAGATAGAATCTTTAGCAGAACAATATGCTAAAACTATGGGCACACAGGCTGCAACACCTTTTACAGCTGCAGATATTACTGCAATGGCTCCAAGTGTTGCGCCGCAAACAGCGTTACAACAACGAGCAACACAATTAGCAACACAAGCAACAGCAGGATTAGGTGCTTATCAACCATATGTTACAGCAGCAGACACACAATTAGGTTTAGGTGCAACACAATTAGGAACAGCAGAACAAGGATTAGCTGGTATTGGAGCAGCTTATGCATCACCAGCAGTTACAGGAATTGGTCAAGCACAAACAACATTAGGTAAAGTAGATCCATATATTCAAGCAGCAGGAACAGGATTAGCAGGAGCTGGTACAACTTTAGGAGCTGCAGGAACAGAATTAACAGCAGCTGGAGGAGCAGGTCAACTAGGACTTGGAATGGCTGGTCAACAACTAACTGATGCGGGAACTGCAATGGGCGGTGCTCAACAATATGTTACACAAGCTGCAGGATTAACAGGACCAATGACTGGACAACAGTTAACGGACTACATGTCTCCTTACCAATCACAAGTTATTCAAACAACATTAGCAGAATTTGATAAGCAAGCAGCAATGAGACAACAAGGCATTTCTGATGCAGCAGTTGCAATGGGTGGCTTTGGTGGTGGTAGAGAAGGTGTTATGCAATCAGAATATATGGCTCAATCAGATAGAGATAGAGCTATGTTAGAAGCACAATTACAACAACAAGGATTCAGCCAAGCTCAAGCTGCAAGACAGGCAGATCTTGCATCTAGATTAGGAATTGGTGGAGCACAACAACAATATGCACAAGGCCTATCTGGTCTAGCTGCTCAAAGAGCAGGACTTGCTGGACAAGCTGGTCAGTTCGCAGGAGCTAGAGCAGGTTTAGCTGGTCAAGAAGCAGCACTTGCACAAGGACAATTAGGTTTAGGTGGTGCTCAACAAGCATTAGCAGCATCACAATTAGGTGCTGGACAAGCATACTTGGCACCAGGACAAATGATGGCTGGTATTGCTGGTCAACAAGCAGGCACAGCTGGTCAAAGAGCAGCACTAGCACAGGCACAATTAGGTGCAGCAGGAGCATTACAAGGCTTCCAAGGAACAGATATCGCAAGAGCGGGTCAAGTGGGCGCAATGGACCAAGCTTATGCACAAGCTGTAACAGATGCACAAAGAGAAAAAGCAAGAATGGGTCTATACGAACCAATGGAAAGACTTGGATTCTTAGGATCTGGTTTAACTGGATTGATGGGTGGAATGGGTCCACAATATCAATTCGCTACTCAACCAAACCCTAACCCATTAGCACAGGCTCTTGGAATGGGGCTTAGTGGTGCAAGCATATACAAAGGTTTGATGGGGAATTAATGAACAGAACTTTAAGAAGACCAATGTTTAGAATAGGTGGTCAAGTCGCTGAAGGAATTACTTCAGGGTTATCACCAAGACAAGGCTATGCAACTAACGAAGATAATCTTGTAAAACAAAATGATTATTCAAAGATGAAAATTAGTGACTTAGGAAACATGAACATTGGACAATTGCAAGAGTTATCAAAGTCAATGGCCTACAAACCAAAAACTAATGTTTGGGATTACATAGGGGAAATAGGTTTAGATTTAGCATCAAGACCATCATCAGGAAATATTGTAGGAGACATTGCTACGTCAATGAGAGAACCTTATTCAAGATATATACAACGTAAAGGTTCAGCAGCGGAACAAGCTTATGGAAGTGAAGCTGATATGTTTAAAACGATGTTATCAGCACAGGCAGAAGTACTTGGAGCTGAAAAAGAAGGTGGCGACTGGTTAGAGCAATGGAAATTTGAACAGATTCCAAAATTAAATAAAATAATTAGTGAGCTTACTAAAAAACAAAACGAGGGAACTTTAACAGCAGAAGAAGAACTTGAGTTACAAAATGCTCTTGATCAAAAAGGAAGAATTGTAAAAATAAGTCCAGTTTTACAAGCATTCCTTGGAACAAAACAGGGTGGCTACATGGTAACTGATGAAATGACGAAACTTTTATTAGAAGATCAAAAACTACCTGAAGAAGAACGAAAATACAAAAGTAAAAGAGATCCACAACTAGCAATTGATGCCATAGCAAATGTTGAATCTAGATTAAAGATGGCTGAAGGTGGTAGAGTTGGTTATCAGAGTGGTAATATGGTTCAGCCTAACGCAATGCAAGCAGCAATGCCCATGGACCAAGGATCTGAAACACCACCAGAAGTACAAAACATAGACTATGATACATTAAGAGCAAGACTACCTGCAACTATAACAGATGACATTGTAAGATTAATCTCAACAAGTGCTGAAGCTATGGAAGATTTTGCAACAATACAAACACAGCAAGATATAAACAATTTCAATGAGAAATATGGTGTTGAATTAGTGTTACCAGCGGAGGCGTAATGGCCCGTATATCAAAACCTTACGAAGTAATAAGCGAAAAAAAAGATAAAAAAGCTATAACAAAACTTTCTGAAGCTCAAGAAGTTATATTAAAATATATGCAAGGTTTAGAACCAACTAAACCTGTTAAGTGGATTAAACCTTTTAAAGAATCATTTAAACCTTTAGAAGAACAGAAAGATAGTAGTTTAGCTAGATTAGCTTTTACCTTAAACCCTCAATTAAGATTTCACATTAATAACTCTTTGTCAAAAAAAGAAGGTAAGTATGTAGACATCAATGAGATGTTAAAAAGTAAAGATGAGAAAGATTATATCTCAGGACTAGATGAAATTAGAACTGGTGTAGAAAGTGGTGCCCATAATCTTGGAGCATCTGTTGGTAGTTTATTATTTGCAGGAACGGACCTTGTAGCTAACACAGAATTTTTAGAAAAGTTTGAAGAGTTAATGAAGAAGAGTAGACCCGAGCAACCTGAAACATGGAGAGGTGAACTTATATCTTTGATGACTTCATTTGGTGTACCTGGATCATTAGTTACAAAAGTAATGGCAAGAGCAGGAAAAGTTGGACAGATTTCAAAAGTTGTTAATAAATTTAATAATCATAAAGCAAGTAAGATTGCTATGCGTGTTGGTAACTGGGCAACCATTGGTGGTGTTACAGACTTTTTAGTAAACTATGAAGGAAGACCTACATATATGAAACCTGAAGACACTAGTCAATTAAAAGGAAGAAAAAAAGCAGCAGCTGAATTTAGAAACAGAGTTAAATTTGGATTTGAAGGAGCAACTATTGGAGGTTTATTTCCTTTAGTAGGTAAAGGTGCACAACTTGGATATAAGTATGGACTAAGACCTGTTGGCGAACCAGTTATTGGTCTTGGTACAAAGGCCGTAAACAATTTAACGTTTAGACCTATAAGTTATATTCTATCAAAAGATAAAACTGTACTACCCGCTGTTGCTAAAGGAATAAGAGGCACATCTAAATTTACAGCGATGAAAATACTAGCTCCAATGTATGCTAATAGATTTAATTTTGGTAAAGGATATTTTCAACTTCCACCATTCCATCAATGGAGATTAGGTGACGTAAATAAAAAAGGTTTAGCACAACAAAGATTAAAAAAACTAGACGACTTTTTATCTTTATTTAGAGCTTATGGTAAAGCACCAAAGGATATAGAAAACGTAACAGAAATAGTATCTACATTTATAAAATCCAAAGCTAGAAAAATAAATAGAATATACGAAGGACTTGAAAACAATGCATATAAATTAGCTAAACAATTTGAGAAAAGATATAACACTAATAAAACATCTCCTGTTGGAGAAAAATATTTTCTAGATGAAGTAGAAATGTTTCTTAGAGGTCAAAGAAAAATAGGTGATCTTCCTAAAGAACTGCAAGGACTATCCCTGGATTTACAAAAAAATATAAAAGCTATCATGGGTGAACTTAGAAAAGCTTTACCTAAAGGAAAAGATGCGGACGAAGTTGTAAAAGCTTTAAATAATGTTCTTACAAAAGATGTTAAGAACTATATGGTTAAATCCTTTAAAACATTTACTAATCCAAATTATACACCAGATAAAAAAGTATTTGATAATGCAGTTAATTGGTTAGCTAGAAATGTAGTTGCTAAAAATAAAGAACACAAGAGAGCTGCATTAAAAGAGTATGGTGGTAACATGAAAAGATACGCTGAAGATGTGGCTAATAAAATTTTAGTAAGTGGTAGAGGAGAAGGAAGAAATCCTCTTCAAATGTTAAAATTTATAGGTCAAAAAATTATGTTACAAGGTAAATATAAATTTTTAAGAACGGGAGAAGAACTTCCTGATGCTATTAGAAAATTATTAGGTGAAGAAAATAATTTAAAAGCAGCTATAATGTTTACAACTACTGATGCAGTAGCTGCACTAGCTCAAAAAAGAGCTGCGGATTTTATAGCTCAATCAGGATTAAAAAATGGTTGGTTATTTGCAGACGAAGCAACTGCTATAACAAAGTATCCTAACGCACAACAAATCATGGATCTTCCACTATTAGGAAACCAAATGAAAACAAATTTAATAAATCTATGGACTTCCCCAGAATATGTTCAAATGCTTAAAGGAAGTGGAGGTGGATTTCATTCAAAAGTTTTAGCAAACTTTTATAAAAATTGGATACTTAGACCTAAGGCAATGGTACAGGCTGGTAAAACTGTATGGTCTCCTCAAACTCAGGTGCGTAATGTAACTGCAGGTACTTTATTTGCAACAATGAGTGGACACATTGGCCACAACGCAAGTTTAGGTGATTCAATAAGATTAGTTTTAAGAGATATATATAAATCAGGAAGAATTACAGATGAAGCTGCATTTAATACTCATGTAGAAAAACTTATTAAACTTGGAGTATGGGATGAAAACGTTGTAGCTTCAGAACTTAGAGCAGTCTTTAATGATATTAAAGCTGGTACTATTAAAACAGAAGAAGAGATGATTGAACATTTATTAAAGAAAACTTCTATAACTGAAAAAGCTGCAAGACTATATGCTGGAGGAGATAACGTTTGGAAATCATATGGATTTGAATTTGATAAATCAATGTTGAGCCAAGGTTTAAAATCTGTTGATGATGTTGAAGCATGGTTCAGGCACATGGGTGCTAACTTTAATAGAAATGATTTAATTACACAGGTTCCAAAGTCATTGGACGAAGGGTTAGATGAAGCAGCAGCTTATCTAATTAGAAATTCTTATCCAACTTATAGTAAGGTCCCACCTATTATACAAAACATAAGAAAATGGCCTATTGGAAACTTCGTATCTTTCCCTGCAGAAATTATAAGAACAGTACCAACTAATATATCTATGGCATTAAAAATGGCATCACATCCTAATGCTGCAATAAGACAAATGGGTTTAAGAAGATTAATGGGTACATTTTTAGCTACCTATGGGATAGGAAAAGGAGTAATGGAAACTGCTTATTATTTAACAGGTACGACAGAAGCGCAAATGGATGCATGGAAAAGATCTGTTGGTGCACCATGGGATAAAAACAGAAACATTGTACCTATAACAAGTTTTAAAAATGGAGAAGCATCAGCAGTAAACTTTTCTTACTTTACACCCTATGATTTATTTGACACGGTCATACAATCTGCAATGAACAAGGCTTATGCACAAAAATTAAATCCTCAAGAAACTAATAACTATATTATGCAACAAGTTTTTGCAACAGATGGTCCTGTATGGGAATTACTTTCACCATTCATATCAGAACCGATAGGTTTTGAAAGATTCTATGATGTAACTATTAGAGGTGGTAAAACTGCTGAAGGTTTTAGAATTTATACAGATTCTGATTTAGAGCAAGATCTTGGAGCAGTTATTCAAAAATCTTTATATCATATTATAGATGGTGTTAAGCCTGGAATATTATCAAGTGCTGAAAAACTTAAAATGGCTATTGAAACTGACCTTACTAGATCAGGTAAAGAAGTTAATCTTAAAGACGAACTTCTAGCTCTGCTTACTGGTACTAGAATTATAAGAATAGATGCTAAAAAAGATATACAGTTTATGGCATCAAACTTAAATAGAATTCGTAGAGGAATTGATGACACAGAAAACTTTTATACTGTAGAACACTGGGAAACACATACACCTAATGAAATGATTGATCAGTATAGAAAAATGCTAGAAGAAGATTTTAGAATACAAAAAGAAATGTATATTAAATTAAAAGACCTTCAAATGTTAGATTTAGATGAGAGAGATATTGAAGAACTATTGGAAGAGTATGGATTAAATCCTCAATTAGCTGGTAGTTTAATAAGAGGAGAATATACTCCAATTAATTATTCACAACCAAGATTTGAGAAAAAGAAAAAACTAATAGAAAATTATTTAGAAAAAGTAGAAGAAAGAACAGGAAGTATAATTCAATTAGATGAAGATTATATTTTTCCTGAGCGTGAATTTGATGAAATTTTAAGAGACTACGATAGAAAAGAATTTTTTCCTGAAACATTTGACGAAGAAAGTGGAGAAATGATTGGTGGTTACTATCCTGAAAGAGTAGAATATTTAACAGATAAAAAAGGAAATCTTGTTAAAGATGACAATGGTAATCCAATAGCAGATCCAAACTTCTCTCAGAGAATGCTACAAAAAGTTGTACCTACAATAAAAAAAGGTATTGAAAAATTATTTAATCCTTTGGGTGATGTTATGGGTAAAATAGAAACACCACCATTATCAAAAACACCTATGCCTGATCAAAAATTAGTAGCAAGTAAGCCACAAATTAACCAACAAACAGGCTTGACACGTACGCAAAGTGCACTACTATCACCAAGCGAACAAGTGATTGCTAGGAGAACATAATGGCACTTAAAATTTCAGAAGAAGCAGCCGTACAAATGCCGATGAAAACGGTTGCCAGCCTGATCGCGCTGGTCGCAATCGGCACCTGGGCTTTTTTTGGTATCCAAGAAAAATTAAATTCAAACTCAACAAAATTAGAACTAATGGAAAAGGATCTTATAGAAAACACAGCTTTTAGAATAGGGTGGCCTCGGGGTACTTTAGGAAGTCTTCCGGCTGATTCAGAACAATTTATGCTTATCGAGGAATTGTATAAGCAAGTAGAAAAATTACAGGAACAACAAGAAGCTGGAATTCACAATGAAGTTATGATAAGATTTTTGGATGAACAAGTAAAAAAACTACAATCAGATGTAGAAAAACTTAAAGACTCTAACAGAGAAATACATTATAAAAACGGTAACGGAGGATAAAATTTTGGAAGAAATAGTAATAGCGTTATTGATGATAGTCAACCAAGAAATTAAAGAACATCGTATTCAACCCTCGATGTCCGTATGCCTTAAAGGGGCACGTATAGCAAAACGTGAATCAAAAGAACGTGTACAATATCAGTGTATAAAATCATTGGCTGAGACTGAGATATATTTAGGTGAAAAATCAATTGTTAAATTAATTCTTAAATAATTATGAAAAAAGATAGAGCATTACAAAAAATTGAATCACACGAAAAGTTATGTAGAATTATGCAAAAACAAACTTACGATAAAATACATAAATTAGAACATCAAATAAACAGAATAGAAAGTATTTTATTAGTGTCTGTAGGGGCCTTGATTACAGGTATGGCATATGTTATATTCACTTTAGTAATAAGGTAGGAAATATGAAACTATCAAAACATTTTAAACTTGAAGAGTTTACTAAATCAATGACCGCTACACGTAAAGGCATTGATAATTCACCAGGAGCTGGTGATATTAAAAACTTAGAGAACGTGTGCTATGAAATACTAGAACCCGTTCGAGCACACTTTGATAAGCCAATCACAATAACGTCCGGCTACCGTAGCGAAGAGCTATGTGAGGCAATAGGCAGCCGGAAAACATCACAGCACGCTAAAGGTCAAGCAGTTGATTTTGAAATAGGTGGTGTACCAAATATTAAAATTGCGTACTGGCTTTCTAATAACGTAGACTTTGATCAATTAATTCTAGAGTTTTACAACCCCAAAGATCCAGCAGGTGGCTGGGTGCACGTTAGCTACAATGAAAAAGGTGCTAACAGAAAACAAGTTCTTACTTACGACGGCAAGACCTATGAAAATGGCCTCCCAGATATGAAATGGTCAGGTGGAAAAGTAGTAGGATAGGGTTGTAATCACCACAAAATAGTATATATAAGTCTTAAGGGTGCTCTTAGAGGCCCTATTTATTAACTGTCTAAACAAGGAGGTTAAATGACAATCAATAAATTACCATCAATCTTTAAACAACTAAGACCTGTATCAATAGGGTTTGACAATATCTTTGATCATTTTGAAAGAATGTTCGATGATAGTGATGAATTCTTTCGTACGCCTACAGCGTCATTCCCTTTTTATAATATTGTAAAAACGGGAGACACAACTTATGATATTGAGTTGGCTTTAGCTGGGTATTCAAAAGATGAAGTATCAGTGGAATATGCGGATAACTTATTACGTATTACTTCTAAAAAATCTGATCCTTTAGATACAATGGATAATGGAGAAACTAAAAAGGGTACAATTCATCAAGGAATTGCTAAAAGATATTTCTCTAAAGTTTTTACCATCGCTGATGACGTAGAAATCAAAGGTGCTAAGTTAAAAGATGGATTACTGAAAGTATCTCTAAATAAGATTCTTCCAGAAGGCAAAAAGCCAAGAAAAATCGAAGTAAAATAGTCAATTTGAAAATTTGCGCGCGCTACGCGTATAGTCCTACGTTTTACTGGACTAAATCCAGTCTTTTAAGTCTTCTCCTAGTACTTGAGAGGCAATATTGACTTTATCGCGAAGTGCTTTGACAATTTTTTCATCAACGGTGTCTTCTGCAATAATATCAACGTACGTGACATTTTTCTTTTGACCTATTCTGTGCGCTCTATCTTCTGATTGGAGTCTTTTCTCTAAATCATAGCCATTAGAGTAATAGATAACAGTGTTGGCTGCGGTAAGTGTTATACCGTAGCCACCTGTTTGAGGTGTTCCTACTAAAAATCTACATTTATCATTATTTTGAAATCTTTTTATATGCTCTTGTCTTTCTGATTGAGGCGTGAGCCCATAATAATCAACAATGGAGCCTGGACCATGGACCTTAACAACTTCCTTAATAATGTTTATAATGTCATGTTGGTAATTTGCCCAAATTATAGCTTTTCCTTCTAATTCATCTAAAACGCTCATTAATTCATTAATTCTATTATTAGCTATTTCTTGTGTAGTGCCATCATCAGCAGTGAAGTGACCACACGTAATTTGATGTAATCTCATTAATTGAGTTAAAACAGTCATAGTGCTTGTGACTTTGCCATTTAAGTGTGCTAATGCTGTTTCTTTCATCTGAGTATATATTTTTCTTTGATCTGCAGATAGATTAATTTGTCTTTTAGTCCAATTTTTTTTTGGTAAATCTAAACAATCTTCTTTTAAAACTCTGTAAGAAAATCCTTTTAACTGATCAGACAATTCACCTAAATTTTTAAATTTATCTACCACTTGTATTGATCTTCCTCTTATATTTAAAGTTTTCATTTCTGCATATCTATTTCTAAACGCGTAATATGAAGTAAAGTCCAATAACCAAGAACTTAGAAATTCACATTGACTATATAAGTCTAATGGGTTTTTTGTAACAGGAGATCCTGTCATTATTCTTCTATATTTAGTTTTAGTTGATAATTTAAGTATATTTTTAGTTCTTTGTGCTTTAGGATTTTTAATAGTAGTGCTTTCATCAATAGCCATTAAAGCTTTATGTGAAGATAAAAATTTATAGGCAAAATCAGTTCCTTTAGTAGTGCTAAAAGCTTCAACATTCATAACTAAAATATGCAAAGCTGTTTCTATCTCAAATAAACTTTCCAGTTTTTCTTGTTGTTTTTTAGATATATTTGGTTGCCATAATACTGACACATTTTCTATATGATCTGGTAAGTGAGTTGGTAATTCTTGTTCATACCAAGTTTTAACAACACCTTTGGGTGCCACAATTAGAACACCATCTATTTTGCCTTTGTCATAAAGCATTGCTGCATTGTCTATAAGCACTTTAGTTTTACCAGTACCCATTTCCATAAAATAGGCAAAAGTTTCCCTATTCCATGACTTCTCTAAAGCAGTCAATTGATGCTTATACGGCTTTGTCTTAAATTTATAATTCATAATTTTTCTTTCTATGGGTTGACATATAATCCATGATGAACTATATGTCAAGTATGAAAGAAAAAATAGTTTATGTCGTACAAGAAATAGCAGGGACACAATCGGGAAATCCTAAAATTAATATTATGGGTGCTTCTGAATATGGAAAATTTAAATTTCTATTACCTGAATTTTCACAAATAATTTTTTCACCAGGTCCTTTAATTTTTAAATTAAGAAAAGCTTTAAAGGATTTTAATGAAGAAGATTATTTATTATTAACAGGAGATCCTGCAATAATAGGTGTAGCATGTTCTATAGTTTCTGACATTACTAATGGAAAGTACAATCTATTAAAATGGGATAAACAAGAAAGAAAATATTATCCTATATCAATTAACTTATATGAGAAAGGAGAAATCGATGACAATTGATTTTGAAAAAGACCAACAGGAGATTATTAAAAAAACTGATAATATACAAGGTTTGGCAGATCAAGTTGAAAGATTACAAACTTATCAACTTATGATCGATAACACAGAAGAAAAATTAAAAGGATATAAAAAGAAATTAGAACATATATCTGGAGAAGTAATTCCAACCATGATGGCTGAGATGGGTTTATCTCATCTTAAACTTATGGATGGATCTTCAGTAGATGTTAAGCCTTTTTACAGTGCAAATATTGCTGTAGCTAATAAAGAAAAGGCGTTTAAATGGCTTCGTGACAATGGGCTAGGAGATATAATCAAAAACGAGATATCCGTGTCTTTTGGTCGTAACGAAGAAAACAAGGCAGCTGATTATGCTTCCCTTGCACAAGAGCGTGGGTTTCAGCCAACACAAAAGATGAAGGTTGAGCCCATGACTCTTAAAGCGCTAGTCCGTGAGCGTACTGAGGCAGGTAAAGACATGCCAACGGAACTTTTCAACATATTTGTTGGAAATAAAACAACAATAAAAAGGAAACAATAAACATGAACAATGTAACAACTAAAACAAATGCAGGTGCGCTGTCTACGAATATTTTCGAAGCAGATGCAAATGCTGGCTCTCAAAATATGACGCAGGAAGATCTTGCGTTACCATTTTTGAAAGTCTTGGGGCAGTTATCTCCTGAAGTAAACAAGATGAATGAAAAATTCATTGAGGGTGCAGAACCAGGAATGATATTTAACACTGTCACAAATCAACTTTTTGATGGCAAAAAAGGAGTAGATGTTATTCCAGTTTTTTACGAAAGAAAATACGTGGAATGGCAAGACAGAGGCGCAAGCCAAGGTTCTCCTGTAGCTATTCATGATGCTGATAGTGATATTGTTAGTAGCACTACTAGAGATAAATCATTTAAAGATCGTTTACCTAATGGAAACTATTTAGAAAATACAGCGAATCATTATGTTATTTTTATGAATGGTAGTCCATCTTCAGCTTTGATTTCTATGAAAGCTACTCAATTAAAAGTGAGTAGAAAATGGAACTCAATGATGATGGGTATTAAACTAAATGGTAAAAATGGTTTATTCACACCGCCTACATACAGCCACATTTATAATCTAAAAACAGTTCAGATGTCTAATGACAAAGGAACTTGGTTTGGATGGGATGTGACTAAAGTTGGCCCAGTTGAAAACAAAGGAGTGTATGAACTTTCCAAAAACTTTGCTACACAAATTAGCAAAGGTAAGGTCAAAGTTAAACACGGAACTGAAGAAACTTCAAGTACACCATACTAACCGAATCCTAGGTAGTGGGCGTCTAAGCGAGAGTGGAAACGCCCACTTGAATTTTTATGTCAGTAGAAAATTTTAAAAATATATTTCAAGGATTAGAACGCGCACGTGGTGTCACTTATGTTGATAAAAAAGGTGCAGATGGACAAAAGATAAAAGGAAAATCTTTTGTAGCACGTGAATCAGTCACAGAAGAACTCTGGTCAAATCACTTACAAGGTAAAGAACCAAGTTTAGGTATTATTCCAATTACTGATGAAAATAAATGTAGGTGGGGCTGCATTGATATAGATTCATATGCAGGGTTTGATCATAAAAAATTAATTAACAAAATTAAAAATTTAAAATTACCATTAGTAGTATTTCGATCTAAATCGGGGGGTGCTCATGTTTTTTTATTTACAGAAGTTCCAGTAGAAGCAAAAATAGTAAGAGATAAACTTTTATCTATTAGTGCTGTATTAGGTTATGGGGGAGCAGAAGTTTTTCCAAAACAAATAGAATTAAAATCGAAAGATGATACAGGAAACTTTTTAAATTTACCATATTTTAATGGTGATAATACAACAAGATATGCATTTAAAGATGATGGCACAGCAGCAAATTTAGAAGAATTTTATGGAATCTATAATAATGTAAAACAACTAGATGTTGGTTCCATAAAAGTAGAGAGGCCTCAATCAGAATTTTCTGACGGGCCTCCTTGCTTAGAATCGTTAACACAAAGTAAATTAAGTGATGGAAGAGATAGAGTTATTTATCAATTTATTCAATATGCAAAAAGAAAATGGCCAGAAGAGTGGCCTAAAAAAATAAATCAATTTAATTATACACATTTTGTAGAACCACTAGAAGATAAAGTTATTCAAGATAAGATAAAATTTCACAGTAAAAAAGATTTGGGATTTAAATGTAATGAAGAACCAATGTGTAATCATTGTGATAAATTGTTATGTAAAACTAGGAAATTTGGAATAGGTGGGGAATCCGTATTTCCTACTCTGAGTGATTTACAGAAAGTAGAATTAGACGAACCATATTACTGGGTTAATGTAGATGGAGAAAGAATAAAATTAGATACTATTGATTCTTTATTAGAACAAAGACTATTTAGAAGAACTGTTGCAAAACAAATAAATAAAAAACCACCAAGAATTACAATAAAAGAATTTGAAAAATATACAGATATGCTACTTGCAGGAGTAGAAATTATAAAAGCACCAATTGGATCATCATTAATTGAACAATTAAAAGATCATTTAGAAGAATATTGTACTAATGATTCAGCAGCGACAACAAATAAGGAAGAAATATTTTTAGGAAATGTATGGACATCAGAAAGTAAACATCACTTTATATTTAATAAATTTTTTCATGGTTATTTACAAAGAAGAAAATGGCCAGAGAAACATCAAACTACACAAGATTTATTAATTCAACATTGTGGTTGTACGGACGATAGAATTTATATTGGTAAGAAAAGACCAAGTGTGATGATAGTAGACGCGTTTGAAAAACCAGAAAAAGTTTATAATCAAAAACAACTTAAGCCAAAGGATTCATTTTGAAAACAATTGTATTAGGACCACCAGGAACTGGAAAGACTCATACTCTTTTAAATAAAGTTGATGATTATTTAAAAGAAACTGACCCAGATAAAGTAGGTTATTTTGCTTTTACTAGAAAAGCAGCAAACGAAGCAAGAGATAGAGCTGTCAAAAAATTTAATTTAACAGAAGATGATCTTCCATATTTTAGAACACTACACTCACTAGCATTTAGACGTTTAGGAATTAACAAAGAAAACGTTATGCAACGTAGACATTATGAAGATTTAGGAAAGAAGATTCAAATACCTATAGATTATAATGATTATGATGATGAAGAAACTGGTTTATTTACTACAAAAAGTGATTACCTAAGAATTATTAATCTTGCAAAATTAAGAAACATTTCATTAGATCAACAATTTAATTTAAAAGAACATACTCAAAAATTAGAATATAATAAACTTGTTATCATAGCTAATGAATTAGACAGATATAAAAAAGACTATGGTCTTATAGACTATAATGACATGATATTAGATTTTGTTAAGTCAGATAAATCTCCTAAGTTTGAAGTAGTATTTGTTGATGAAGCACAAGACCTATCCCGAATGCAATGGGATATGGTAGGTAGTTTTAATACACAAGATTCTTTTATTGCAGGAGATGATGATCAAGCAATATTTAGATGGGCAGGAGCGGATGTGGATTCTTTTATTACACAAAAAGGAAAAATTTTAAATTTAACTCAATCAATGAGAATACCTAGAAAGATTCATGACTATGCTATGAAGATTATAGAAAGAGTCTCCAACCGATTACACAAAGAATGGAAACCAAAATCACATGAAGGAGCAATTAGTAAGTATTGGAATTTTGAAGATATTAATATGAATAAAGGAAACTGGCTAGTATTAACCAGAACAAGATATCAATTAAAAGCTTTAGAAGATGTATTAAAAGAAAAAGGATTATATTTTGAAGACAGATTTAATAAATCTTACGAAAAAAGCATTCAAGAAGCAGCACTCAACTGGGAGCATTTAAGAAAAGGACAATTATTACATTACAAAGATATTATGAATATATCTCAGTACATGAGTCCAGCTAATTGGGAAAAAAATAAATTAAAATCGTTGTCTAAAGAATCATTCTATGGAATAGACCAACTAACAAAAGGACATGGTCTTAATACCAAAAGTACCTGGTATGAATGTTTTGACAATGCTGGATCAAGAAGAATTACTTATATTAGAAAAATGAGAACTAATGGAGAAGAATTAAACAAAGAACCACGAATTAAATTATCTACTATTCACAGTGTTAAGGGTGGAGAAGAGGATAACGTAATCATACTACCAGACCTTACTATGAATACTCAAAAATCTTATGAAAGAAATCGTGATGATGAGAATAGATTATTTTATGTGGGTGCAACTAGAGCAAAAGAGCATTTACACATTGTAAGACCTAAAGATGAAAATAAAGCATTTCCAATGGGGGATGTGTGAGCGATATATATAAAAAGCAGGTAGGTGGTACCCACTATCAGTCTATGGTCATTCAACCATCAGAATTTATAAACAAAAATAATATTCCATTTGCTGAAGGAAATGCAATAAAATATTTGTGTCGCCACAAACAGAAAAATCAAAAACAAGATTTATTAAAAGCAAAACATTATATTGACATGGCTATTGATAGAGACTATCCTGAAGAAGTGAAAGAGATAAAAAAAGAAAAGAAAAATTCATGGGGAATAGTTAAGTAATGCAAATTCCTCTTTTTAAACCACAAACAGAATGGCTGCCACCAACAGAATTTCCAGATCTATCTAAGCACGATGAAATAGCAATTGACTTAGAAACAAAAGACCCTGACCTAATCAAGATGGGTTCAGGATCTGTTACTAATAGAGGAGATATTACAGGAGTAGCTGTGGCTGTTAGAGGATGGTCTGGTTACTATCCAATTGCACATGAAGGTGGTGGTAATATGGATCGTAAAAAGGTTTTGAAATGGTTTCAAGGAGTATTATCTACACCAGCAACAAAAATCTTTCACAACGCCATGTATGACGTTTGTTGGATCAGGGCGTTAGGTTTAAGTATTAACGGTAAAATAGTGGACACGATGATCGCATCTGCCCTTGTTGATGAAAATCAAATGCGTTATGACTTAAACAACTGCAGTAAAAGATACACTGGAAAAACAAAAAATGAAACAGATTTATATGCAGCTGCAAAGGATTGGGGGGTTGACGCCAAGGCAGAAATGTATAAACTACCTGCCATTTATGTTGGCGCATATGCAGAAAAGGATGCTGAACTTACATTAGAACTTTGGCAAGAACTTAAGAAAGAAATTTTACACCAAGATATACAATCTATTTTTGATTTAGAGACTGAACTTTTTCCTTGCCTTGTTGATATGCGTTTTTTAGGAGTTCGTGTAGACGTAGAAGCAGCTCACATATTAAAAGAAGACTTACATAAACAAGAAAAAGAATTATTACAAAAGATAAAAAAAGAAACACAAATAGATGTTCAAATATGGGCAGCGAGATCCATCGCGCAAGTTTTTCAAAAATTAAACCTACCCTATGACACAACTGAAAAAACAAATTCTCCATCATTTACTAAAAACTTTTTACAGAATCACCCCCACCCACTGGTGAAACGAATAGCCCGAGCTCGTGAAATAAATAAAGCCCATACCACATTTATAGATACCATATTAAAACATAATCATAAAGGAAGAATTCATGCTGAAATAAACCAACTAAGAGGAGATAATGGAGGAACAGTAACTGGAAGATTTAGTTATTCAAATCCAAATTTACAGCAAATACCAGCTAGGAACAAGGAACTTGGACCACGGATTAGGTCCTTATTTTTGCCGGAGGAAGGCCATACATGGGGTTGTTTTGACTATTCTCAGCAAGAGCCTAGGTTGGTAGTGCATTATGCAACTTTACAGAATCTCTATGGAGTGGACGAAGTATTGAATGCTTATCATGAAGGAGACGCAGATTTTCACGACATCGTAGCAGATATGGCAGAGATACCTAGATCACAGGCTAAGACTATAAATCTTGGTCTGTTCTATGGTATGGGTAAGAATAAACTACAAGCAGAGTTAGGTGTATCAAAAGATAAAGCTGAAGAATTATTTAGACAGTATCATGGCAAAGTTCCATTTGTTAAACAACTCATGGATGCTGTGATGAGAAGAGCACAGGACTCTGGTAAGATTAGAACTCTACTTGGAAGACTTTGCAGGTTTCATCTATGGGAACCAAATCAATTCGGGATTCATAAAGCATTGCCACATGATAAAGCGCTCATGGAACACGGACCAGGGATTAAACGTGCTTACACATACAAAGCTTTGAATAGATTAATACAAGGATCAGCTGCTGATATGACAAAGAAAGCTATGATAGAATTACACAAAGAAAAAATTATCCCACACATTCAAGTACATGATGAACTAGATATATCAGTTGATAATAATGCAGATAGGATAAAAGAGATAATGGAACAAGCAGTTTCTCTTGAAGTTCCTAATAAAGTAGACTATGAATCTGGACCAAATTGGGGTATAATAAAATAAAAATGGAGGGAACTATGGAAATAGTAAACAAAATAATTGCAAAAGTTACATCCGATAAAAAAACACAAATCGGTGTAGCCGTTGCTATATTTATTATTATAATTTTAATTATTTAATATATGATACATGGCCTATTTAAATGCAAATATTCCTGTGACCTATGCACAGATCAGGAGAGAATATCTCTACGATCTTAAGGATCATCATGGGGAAGTGGAAGACTGTATTATATTTGGCCTGGCATCGATTACAGGACGTCCTATACTCTTTCATGCTATTATGGAGAATGGTGCTGTATTCTATCGTCTCCCTATTTCGGCCTTCATTCAAAGAGGATTTGATGTCAAAGAAGTACCTAGGGTGCGACTTGACGAGCTGGAGCTTTGGAATTGTTTTAGTTACTATCCTGCTATTACTTCTTATGATATCTTAGACGGACAATCAGGTAAATATTTTGGCAAAGACAAAAAAACTTATGCAGGTGCGTATCTTTTTACTGTTGACTGGGCGCACCCAGAGAGTAATATAGTAGATACTGATCATTCAGAAATACCGCACGAACATAAGTGCGCACACATTCTCGCCCTAGAGAATGGAAATTATGCAGCACAACCTAACAATCGTATCCTTTGGGATATACCTTCATTCACAGTTAAGGATGAAGTGCCTGACTGGAAGGTGCAAACTTCTGAGTGGAATGTAGAAGACACTCGTAAATGGAAGACTGAAGATACTGATAAATTCTTCTACAAAATTGAGGAAAAGAAAAATGATTAAACACTTAATAAACTGGATTAAAGGATTATTTTACAAAGAAAAAAAAGATCCTCATTTAGAGTTATATGAAGATGTTCCAGAAAAAGAAATAAAAACAGTTTGCGAAAAACACCCAGACACTTTTAAAAAACAATGTCCTTCTTGCAGAGAGGCTACAAATGGCTAAGTGTAAAAATTGTCATTGTAATTGTCATTGCGATGGAGATTTGCACACGCACCACTTTGATAATGATGTTTGCATTTGTGACGATTGTACATGTAAAAATAAAAGAACTTATGAAAAAGAAAAAGATCATGCAACAGACATGTCTTTTGAAAATGAAGTAAAATATGATGGATAGATTTAAAAAATATTATTTTACAGGAATATTAATTATATCAATGTTAGCTATAGCTTTTTGTGCAAGACCAGCCTCAGCAGGATCAACACAAACAAACACCTCGGGAAGTAACACCGCAATTGAAGGTGGCTATACGTCAACTGCTACAACTACATATCAATCAGGTTCTGAATCTACGTCTACAACTAACAATACTACAAATTCAGATATAAGATCTTCACCACCATCGGCTGCAGCACCTTCTTATAATTCTATGACACAAGATGTATGTGCTGTCGGTGCTTCTGCAGGAATTCAAACATTTGGTGTAGGTGTCTCAGCAGGTAAGCACTTTATTGATAAAAATTGTGAAAGATTAAAACTAGCTAGAATACTTAATGATTTTGGTATGAAAGTTGCTGCTGTTGCAATACTCTGCCAAGATGAGCGTGTGTTTGAATCTATGATACAAGCAGGCACTCCATGTCCAATAGATGGTAAAATTGGTAAAGAAGCTAAAAAACTTTGGGCTAAATATGATCACGAAAGACCTGATTACGATACGTATGTAAAACGTATGAAGGCTAGAGAGAAAAAAGAAAAAGCAATTATTAAAAAAGAAGCTCTTGAAGAAAAGAAAAGACTAAAAGAAGAAGCTAAAATGACTAAAGAATTTGAAAAAATAGAATTAAACACTACTTTTGATAAAAAAGTAGAAGAAAAACTTAAAAAGAAAGTAGAGTGGGAGTCACCTAAATAATGCCTAGACCAGTTCGAAAGTGGATAGTTAGGTTAAGAATGTGGTGGGCAGATATTCGTGGACATCATGGAAAAAAATGGAATTACGAACCATCAGAAAATTACATGCGTAATGGAAAAAAATGATTTGGTTAACAATATTTATAGGAGCTAGTATATATGCGTATTTTGCTATTGACCGTTTTGCTGACGATATTAACCCTTACAACTTCAGCAGAAGAAATAACAACAGGTAATCTATTACCAAATGGCACTGGTTCTGCCTCTAACTTACAATCAGTAGACAACACAATACCAAACGTACAGTCAAGTTGTTCATCTTTTACGTCTGTCAATACTACATGCACAAATTCAAATTGGAATTACCAGGAAGTAGAAGTAGGTAGTACATCATCAGGTACAGGGACGTTAAATTATCAAGGATCCTTAGTTAATGTTGCAACTGGCGATGAAACTAGTACCCAGGCAATGTTAGACAATGGTGTTACACTAGATTCTACAACTATTATTCAAAACTGTGAGTGGTCTGGGTCATCTAGCGCATGTGGTCAAGCTCAGTCAGGCAGAGATACATTTAAAACTACTGTTAAAATACTAAACTCTGATGGCGAAGTATTATCTCAAGTAGATCAAATAAGAAATACAGACTCAGGATATTATGCAAACGCGCATAAATACACTGATCAAGTTATATATAATGGTAGTGGCTCTAATAAATTTGATTGGACTTGGACAGGGATAGATGGTGATTCTACTCCAGTTGATTTAGGTGGACCTAACCTGTTAGGTGCCAAACTAACTATGACTTATGACAATACGGTCATAGCAAATGAAATTATAGAAGAGATAGAGGATATATTTGAAGAGTTACAAGAAGAAATATTTGAAGAGTTTACATTTGAATATATTGAAGAAATGTTTGAAGAATTTACACTCATAGCACCACCTATGGAAGAAGTTATGGAAGAAGAATTTGAAGAAATAACATTTGAACCAATGTTAATTGTTATGGAAAAAATGCCTATGGAAGAGATTATGGAAGAAGAAATGATTATAGAAGAAGAAATAGTTATGGAAGAAGAAATAAGCACTTCTTTCTTTTCAATGATGTTACCACAAGAGGAGGAAATATATGAAGAAACAGAAGAGATCATTGCAAGCTTCTTACCGATGGTTTCTCAAGAAGAGGAGACATTCACAGAAGAAAAAATTACAGGAACTGGATCCATACGAATGGAATCAACCGAGGAAAAATTTGAAGAAGAAGTAATGGAAGAACCAAAAGAAATGGCACATTCTTTTCCGCAAGAAGAAATGATTGAAGAAAAAGAAGTGATGGAAGAAGAATCAGAAGAAATGGTTGAAGAAGAAGTTATGGAAGAAGAAAGCACTGAAATGGCTGAGGAGGAAGCTGTTGAAAAAGAGCCTACTAAAATGGTAGAAGCAACTAATGAAGAAGAAAAAGAAGAAGTTAAAGAAGAAAAATCTACTAGCGAAACTACTAAGAAGTCCGCTGTTCAGACTAAGAAGCTTACCGAACAAAAAAAGATACAACAGAAAAAAGCTATCGTTAAAAATCTTGCTAAAATAATGGATAAAGTTGACAAAGATATTAAAGATATATCCAAAAATTTAGCCGTAAAGAATATTATAAAAATGGAGGCTATGACAAGTGAACAAGCATCATTAAATGCCTACGCAAATACAGCATTTTATAAGCCAAAAGACATATATTTAGATCAATTAAATATCTTTGATTATAGGCAAATATACCCAAATACTAATCTTGCAACTTATATTCAAAATGATAAGATAGACATTAAAGCTAAAAAACTTAATAAAATAAAAATTAAGAAACAAAGGCTTTTAATGGAACTGGAAATGTTAAAAAATGGGTGATATATCAAGACCATGGAATAAAAAGAAAAAAGAAGTTAATAGACCTTATGCGGGTAAAGTAAAACCTTCTATTTCTTTTAAACCTACTGAAGAAGAACAGGAAAAAATAAAGCTTGGTTTTGGTACGTTTAATTATGAAACTGGTATATTTATGCCAAGAAAAAAAGTAAGAAGATGAAAAATCTTAAAGACCAACTCGCAGGAATAGCAGCATTAATTGCAGCAATCGTTGCAATAGGTGGTGGCTTTGTTAAGTATGGAGAAATTACAACTAAATTATCTGAAATAGAAGGTAGATCATCTACAGATTACTCTGCACAAATAGCAGTATTAGAAGAAAAAGTTGCTGCATTAGAAAACGTTGATACTTCACACGAGCATCCAGTTACTCATTCACATACTAAAACATTAGTTAATGAAAAAGAAATAGAATTACTAAAAGTTCAAATTGAAGAGATCAAGGTATCTACTTCAAACCCATTATCTCAATAATGAAAAAAGTATTTTTTATAATAGCATTATTCGCATTAAGTTCATGCGCAATAGGACCTAAATGTACATACACGCAAGAAGGAACAAAAGTTTCATCTTGGTTCTGGTTTACTAAAGAAGTACCTGTAGATTTAAGCAAAGATAATTGTAATTAATGTTTGGAAATATTAATTTAAAAGCTGAAATAGTAAATGGAACATGTCCTACTTGTGAGCAAGATACTCTTCTAGTATCTCTTACACCAGATCTTTTTAGATGCATTACTTGTGGTTCAGATTTAAGACAACACATAAATGGTAAAATTTCCTACATCCCACACGTAAACAATGCAAAAGATATAAAATTAGATCTTACCACTACAAATGGCTAAAGCGCCAAAATGGGGTGTAAATACCTATAAAAGAGACAAGCCAAGAAAAAGACCTGGAAGGCACAAAAAACGTAGAAATAAACACGAAAAAAGAATGGGTAAATTTCGTGGAAAAGGTAGAAAAGGGGGTTGACAATAATCCCTAGATATCCTATATATACAGAATGAAAGCAACAAAAAGAAAGAAGAAAACAATGAAAAAGAAAAAAGATAAAGTGCAAGAAGCAATTAATAAATATGGATTTAAATTCCATGCTTTTATGTTAGACTTGGATCATCAAATAAAGAATGACAAGGCTTTTAAAAACATAAAAGGAAATATGTTTGCTGGTATATGTATAGCCATGAGAAAAGATATTAATGGTTTTCTTAGATATGCGAGAAAATAATGAACATATTCTTCCTAGATAAAGATCCTAAGATCGCTGCACAGTTGCAGTGTGATAAGCATATAGTTAAAATGGTGCTGGAAACAGCACAGATGCTATCTACTGCAGCGCGTAAGCGTGGTTATGAGTTAGGTTATAAAGCAGCTTATCCAAAGCATCCTATGACGTTATGGATTAGCGAATCACCACACAATTACTCATGGGCTATACAACACGGTCTTGCTTTAGGTACAGAATATCAATTACGTTATCACAAAGTGCACAAATCACATGAAGTGATCAAAGAATTAGCTATGTTAGATAATGGAGACGCTACACAAATGACAAAACCACCACAGTGTATGCCAGACGAATACAAAACTGATGATTACGTACAGTCTTATCGTAACTATTATGTAGGCGACAAGAAACGTTTTGCACGGTACACGAATCGAACAACACCAGAGTTTATGCAATGAAAGAAAAAAAATTAACAATAACAAGTAAGAACATAAGTCCTAAGCAATGGTCTACATTACTTCTTGAATTAAATATGATAAAAGAGCAATGGAAACCATATGCTAAACTAGACATACATACATCAGGACTAAATAAGATAATAGCATGGGGAAAAAGAAAATATGATACTAGAGAAAATAAACGAGTCCGCAAAAATGTGGGAGAAAACAAAAAATCCTAAATATAAGGATTTGTGGTATAAACTTGTAAAGGAATTTGCAAATGGTAAAAACATTAGTAATACTAATTCTCTTGTTCGACGGAACACTAGTAAAAGAAAGACTAGATTTTTTAAAACCCGTAGAAGTTCACGAGTGTCTAATGTACGCTGACGAACATAGAGAAGCCATAGCAACTTATAAAGAATTTGATAATGCCATGCGTAATTCTTGGTATTTAAACGATGGCAGAGGAACTATACAAGGTTTCATCTGTGAATGATTTCAAAAGGACCGGCGTCCAAATAATGCCTCGCGCTATTCCCTGTACGTCAAGCTGTGACCTGGCTAAGGGTTCGTCCCGTGCCAGTAGCCTCGGAGCCTTTGCCCTTATAGTAGTACGTGCACGGAGGCTATAAGGGTTAATATGAATATATTAATAAGCATATTAATTGTACTAGGAATTTTCGCTTTGATTGTAGGTTTATTATTGATGTGGAATTATGAATAAACCTATCCTAAAGAGAGAGTGATAGGATAGGTATTAAAGGTAAGAAACTTCCTCTAACACATTTTTGCCACATTATCAAGTGTTTGTTTCAAATTCTTCATAACAAAAAAATTTAATAATAGTACCAAATTTATTTATATCTTTTGAACCTATATCTTTAGCTTTTCTAATAGATTCTTCATAACCAAATATCATACATTCATAATGACTATTAAATTTTTCAGGCCACTCATATGGTGGTAAACAAGTATTATAAACACTAGAACAAATAATTAAACCTAATATAAATTTCATCTTGACAATTCTCCTATTGATCCTATATAGTCATAATAAATAAATGAAAGGAACTATGACTGATATAACAAAATACCGTAATGTTTCTCTAACTCACGAAACATACAAGGTTTTAATTGCTTTGTCTAAAGTTTTATTGCCAGACGCAAAATTATCTATTAGCAAAACAATTGAATCACTTGCAAATGAGAAAGCGAAAAAGTTAAATGGTAAAATTAAAAAAGTATAGAGTACACAAAGCTATCTGCGATGTTTGTAATGGCAATGGCTTTGTTAAAATAATGAAAGAGGACAAGGAGCCGCATATTCACCAATGTTGGGAATGTGACTCGGAAGGAGAGTTCTATGTATATGAATCCAAAGTATCTCAACGCGATGATGCTGATAACGGTGATCGTAATACTGACAAGCTCCTGCACTAGAGATTTTGACCTAAATCCTTGGACGACAATAGTGAAAGAGGTAATAAAAAATGGAAATTAGCGCTGCAGCATACATCGCTGGATTGTTTGATGGCGAAGGATGTGTAACTTATTCTAAGACACCTAAGAAAAGGAAAGGTAAAAAGAAAGATTATAAAACTTGGAATATTAGAATGGAAATATCTATGACTGATGAATCAACCATTAGATATGTTCATGATGTATTAAAAGTTGGAACTGTAACCATTCGTAAGCCAACTAAATCTTGGATTGGTAAAAAAACACAATGGCGTTGGCGATGTAGTCACAGAGATGCTTACCTTGTTGCGAAAGTATTGTGGCCTTTTACACAAACAAAGTTGCATAAGATAGAACAAATTATAGACCACTACGATCCTAAAATTTTTGATGGTAATGTAGTGAGTTTATCACAATATAGGGAGACAATGAATTTAGAATGACAGAAAAAGGAACACAGTTTGGTATATTACACTGGGGACCATGCGTGGTTCATACTAAAATACAAAAACCAATATTAGATAAATTATACGTTGCAGCAATATCATCAAAAGAAAAAGCTAACAAGGAGCTAGCTGGTGTATTAGAGGAACAAATACATATAAAAGATCAAAATCAATTTAGTGATTTTTTTAATAATATTTTTACATTGTATAATCATGCTTTAAAGCAATGGCGTAAAGATATCAAAGAAGATCCTAAATATCATCTTGAAAAATTATGGTGTAACTTTCAAAAGAAAAATGAATTTAATCCACCACATTCACATAGTGGTGAATTATCTTTTGTCATATATTTAAAGGTACCCGAAGAGTTAAAAGAAGAAAACAAAAAGTATAATGGTTTATCTGCTGGTCCTGGTGGTATTACATTTTTGTATGGTCAAGCGGAAGATTATACTATTGCTAATCATAGTTTTTTTCCAAGTGAAGGGGATATGTATATATTTCCAGCGTATTTAAAACATTGGGTATATCCTTATGAGAGTGACTGCGTTAGAGTATCTGTATCAGGTAATGTTATTGATGGCTTAAAATTTAACCAAATGAAAAATAAAGTAGATAGAAAATAAACATGCAAATAGTACATCAACCCGATATATTTTTAAGAGAACCCACATCGGAAGTTAAATTTCCGCTCAGTACAGAAGATCAAATCATTCTCGATCAAATGGTAGATACCATGTACCGTAATAATGGTATTGGTTTAGCTGCTAACCAAGTTGGCTATGCAAGACGTATCTTTGTTATGGATACCAGTACAGATCGTGATAGCCCAAAAATTTTTATAAATCCTGTCATTGAAAAGAGAGCTAAAGAAAAACTAACAACAGAAGAGGGGTGTCTATCATGCCCTAATAAATTTGTTGATGTTCGTAGACCAATTTATGTAGGTCTAAAGTGGACTTGTAGACATGGTAAAGAACAATATAAAACTTTTTATCATTTACCTGCACGCGTGGTTCAACATGAGATGGACCATTTAGAAGGGAAATTGTGTATAGATTATGGATCAAAATGAAAAGCCTAAATGGGATGGTAGATCTCGTATATCTAATGATACCTATCGTGAAAGATGGGAAGAAATTTTTGGTCAACGCGAGCAAGAAGAATTAAAAGAAAGTTATAAGCAATCTTTAAGAAATAAAGAAGAACGAGATAAAAAAAGATACGGTGGAAGTGTAAACTTCCAAGAAGAAGGAGACTTTATTTTTTGTACTCGATGTAAAGATAATACTATTCATAAACCAACTTTTGGTAAATGTATGAAATGTGGATTAGAGGAATACAATGAAAGACAATGAAGAATGGAAGAAAGAATGGCAAGATATGCCTGAATTTGAAATGGAAGATTTGTCTTCCTTTAGAAAGATAGTAGTTCATTTTAGAAATCAAGAAGACATCGATAAATTTGCTGAATTGATTGGTCAAAAAATAACTAAAGCACCCAGTATCTGGTATCCTGAGTGGAAGAAGAGGAGATATGCTGACAAACGGTACGTTGATGAATCCTAAACATCCAGTTTATATAATATCTAAAGGACGATGGGATAGTCGTCATACGAGTAAAGCTTTAGAGAAGATGAATATGCCTTATTCTATTGTGGTTGAAGAAGAAGAGTATGATAATTATGCGAGAGTCATTAACGAAGATAAAATACTAATACTAACTGAGAAATACATCGAGGACTACGACTCATGCACCACGGACCATGGAACTGGCTCTGGTCCAGCTAGAAATTTTTGCTGGGAACATGCACTAGAAAATGGTGCCACAAGTCATTGGTTATTAGACGACAACATCAAAGCGTTTGGTAGAATAAATAGAAATTTATATATTCACGTTACATCAGGAACTATATTCAAAGCTGCAGAAGATTTTATCGAAAGATATGAAAACGTTGCACTCGCTGGATTTAATTATGATTTTCTAGCTAAAGCTAAAACAAAACTACCAGCATTTGTAACAAATACTAGAATCTATTCTTGTTTATTAATTAGAAATGACATACCTTATCGTTGGCGTGCAAAATATAATGAAGATACAGATTTATCTATTAGAGTTTTAAAAGATGGTTGGTGCACTATACAATTTAATGCATTCATACAAGAAAAAGCAACTACTCAAACTATGAAGGGTGGCAATGAAGAAATTTATAAAAATGGTACATTGGATAAATCTAAAATGCTAGCAGAATTACATCCAGATGTAGCTGAAGTTGTTTGGAAATTTAATCGTTGGCACCACAAGGTAGATTATAAACCATTTAAAAAAAATAAATTAAAAAAGAAAAAGGGATTAAAAATTAAAAAAGGAATTAACAATTACGGAATGAAAGTGATAAAGATATGTTAGGTTTATTTTTTCTTGGAATATTTTTAACAGTGATTGGATTATTTATTGCTTATTACATAGGATCTAAAAAATGATGTCAGATAAAGATATAAAGGAATTTCATGATTTAGATAAATTAAAAAACATGAAAAAAGCTAATAAATTCAACTATATACAAGGAAAACAGATTACAGATGAAGAATCTGGACATCGAATTTATGACATAGTAGGGTCTAGACTTCCATCTGTGACTACGATATTAGGACGAACAAAAAATCAACAATTTTTAAAAGATTGGAAGGCTAAAGTTGGAGAACAAGAAGCAGAACGAATCAAGAATCTATCTAGCAGGCGGGGAACTGCCATGCACAAATTCCTGGAGACTCATATCACAGGAGTTGGCTACGATGATCTTACAGAGATCGGACAAGCGGCGAAGCCCATGGCCGAAAAAATTATTGAAGTGGGTCTTACACCTGTCGAAGAATACTATGGTAGTGAGGTTATGTTACATTATCCTGGGTTATATGCTGGCAGTACTGACTTGGTATGTAATCATAACGGTTTAGATACTATTATCGATTTTAAACAAAGTAACCGTCCGAAGAAAGAAGAATGGATAGAGGACTATTATTTGCAAATTGCAGCATATTGTATGGCGCACGATTATGTCTATGCAAGTCAAATTAGACAGGGTATAATAATGATATGTACTCCTGACCTATATTTTCAGGAGTTTAAATTTCAAGATGAAGAATTAAGGTCGTGGAAACATAAGTGGCTCAAGAGACTGGATATGTATCACGAACTTGTTCATGATGAAAAGGAACAGGCTAATGTTGAAATGGATCCAGAAGAATTTAATGAAAAAAACAAAACCTAAAGTCTATGTGGCTATGCCATGTTATGACTCTATGCGAGTTGAAACCTGTGTATCTTTAATAGATACTTTTAGTGCTCTAGGTGGCTCTGGAATAGAGTGTAAGTTTAAATCAGTTAAAACATCCCTTGTAACACATGGTAGGAATTTGTTAACTGCAGGATTTATGGATAGTGGATTTGATTATATGTTATTCGTTGATGCTGATGTCGAGTTTTCTCCTGAAGCTGTAATGAGAATGTTAGTGCCCGAGAAAGATATAATTTGTACTCCCTATAGAAATAAGGAAGATCCTTGGATTGATAGATACTCTGTTAAATTTAAGGATAAAGACCACATTGAAATACTAGAGTGGGATATAATTGAAATAGAGGAAGGACCAGCAGGACTCATGCTTATTAGTAGAAAGGTTTATGAGAGATTAATGGATAAATACCCAGAGTTGAAGATTAAGTTTAATGAAGCGACACGTGAAAAGATGAATAAGGAGATAGGAGCTAAAGATGACGCTATTGATAAGTATATGTATAATTTCTGGGATACTAGCTTCAAGAAACATCAATGGAAAGGCGAGGATCTAGCTTTCTGTGACTTGGCAAGGGCTGCAGGATTTAAATTGTATGCCAATCTGGACTCATGGACCACGCATCATGGATCATATGGCTGGAAAGGCCGATTTGGGGACCATCTTGTCAAAAAGAAGGCAAAATAGTGTCCAAAATGTGGCAACAGACGCCATATAAGAGATGTACAGAATAATTTTGAATTGAAAAAAAAAAACATGAAAAAAAACTGTCTTTTTGTCCAAATGAGCTATTATCGTTGGTATATATAGCTAAAGTGCAGACAGAATGTTGGACAGAATTACTTTCATAGACAGAATTATTTTGTCTATTAGCAGTGCCTATCGCGCGCGCGAAAAGCGTTTTTCTTTTTCATAATTATCTGTATAATCCCTTATATGATAGGGAATGCTTTTACATTGGCAATAAGTATGATGACAGAGGCAGAATTTTGGGATAAGTTCCAAAAAAAGCACAATACAAAATATTTTAATGCCACGAAAAACAAAAAGAAAATTAAACTTAAACCAAAACGTCAGAGACGTTATTCCTTATTCAAAAGTAAGGGTTGAGTGGATCGATATTTTGTCGGATTCGGGTTGGGCCGATGAAAAAGGTTTTAATAAAATGAAATTAGCTTCACCTGTTAATGAAGGATGGTTATACAACAAAGATAGATATGCTATTAAGTTGTTTGCGTCTTATGATCGGGATGAGGACGGCTCTCTAACTTTTGGGGATCGGACGATGATTCCTCTTGCTTGTGTAAAGAAGATTCAGAAGATTCAATAGCTTCACCTTCTACTTGTTTTGCATTTAGAATTGGTGCATAGTCTTCTAATATTTTTTTCATTTTAGCTTCTAATTGTTCTTCAGACATTTCTTCTAACTTACCTGTTTTTATTATTTTTCTGTCTATGTATAATCCTGCTGCCATACCTCTGTTCTTTTCTGCGTTTGTCGCAGCTGAAAAGGCACCTTTATTTAAAGCGGCCTCTCTAATTTTACCAAGTTCTGCTACGTGTTTATCGTAGGTGACTTCATATTTTTTTAGTTTTTCTTCTCGTAATGCTCCGATATATTGTACTACCAATGGAGACAACCTAGGGTTTTGTAATTCTGATGCTTCAACTCTAGCTCTTTTCTCACTGTATCCAGCAGCTATTGCTGCGTCAGCTCCTGTAGTTCTACCTTCATTAAATACTAGATATTCTGCAAATCTTTTTTGCATTTCTGTCAATCTTTTTGGTAATCCCATATTGACAATTTAAGGTAACTATCCTATATTGTCAATATGAAAGATGATCGAGGAGAATTGGATTTAACCAAACAAGTTGAAGATAAGGATGAGCTTATTAAGGAATTAAGACAACGTGTTAATGAGTTGTTAGCAATTAATAAATCTCATCAGCAGTTGTTGGGTAGACAGATTCAAGAGAATGAAGTCTTAAAGAAAGACAACAAAGCTTTAGCTAAACAGATAGATGATTATTTTCAGGTGCGTATGACAAACACACGTAACTCAGGAATGTAATGTTAGTTAAAGATTTGCAACAGTTCTTAGAAACATTTACAGATAAACTTAAAGGCAATGCTATCAGTCATGCTAAGATATATATTGAGAAGGATGGCTATCTTGAGGAGATTAAAAGAATGGAAGTGCAGGAGCATGTCATAATAGGCCAGCCAGGTTTAAGATTGGTGTTGAAAGCGCACAAAGATAAGAAATTATTATTAAATGATAAGTTAATGAAAAATTATTAAGGAGAAAAAATGGAAATAACAATTGAACAAAGAAAGATGCTTTTGGAATATTTATCCAAGCGACCATACGCTGAAGTGTTCACTTTAATTGCTATGTTAGTGTCTTTGAAGCCTAAAACTAACGGCAAAGAGAAAGACAAAGTTACCCCAAAAAACTAGTGGGTGTAGAGCAAAAATTATATCAAAAACTTAAAAAAGTTACACCAAAAATTATATGGAATAGGGTTGAAAACCTTAGCGTTGTTGGCATGCCCGATCTGTTGGGTTATAATACTAATGGCCACTTTTTTACAGTTGAACTAAAAGTCACAAAGGGTAAAAAAATTAAATTTTCACCACACCAAATTGCGTTCCACGTGACACACCCTAAGAATAGTTTTATCTTGGTCGAGACCCTCAGTCCAAGGTCCGGGAATCGTTTTCACCTGTACCATGGTTCATGCATCATGAATCTAGTACCGGCCGGCTTGCAGCTTGACGCTTGTTGCTTGGGGCTTCCTTCTATTCGGGATTATTTATATTCGCTTGGTGCTTGACGCTTGAAGCTTGGTGCTTGGAGCTTGGCTCTTTCGGCCGTTCCGGCCGGGGTTCTTGTTGCTTGTCGCTTGAAGCTTGGTGCTTGGCGCTTGCAGCCTGAAGCTTCTTTCTCTCCGCGCGAAGCGCAGCATAATATTTTGGGTGGTACCAGGTCATCAGTGTTTACCATATGATACATTAGAAATTGATTTTGTCCAGCAGGCTCTGCATTCTTTACACTTGCCACCTTGTGAAGGGGCGGGACATGTTGCATTTTTTGTCACCACGCTCGATGTGTGAGTCCAGGCCGTTGGCGCCGGTCCATCGATCTTGGATCCTGATAATCTTATAACCAGATTATCTGGGACGTCTTCTGGAGCTGGCAGGTATGCCCGCTCCTGTGTTGGCAGCCAGTGATTTGTATCTGGTGTTTGTCTTACTACTTCTAGAATTTTATTCATGTGCTCGGGGCTCTGTACATCTCCAGCATCGTGCCATCTAAACCATTTCTGTCTTTTAATTTGTGCAACCATAGCCGTGACCCATGAGTCATGCTTCAGGCTGTTCAGTCTGTAATACTGAGCTTTTTTAATTGCTGGATACCTTGTGTAATTTCCTTTTAATGCATAACAGCCATAGCAGGGTGTGCCTTTAACTTTGCGCAGCTTCGAACCTGTTTGGCATTCCCATGCGGGAAGGCTGTAGCTTAGTCCAGGCATTTTGGATGTGCGGGTCATTGTGCCTGTAATTTTTTGTGCTTCTTTTACTTTCATACTTTCTATTTTTATTTTACTTTTTAATTGTGGCATCATTAAGGCCGGCCGGGGAGCTTGAAGCTTGTCGCTTGCTGCTTGGAGCTTGTCGCTGCGGGATCGTTGGCCAGAAAAAATTCTTATATGGTGCGGCTGGTGTTTTCTTTAGAATCCTTCTAAAGTGGCCCGGCGCCATTGCTGGCGCCAGATCCTGATTATTAGTTTGTTTTTTTGGCATTTCCACCCTGAATTACAACATCATCTCCAGAGAATCCTGCACCCTTCAACATGTCTCCAATTTTTGAGATCATCTTAACTTCTGCATGTTTTTCGTGTTTGTCTTTGTATTTAATATATTCCTTGTTATCTTTTACAGATTCAAATTTTGTAAAGTAACCTATACCGCTATCGTAGCAGTCTTTGGGAGAAATATATTTACCTGTTGATACGCTCCATTGATTATTTTTAAATATATAAATGTATTCAATGTGTATATCTCCACGCATATTTAACATATACATCCATTCATCTCTGTATGTCTTAGCTGGATCTTCTTTCCTGTCCCAGTCGCGACCGTAAAAACTACACTCATCTAGAGTGTCACCTAAATAACTGGCGTCTCCATGTTGAAATAGTTCTTTGGCTAAGTCATAATTGTTATAATGATCAACCAGGCACTGGCCAACTCCGTAAGGGTAGCCGTCCGAGTGTACATATATAACTTTTACTTTTTTAGTCTTTGGGTCTTCTATTGCTATATTACTTCTTGTACTCATATTTTCCTTTCTGTTTTTTAGTATCCTATATTATCATTTACTCATTGTCAAGCTTGAAGCTTGAAGCTTTCCGGCCCGGTTAAAAATTTCATATTAACCCATATGCATTTACTTAAGAATGCATATGAGCAAAACCTGGCGCAATGTATAGGCCGGCCGCAGAGCGCTGATTTTTCTCATTCCTGATCCCAGATCCATGCTCTTCACAACCTTCAACTGCAGTTTTACGGCCACTAATAACATGGATCAGGGATCAGGTCTATTGCGCAGATGATCATTTACATTTATCACAATAGACCAGGAATCAGTAGTAGGTTAGTGTAGTTGACAACAAACCCTAACTTAGCATCTTTTTTTGATACGCTACTATCTGATCCCAGATAAGTCAGATCGGCACGGCCGCTTTTTAAGCCTTTCCAACTTATCAGGGATCAGGCCCGGCCGATCTTCAGGCCAGAGGCCAATGTTATTTCAACCTGATCCCAGATCCCACAGTTGAATGGTTAGTTCAACACCATTGTAGGATCAGGGAACAGTTCTGGTGTGTATTACAGTATAGTAAAAACTGCCAGTAATCGCACAACCAGAAGTTGTCCCAAAAGAATTAATTTTTTAATCTTAATTCTAATACCTTAATTCTTTTATCTGCCAGTTTAATAAGCTCATTATTGTCTTTAATCATTTCAAATAAATCTCTAATTAATACTAAAGTTTGTTTATCTGACATTTTAAAGTTATCCGGCAAAGTTTCAATTTCTATTTTTTTATGTTTATTCATAAATCAAATATAATGCTTGACTATCCTATTGTCAAGTGATATTTATTCTTTATGCAAACAAACAGAAAGGCAAAAATGAGTAGAATAAGACTAAACCAAGAGTACAGAAATAAAATCGCAAATCGTATGCGTGTACACTTGGAACAAGAGCCAACAACAGAAAAACAAAAGTATGATGAACTCAAAGCAGATCAAATTGAGTTAAATGACAATGCGTGGAATATTGCAGAAACTATTGTCAGAAAACATTATACTCCGAGTGATGTTGAAAAGGCATACTATCTTCAAAATAAATTTGAAAATGTTGAAACTATCGCAAAGGATAGTTGTTTTCATTTTCATTATATGGGTAATGTTGAGGATAGAGATTACGACAACAATCCTATTATGAAACAAGATACCATTGAAGAACATTTTGACTTTCGTTTAAATGGTTCTTTTGAGGGTAATAATAGCAATTCATATTCAAAAGATTATGCTTATGGCTATGCTTTGTATCGTGATGAACTTAAAGCACAAGATAATTGTAATCCTGATATTTTGATTGAACAAGAGGGCAAAGACAATAATCCACACTTAACAAAATATACTGACAACAATAATAAATATCTTGGTAATGACGACAATGGATATGGCAAACAATGGAACGAAAAATATCAGTTAGATTTAATTGGTAGAGAATATTGCAGAGATAGGTCTATTGCTTGTACTGAAGAACAATTCATTATGTTGAAAGGTTGGAAACAACAAAAGGGTGCTTTTGTTATTGCTCATCATAAATGGATTAAATCTATTTTAGATCAGATGAAAGAAATTAAAATCGGTCTAAAAGGTTATAAATATCTTGACGAGGCGATTGAGTTAGCAACTGAACTTGGTTTGAATATTTCTGACGCAGAAATAATCAGAACTAATAGCACCGGCCTTGTTATATATAATCCTAAAAACCTAGCTGATAGGATTAAAGGTATGAAAAACAAAAACACAAGTAGAGAAGATAAAATAAAAGCTAGATTGTTGTATGAAAAACAACAAAATAAAAGTGTAAATTAAGCACTTGACTTCAGGGATAATTTATGGGATTATCCCTGAATAACAGAAAGGAATAAAATGAATAATAAATATGGAATGCCGGAAACATTTGTAATCACATTTACAAAGTTAAATGGCGAAAGCACAACAAGGAAAGCAAAGTGGAATGACAAGTGTAGAGAGTTTGTTGCAAAAGCTGGTCATAGAGTTTTGACTTTTTTAGATTTAGACGCAACTGAACTAGCTGGCACAGATCAATACAGAAATGCAACAAATAAAATAACTTCATGGAGTATTAAATGAGTGGACAATTATTAGTTTATAATTTGGCAATTTGTTTAATTGTATTTATCTTTTTAACTTTGGTGGGTGTAATATGACAGATAAAGTCAATCAATGGGTTTATGTTTATGACACAGAAAAAGATATTAAATATAAAGTTCAATTTAAAACATTAATTAAAATGATTAATGACACTTTAGAAAGTCATAACCAACCTAGAAGATATTTTGCTTTAGATGACCACAGGGCAGAATATATTGCGAGGTATAAATGAACAACTATAATTGGTGTCATGGGCCGGAGTGTCATACTCGACACACACAATCAAGAATAAGAGGATCCGGCCGGGATAAAGTTTTAAGAACTGTTAAAATAAAAGTTAATAGTCGTAATCAATTTGGTAATAATATCTTTGATTATTTCTGTAATCAAAATTGTTTACATGAATATTTAAATAAACATGCTCAGGCTATCTCAGCCATTGCACCAAGGCGCCAGGCTCTTGAAACACCGATCAAGGTTGAGAAAGTACAAGAGAAAGACTATTACAATTATCCATATACTAGAACAAGAATAATAAGGGTTGACAATAGCAATGGATAATATAGGATAACTATTATGACAAATAAAAATAAAAACCTGGCTTATTGGTGGAACTTACCGATTGATGAGCTAGAAGAAATGGCAGACGAAAATGGTAAGATCAAACTAGAAAGAACGAATATGAGCAAAGAAGAAATGAAAGCTAATATTCTAAGAAATATAAAGGCAGAAAATGACTACTTTAAAAAATAGAACAGAAGAAAGACGTAACAGATTCAATGGCGAGTCTATTATGTTAACTAAAGAAGAAGCAAAGAAGCACGATGAAATATTCTTGCACGAAGTACAAGCAACTCTAGAGGATAGAGAACTTGGCACAGGTGCAAGCAAGCATTGGCAACACATGAGAGATAAGTTATCATGGTTCATGAAACACAATGCCAAAGCTTATATGGTCTTGCTAGACTAATTGTCAACCAACGGATCCGGCGACAAAATCGCCGGCTCCACTTTCCACAAATCAAATAGAGGTACCAAACACAATCCGAAATTTCCGGCCGGCCGGGCCCCCATCCCCCCTTTTTTTAAAAAGGGGTCCCACTACTTCAGGTTGTATTGCTTGATTTAGAGAGTTAATGGTGGTAAATTCGTTTTGAACATCGTAAAAGATGCAAAAAATTTTAAAAAATTTTTATGAATTTAAATAATGTTGATATTAGTAGGCTTCCAGCCGACATTAGAAAGCAATTTAGACAACTTCAAGTTTTACATGCTGAAAAAAAGATACAAAATAGAGCAAAAGATGATTTTTTGAGCTTTGTTAAGTGTGTTTGGCCCGAATTTGTCGAAGGCGCGCATCATAGACACGTTGCAAAAAAATTTAACGACCTTGCAGCAGGTAAAATTAACCGTCTTATTATAAACATGCCTCCTAGGCATACAAAATCAGAATTTGCGTCCTATCTTTTGCCCGCTTGGATGGTGGGCCGTCATCCAAAGTTAAAAATCATTCAAGCAACTCACACTGGAGAGCTTGCAATACGTTTTGGACGTAAAGCAAAGACATTAATTGACTCTCCAGAGTATAGAAAAATTTTTGAAACATCATTAAGAGAAGATTCGCAAGCTGCAGGAAGGTGGGAAACTGCTCAGGGTGGTGAATACTTTGCAGCTGGTGTTGGTGGAGCGATCACAGGTCGTGGTGCCGATCTATTAATAATTGACGACCCGCACTCTGAGCAAGATGCCTTATCACCCACAGCAATGGAAAATGCATACGAGTGGTATACATCAGGTCCTCGACAACGTTTACAGCCGGGTGGAAAGATTGTTTGCGTTATGACACGTTGGTCAAAGAAGGATTTGACTGGAATGTTGTTGTCAAAACAAAAAGAAGCTAAAGCTGATCAGTGGCACGTGGTCGAGTTTCCAGCAATCATGGACCACGGAACTAAAACAGAACCCGTGTGGCCTGAATATTGGAATATAGATGAATTAGAAAAGGTAAAAGCCACGTTGCCAGTTGGAAAATGGAATGCACAATGGATGCAACGTCCAACTTCTGAAGAAGGAGCAATTATAAAACGTGAATGGTGGCGAAAATGGGATAATGATACGATTCCACCTCTTCAACACGTGATACAATCTTATGATACCGCATTTATGAAAAAAGAAACGGCTGACTTTAGTGCAATTACCACTTGGGGCATATTTTTTCCTGATCAGGACTCTGGAGCGAACTTAATTTTGCTCGATGCAGTAAAAGGAAGGTATGAATTTCCAGAATTAAGACGAAAAGCACTCGAGCAATACAAATATTGGAAACCAGAGTCAGTGGTCGTTGAAGCAAAGGCATCTGGACTGCCTTTGACCTATGAACTTCGTCAAATGGACATACCAGTTATTAACTTTACTCCAAGCAAAGGAAATGATAAACATGTTAGAGTAAATGCGTGTGCCCCGCTTTTTGAATCTGGAATGATATGGGCGCCAGACCAGAATTTTGCGGAGGAAGTTATGGAAGAATGTGCAGCATTCCCACACGGAGATCATGACGACTTAGTTGACTCTATGACTATGGCGGTAATGCGATTCAGACAAGGTGGTTTAGTTAAACACCCTGAAGACTACGTAGAAGAAAAATCAGCGCCTAGAAAAAGAGTTTATTATTAATGAGTAAAATTGATTTAGTTAAATTTTTAGCAAATTTAATTTTTAAAAAAGAAATAAAAAAGCAAAAAGGTATTCTGAAAATATCACCTGGTGATAAAGTTAAAGCAGAAGAAAAAGCAAAATTTACTATTAGAAAATTAGAAGAAAATGCAAACATAAATGTTAATAATTTAACAAAAGGTGATTTAGAACTTCTTGCAGAAGACATAGTAAACCCATTTAAGTATGCAGAAAAAACTGTTGTTAAATCAGCAGACATATTACCTTTTAAATTTAAAAGAAGTTTTGCAGAAGAATTAGCAGACGCTGGTAAAAAAGGTGATTTTACTAGAATGCAAGGCATTATGAAACTTGATCCTAGGTTTAAAGAAGTTATGAAAAATTTTGAAAAACAAAAAACGACTGAGAAATTAATAAGAGAAAGAGATTTACAAACAAAAAGAATACCACTAGATACGATGAAATATGACACACCAGAAATTGCAAAATTAAAAGGTGCTGAAAGAATGAATTATTTAATTACTAGTCCAGAACAAACAGCTAAACTTTTAAAAAAAGGAGTTACATCTGACGATATAATTTATGCACAAGACAGATATGGTATGACAGCAAAAGACATGATAGATGCTGTTGATGCAGGATTTAAGTTTCCATTTGCAGACGGCGGTATTGCAGGCATGTTAGGTGAACCAACATACCAGGACGAAGATCATAGAGTGCCTTATGATAATGGTAAGTTAGTTGAAGGAGAAAATTATTTACCACCAAAAAATTTTTATGGAGTAGGTCTTGGTCCACTTTTAGATGAATTTATGAGCGAGGGTAGACCTAGAGATGAAAAAGGTTTTCATACAACTTTGAATAAAAACGATTTAATAAATCTTTTTAACTATCTAAAAGAACATCAAGACATAGATATTGAAAATGAGTTAATGTTTAGATTTGGTAGAGTTGATCCAGATAAAAATTCTATATTTCATCTTGGATTAGGTAAAGATAAAGCAGAAATTGGTTTTAAGAAAAAATTTAATGAAGGCGGAAGAGTTCCGTTAAAAGGAGGCAAAAGAGTATTAGAAGGTCTTGCAAAATTAATGGATGAGTTCTTTCCAGGAACCACGAAGATTGGAAAAACATCTCGATCCATGGCTGAGAAAACACAGTTGAAACAAGCGATCGCTGGGTTTCAGGAAAGAGAAAAGGTGGCGAAAGCTATAAGTGAAGGTCCACTTCCAGGTGAAAGAGCGGGTATTGATGTTCCTCATATGCCAGCAGGTTTTAAATTAAGTAGAGAAAAATTAGAACAAAATTTTCCAGAGTTAAATTTAGATCAGATTAATGAAATAATGAATCTAGATAGAGAAATGCAAGGTAGAGTTATTACAATGTTAAAAAACAGAAGACTAGATCCAGATTTATATGATGAGTTATTATTAAAACATGGTGATACTTTAAAATTTCAAGGGGAGTTTGATAAAGCTATTAGAAGAAGAAAAAATGCATCAGGCGGCCGTGTTCCAATGTGGCTGGGTGGTGGTCTAACAGCAGGTAAGCGTACTCTAGCTGAATTATTAAAATATATGTCCAAAGGAAGTTCGCACGGTAAAACTCCTTCTGAAATGTTACAAATGATAAATCCAAAACAATTTAATGAAATGTTAAATAAACCAGAAGGTATACCTTCAATTGCTAAAGAAATGATTGAAAAATACACCAAAGAAATGAAAATTGATAGAGCTGGTATGGTTGAACATCTTATTGGCACTGGAAGAAGAATCAAACAAGCTGATGACAGAATAACATCTTATGTAAACGAAGTTAAAGAAAGATTTATGAAAGAATTAAATATGTCAGAAGAAGCAGCAGAAAAGGCAGCTTACAAAATGGCAACGATGTTGGAACAACAACTTGGAAAAAAAGTTGGTCCTAAAATTACAGACCAAGGTTTATTAGAAATGGAAAATATTGGTAAAAACTTGGCAACTAAAGATCGTAAGTTAAATGCAACTGGTGGCCGTGTTCCACGATCCGGTGGTGGTATTATGAAGATAATAAAAACGTTTTTCCAAAAGAAACCCGAGACTTTAAAAGAATTTATTGAGAAAAGAAAATTTTTAGAAAAGATAATGGGTAAGACAAAAGAGGCAGAACTTCAAAAAATGTTAGAGGAGCAGAAAATACTTCAAAAACAATTGGAAAAAAATCCACCATTTAAATTCCCTGACACAGGGCCACATTCTGATATTAGTAAAGAAATAGAAGTTATACTTAATAAAAAAACCACTAAACATGCAGACGGCGGCGTTGCAGGAATGTTGGGCGAATGAAAAATATTTTAGATTGGATAGAAGAGAATAAACAACAGTTCGAGGGCCCTGAACCACGGATCACGGTTGCCGATGCATCAACCGAGATGGAACAGTCGCCAGACAGTTTTCTAAGACCGAAGAGATATGACATATTAACTGGTAGAGATGTTCCAGCAGAAACTCTAGAGGAATGGGATACAACATTTAGAAAACCCAATGCTGAAGGCGGCGTTCAACAGTTAGTAACACCATCGGTTGATGGATCGAGACCAGGGTATCAGGGAGATATTACTAAAACTAAAGGATTTAGAGAATATATTCAAGACCTAAGAAGAAGTGGACAACGTGTAAGTATGCCAAGAGCAAAAGAGAGATATACCAATATTGCTCTACGAAAAAATAAAATTGTGGGAATTAAAGAATTATATAAATTATTAGGGGATGATGTTCCTTATACATTTGACACTTTAAACAATGCATTAATTCCATCAAAACAAAAGAAAATAAAAAAGAGTATGTCTGTTTATGAAAAAGCAAAACTACAACCTGCTCAAAGATTAAAAAAAATTATTACTGAAACTTTGGGGGAGTCTCAACCTCTTGGAGAATTAGTGGGTGGAACTTCTACAGATAAAGTTTGGAACCTTAATAAAACAAATATAAATAAATTAAAAAGAGCTCTTAAAAACAATTATAATAATTATGGATTTAGAGAGGGCACCATTGATAATATAATTAATTTATCTAAAGACACTGAACTTATGAAAGCTATTGATAATTACGTAGGAGGTAAGATAGATGAAACCTCTCCTATATTTAAAAAATTAGCTAAAGAAGGAGCAGGGGATCTTTCTTATGCTTATATGCAACTTGGAAGAGTTTTAAGAGGAGAAATAGAACTTGACGGTATTGATAAAAATTTAAAAAGGGGGAATAAAATAGTTAAGTCTTTAGGTGGAACAAAATATGAAGGACCTTTAGGTGAAGCTTTTAGAAGATGGGGTAAATTTCAAATGGCAAAACACTTTAATGACCCAAATGCAACTTATGATACAATGAATGCAACAATTAGAAAAGCTATGAAAGAAGTAGGTATAACAGATAAGCTTGCAATAGATGAAGTTTTTCCAGCAAGAACAGGGCAAATAACTATAGGTCAGGGATCTGGAGCATATAATCAAGTTGTTCAATTAATTGATGAAAAAATTAATTCAGGTGCAAAAAGAAATTTTGATGGTCAAGCGTCTCAAAGATATCAAGATATTATTGAGGCACGTAAAAATAAAGATTGGAAAAAAGTAGAAAGTTTAGTTAATGACCATAAAAAAGCTGTTAAGAATTTTTATATAAAAAACCCTGAAGCAAAAGGCAAAGTTAAATTAACACAATTAAATTACGATCCAGTTAAGAAAAGATTTGCTTCTCCAACTGAGATTTATGGCAAAGATGTATTTCCTTCCAAAATTCAAAAAGACATGGATAAGTTTTATAGAAAAACTGGTTTAAGTTTAGATGTTGGATCTACTATGACTTTAGAAAAAGTTGCTAAAGATCCTAAAACATTAAACAAATTCTTAAAACAAGCTGGCTTCAACATTGATAAATGTCTAAGCAGTGGTGGAAGAGTTAAACTTCAAGGTGGAGGAGGAGTTAATACTTGTATCAGAGGAGTTATTGAAGAAGAACAGAAAAAAGCCATGAAAGGAAATAAAGTTTCTTTTGAAAAATTTGGAAAGTTTGGAAAACTTGCAAGAACAGGTGCGTGGATTTTAGGCCCACTTGATATTCCAATTGAATTAGCTTTTGCACTTCCTCATATGTTAGCAGGAGATAAAGAAGCAGCTAAGAGAGCAACAACATTTGGATTGTTTGGTTGGGGTAAAAGTAAAATGGATGAAGTAAAAGCAGGTAGTCCTGAAGCTTATAAATATGTAAAACATATGAAAGATAATGAAGATTATATTGATGCATGGTTTGAGAATCAAGATCTTAACGAAGATTTAGCTAATTTAAAAAAAGATATAGCAGGTAAAGGTACCGATATTCAAAATTATTGGATAAAGGAGAAGGAAGATGAAATAAAAGCTACTGAAAATAAAATGAATTTTATAGCAGAAAACTACAAGGGTTATTATGATGAAAAAGGTAAATTTGATGTGTGGGGAGAAGCAAAAGGTAAAAGTGCTACACAAGATTATTTAATAAAAGATGTTACAGAAAAAACAGATAAAGGTTTAGATATGAAACAATATGGTGGTCATGGCATGAATATTGCACTTGGACTACCATGGAATTTTGGAATGAAAGAAGGAATAGCTCCTTTCAAAGGAGGGCAGCCTATCACCAATCTTAAACAATACATTGCACAAAAGGGACAACCTTATTGGAAACAATTAGAACACGCTGCGTATGAATTAGGAAGACCAGAACTTTTTGATAGATATTTTACGACAGCAGATGTTAGAGATCCTAGAGATGCTTATTCTGATTTACCTATTAAATACGCAAGTGAGTTGGGAAAATTAGAAAAAGAAGAAATGTTAAGAGGATTAAAAAAACAAGGTGAGTTTATGACTAGAGGTTTTAAAGATATGCTAGAAGCTCAAGATATTGATTGGGACGAGGCCTATAATGTAGGAAAACGTCGTCTACGTGCATCTGGCGGCAGAGCAGGTTATATGGGCGGTGGTATAACAGGAATACGTAAACCCCATGCAATTCCACCTGAAAGACAAGGGTTGCGTTCTATAATGATTAATGGTAAAAAATCCTAGGAGTATAAATGGCAGATATAGATAAATCGCTCCCAAATATTCGACACGAAGTAAAAATTCCTGGTGCACAGGAAATGACTGATGTCGATATTACGGAAGCTCAACAAAGACAACCTGTAGAAGTAACGCCTGACGAAGAAGGTGGTGCTACAGTAAATTTTGATCCAAGTGCCGTGAACCAGGCACAATCAAACACTCACTTTGATAACCTAGCAGATATTTTACCAGAAGAAGTTTTAGATCCTGTTGGCATTCAATTAAGACAAAATTACACAGATTATAAAATGTCCAGAAAAGATTGGGAAAGTTCTTACATTAAAGGACTAGATCTTTTAGGATTTAAATACGACAATCGTAACGAACCTTTTCAAGGTGCATCGGGCGCAACGCACCCAGTTTTAGCTGAAGCAGTTACACAGTTTCAAGCATTAGCTTATAAAGAATTATTACCAGCAGATGGTCCCGTTAGAACTCAAATTTTAGGTGTATCTAATCCTGCTAAAGAAGCTCAAGGACAAAGAGTTAAAGATTTCATGAATTATCAATTAATGGATCAGATGAAGGAATACGAACCAGAGTTTGATCAAATGTTATTCCATCTACCCTTAAGCGGCTCTACTTTTAAGAAAGTTTATTATGATGAACTTTTAGGAAGAGCCGTATCAAAATTTATACCTGCAGATGATCTAGTCGTTCCGTATACAGCTACCTCATTAGATGATGCGGAAGCAGTGATTCACGTCGTAAAGATTTCAGAAAATGATTTACGTAAACAGCAGGTCAATGGCTTTTACACTGACATTGAATTATCAAAACCAATGTCAGCTGTGAATGCAGATAAAGTAGAAGATAAGAAAAGAGAATTAGAAGGAACAACTAAAACAATAAGAACAGAAAGCGTGTATACATTATTAGAATGTCACGTTAATTTAGATTTAGAAGGTTTCGAAGATGTTGGCCAAGATGGACAGCCAACTGGAATAAAATTACCTTACGTCGTTACAATCGAAGAAGGTAGTCAAAAGGTTTTGTCGATAAGACGAAACTATGCGCCCAATGATCCACTGAGAAATAAAATCCAATATTTCGTCCACTTCAAATTTCTGCCAGGACTAGGATTTTATGGCTTTGGACTCATTCATATGATTGGCGGATTGAGCAGAACGGCAACGTCTGCTCTCCGTCAATTATTAGACGCAGGGACTTTATCAAATTTACCAGCAGGATTTAAACAGAGAGGTGTCAGAGTTAAAGATGACGCTTCACCAATACAACCAGGAGAATTCAAAGATGTGGATACACCGGGTGGTAATCTAAAAGACTCATTTGTATTTTTACCATACAAAGAACCTTCAGCTACATTATTACAGTTGATGGGAATTGTAGTTACAGCAGGACAGAGATTCGCGTCCATTGCTGACATGCAGGTCGGGGACGGGAACCAAGGCGCAGCCGTTGGTACGACAGTAGCTCTTTTAGAACGTGGTTCAAGGGTAATGTCAGCAATCCATAAAAGAGTATATTCAGCCCTTAAAAAAGAATTTAAATTACTGTCAAAAGTTTTTGCACAGTACTTACCACCAGAATATCCATATGATGTTGTAGGTGGACAAAGAAATGTTAAAGTAACAGATTTTGATGAAAGAGTAGATATTTTACCAGTTGCAGATCCAAACATTTTTTCAATGTCACAAAGATTAACATTAGCTCAAACTGGTCTTCAATTAGCAATGTCAAATCCAAGAATGCATAATTTATATATGGCATTTAGAAAAATGTATGAAGCATTAGGAATAAAAGATATTGATAGAATTTTACCGCCGCCAGCACCGAATGCACCTAAAGATCCGTCTTTAGAACATATTGATGCGTTAGCTGGAAAACCTTTCCAAGCATTTCCTGGTCAAGACCATAGAGCACACGTTACAGCTCACTTGAATTTTATGTCAACAAACATGGTTAGAAATAATCCTATGGTTATGGCAGCAATGCAAAAAAATATATTAGAGCACATTTCTTTAATGGCTCAAGAACAAGTACAATTAGAATTTAGAGAACTAATGCAACAAATGCAATTGCTTGCACAGCAAGCTGCGGTTAATCCACAAGCTCAACAACAATTACAGCAAATGCAGCAACAAGTTGAAGCAAGAAAAGCTGTATTGATTGCAGAAATGACTGAAGACTTTATGAAGGAAGAGAAGAAGATTACATCTCAATTTGATCATGATCCACTGTTAAAACTTAAGTCAAGAGAAGTTGATTTAAGAGCTATGGAGAATGAACGTAAGCAACAAGAGATGCAGAAAAGACAAGAAATTGATCAAGCTAAGTTAGTTCAAAATAGAGATATTAACGAAGATAAGCTTGAACAAAATGAAGAATTAGCAGAGTTAAGAGCTGATACTTCGCTAGAAAAGCAAGAGATGGCTAATGAAAATAGATTGACACTTGCAAAAATGAAACCAAAGAGTATAAGTAAATAATTATGATAAACTATAAAAAAGGTGGAAAAGAAATTAAAATTCCTGAGCAAAAAAAGGTAGTTGATCCTAGATCTGAAACTAGTTTCAGAGGGAAAAGCTATCTTGCTAAAGGAGATTCTAATTCTGCTAAAGTAGGAAAAGCAAGACCCGCTAAAGTAACTTGGTTCTAGTATGTGGTTAAGTGCTGTTAAATTAGCGCTCAACGCTGGAACTCATATTTACAAAAAGCGTCAAGAGACAAAAATGGCTATGGCTGATGCTCAGCACATGGCAGCCACTAAGATGGCCCGGGGAGAGACAGAATACCAGGGCAAACTTTTAGAAGCCCGTCAAGCAGACTATAAGGACGAGGTCGTTTTAGCGATTCTCACACTGCCCATTTTGGTGCTCGCATGGGGGGTCTGGTCAGATGATCCGGCTGCTATGGAGAAGATAAAAATTTTCTTCGAACATTTCCAGGCATTGCCGACATGGTTTACAAATTTATGGATACTTGTCTGCGCAAGTATTTTTGGTATAAAGGGTACACAAATTTTTAGAAACGGCGGAGGAAAAAAATAATGGGTATTTGGAATAAAGCTTGGAAAAAAGGTCTGACAATAGTTGCGCCTAAACCTTCTGTAAATAAAAGTAAACTATATAAGGACATGGCTGAGAGTAAAATTAAAATGATGAAAGACATGGGTAAATTTCAGAAAAAAGTTAGTATTGATAAATATAAAGAAAAAGGTGGAGAAAAAATTTATAAAAAAATTTTAAAAATTGACCCAGGTAAACCATAATGGTAAACCCAAGATATAAACCCTTTAATGGTAATTCAAGAAAACCAGCTGTAAAACAGCCAGAAAAGATATTAAGCGAAACAAAAACAGATTTTGTATATCCTCCAAAGGAAGAATACATTGGATCACATATTAAAAGTGATTTAGCAGGGCAACCTGTTTCAAACAAAAGTTACGAGAAATATTATAAAGATTTGATATAAGAAAAAATAATGCCAGGAAAAGAAATAAAAGGAAGAAGTAAAATAGCAACATACCGTCATGGTGGCAGAGTAAAAGCTGCTGATGGCTTATGGGCCAACATTCATGCTAAACGTGAAAGAATAGCATCAGGTAGTGGTGAGAAGATGAGAAAACCTGGATCTCCAGGTGCACCAACTGCTCAAGCATTAAAAGATAGTCAAACATAATGCCAGGAGCAGCTTTAAGAGGATTTGGAAGAGCGTATTTAAAAAATGGTGGCGCTGCATGGACTAGAAAAGAAGGTAAATCACCTTCAGGTGGTTTAAATGAAAGAGGACGTAAGTCTTATGAAAGAGCTAATCCAGGATCTGATTTAAAAGCACCTCAACCAGAAGGTGGACCTAGAAAAAAATCATTTTGTGCAAGAATGCGTGGTATGAAAAGAAAATTAACATCTGCTAAAACAGCAAATGATCCAGATTCAAGAA
>VTLG01012729.1_pt1 | contig 61027 bp, 69 predicted proteins | sample 4694571 | NCBI WGS metagenome assembly VTLG01 (sample SAMN12604809, study PRJNA352737) | marine metagenome | biome: ENVO:00000447; feature: ENVO:00000209|ENVO:00000569|ENVO:01000036; material: ENVO:00002151; isolation source: viral sequences binned using virsorter ...
AAAGATTCTCCTTTAAGCTGAAAAGGATCTTCCCCCCACTTCCACTTGATAACTCGTTGTCTTTTCTTCTTTTCTTCCTCTTCTTGTATTTTTTTTCTAACTTCGGCGGCCTGATCCTCTTTTTGTTTCATCTGCGCGGCTGCCGCTTCTAGCCTTTTTATTTTGTCTGATTTAGACTCAAATAACTTACCTAGTAAACTATCTGGTTTGCTAGGAGCATCAATATATTCTATACCTTTAAATTCTGGCTCATCATTGCCGACTTTAACTTGATCTGCGGGCTTTTTGTATTTTACTTGGCCTCTCGTAGAATGTTTTGCTGCGCCTTTGGAAACTAAATACTTTAACATTTCCTCATTCTCATTATCATTAGCTATCTCCCAAGGGTTGAGTTGGTCTAGTTCTGGCTCAAATGTAGAGCCATTTACGTTAGCTTTATTTTCTACCAACAATTTGACTATATCAAAGTTGCCTATTTCAACTGCATAATGTATAGGCATCCAGCCCCGATTGTCCCTTTCGTTTATTTTTATAGAATCGTCTTCAAGTAGGCATTCTATTTCATCTATATCTTGCATTTGAACCGCTTGATGTAAGCTAAGATCTTCCGCCGAAAACTTCCCACCTTTTGCTATTAGATTGTTTAGTATCTTTGTCCGATGAGGTCCTTCAGCTACGTCCATCGGATGAAGAGGGGTGGCTTTGTTCTCTTCGTTCTCTTCTAAAGCTAAATTCCAATCATTTTGTTTTTTGCCTTGGGGCGGGCTGCTTTTTATATTAGGGTTAACGCCCGCGTCCAACATAACTTGAACTATTTTCGCTTTACTATAATGAGAAGCGTAATGAAGAGGACTCCACCCCTGTTCATCATCTAACGCCAAAAAAGCCCTCTTGTTAGAGAGAGCTTTCTTTATACCTTTTAAATTGCCGTTTATAGCTAAAGTATGGATTTCTCCCATACTTTTAATTACACATTACCAGAACCAAACCATATAAATATCCTCGCAATCCTCGGGAAGTATATCATAATTCTTCTTTTTTGCACTCATCACAAATTAATTTTAATACGCCGTTTGCTAAAATCCAAGTTAGCTTCGTTTCTTCGAATTCTTTTTTGCATTTTGAGCATTCGCACATACTTTACAATTACACTGCTCCTTAAAGAATAAATTTTTAAATTTAAATTTCCAGTAGTTTTTTAGCAGTAAAACAAATAAATTCAAAATGGTACCCCGACTAGGACTCGAACCTAGAATCTACAGCTTAGAAGGCTGTTGCCTTATCCTTTCGGCCATCGGGGCTGAGATTTGCGTGTAGACAAGTTAAAATACTTTAGTGGTATATATGGGATAAAACACGTCAAATCATTAATAGCGTATAGCGAAAGTAAAATACAGATTAGTATAGGTCTCTTAAAATACGCTTAAAAATTACACTCACGAGCCTGTTAAGCTTGCCACGGTGCTCATAATTATAAGCAAAGTCCAAGCGATCATTACTTTGATATTAACATTATTACTCATCCAACCCCAAATAAAGGTGATAAGTCCACCTATACCACATAAGAAAGTTAGAAGAATACATGCAATGCCGAGCCCTGTTTTACCTTGCTGAAACATGGCTACCCAAGCAATAATGAGACACACTAGCGACGGGAGCGCCAGTACCAACTGAATAGGACTAATTTCCGTTTCCATGATATTATTTTTTAACTAGAGGTTTAGGTGCTTTAATTTTTTTCACCTCGTACTTGCTTTTATCTTGCTCGTACAGTCTAGTTAAATTGTAGAATTCTTCGTACTCAACAAAGTTGTCGAAAATGTAGGTCTGACTGGCTCCATCACCCAAGTCAAATACTACATGCCAATCGTTTTCTTTATCGCTCTTTTCAGCTCTCATTGCGGCTTTACGCAAAGCGGTAGCCTTAAAGGTCTTTATGGCATGCTGGTAAGAGATACCATCACGGCCGACTTTACCGTACTGGCCATGTTGGTAATGGTCTTGAACTAAAACACCTTTCTGGTCTATGCCAAACACAGTCCATTGCCCCTCGGTATACTCTGAAGATTTGTAGGTGTTGTTTCTGCCGCCGAAAGTGTGAGCAGGAATGTTTTCTCCAGCTACTATATTGACATAAATTACCTTCTTCTCTTCTCTCGCTTTCTTTGCAGCTTCTTTCAAAGCCATAAAAAGATTTCTATTATAATAATTGAGAGATTGGTAGAACGCTTTATTTGCCCCGCTCCTTGGAATAAATAAAGTTTTCTTGGTAATAATGTCATTAATAGGAAAGTATTCCTTGCCTACTGGCTCTTTCCACATCTCTTCGCGAGTCAGAACTCTCTCGTCTAACTCTGGAATGTAGCTGTTAGCAAAAGCTACAAACGATCTATTCTCTTCTGTCTGCGCAAAAACAGAGACAGAAACCAACATTGATAGTATTAAGTACCTCATCTCAGAAAAGTTTTGAATCTTCGTCTTTAGTTTTTAAGACAATTTTTTGTATTGAAAATTTGAAAGCAAAAAAAGAAATAATTGGCCAAACAACAAGCACTAGCGCATTAAACCAGCCGGATTGTTCAAGAGTATCCGCATTTCTTTCTCCACCTAAGGCCATGACAAAACCGACTATCATTCCCAAAGAGAACAAGCCAGCGAAGTTAAGTCCGACGAAAGCCAAAAAGCCTAAAATATATCTTTTCATTTTTCTACTTGCACCACTTTAGTAACAGGTTTAGCTAGAAACTTAACTGTCTTCAGCGTCAAAGTGCCAACGTTTTTAAGTAGCCCTACTGTTGCCATAACTGTACCTTTGCTGCCTTCAGCGGCAGAACCTAACGCCATGCCAGCGGGAACAACAACAGCTTCGGGGTGATTTTTAATCGCAGCTCTAGTCTTATCAAACTGAAAAAGTTCTATAAACTCGTTCATTTTAATTTGATCGCCGGTTTTGCCTGCTTCTACAAATTCTTTAAAATTAATTTTTATAATTGAATCTGTAAGTTCTTGAGAGCCCTGCATATAGTGGCGAACGTAGTTGCGCTTCAGCCAAGTTTTAGGTTTAGTTAATTTGAATTTAGGCTCGTCTGGATTTACCCAACTGCCATTTTCGTAGATAACAGTTTTACCTAAAAACTTCAACTCTTCGCCTTGAACTAAAGCGACCGACATTAATAATAAGATAAGTATCCTCATTTTTGTTTGTTATAACAACGGCCAAAAAGCCAACTACTACTTTGTATTTTATCTCCTAAACCGTAAACAGTTTTTACTCCTATTTCTTCGCAAATTTTATGCTCTGGAGTATTTTCTCCGCTTGTTCTGTCTCCTCCATTACAAAACATTATTTCATCGTATTTTTTCTTATACATCTCATTTACAAACTTAACACTATCGCAAACCGTCTGGTCTTTATCTATACTTTTTATAGTAAGCTTAACAGGCTTTAAAGCTTGTATAATAGTCATTCTTTCTTTTAAAGGCATGAATGGCTCGCCCTTTTTGTTCGTTAAAAATTCGTCAGTGTTAACTATGACAATTAGATCATCAGCTAATGATTTAGCTTTTTCGAAAAGCTCAATGTGGCCTACATGCACTGGGTCGAACCCACCGCTAACTATTGCTAATTTCATTTCCAAACTCTATAACTATCGCTGTCCTCGTGAAATGTACTTATTTCAATAAATTTAACTGGGCCGCCGTGCGCTTCAAGTTTGTGGGGGACATAACGATCCATAATAAATTTTTGCCCAGCTTTAACATAGTGAGGTTTTGATTCAGTCGTCTCAGTATTTAAGATATGAATACAAAGCTCGCCTTCTAATATATAAAAAGATTCATGCTTATTTACGTGAAAATGCATGGAGGTAGACTTGCCCTCGTTGATGAAAAGAATTTTTCCGCAGTAGTTTTCTTTTTCATTATTGGCAAGCCATACCTCGTACCCCCAATCTTTAATTACTTTTTTGCCTTGCATATGTATTAGCTGTAAAACACTTTAGTAGTGTAGCCTTTCAAAAACATATTGTCAAGTAAAAAGTGTAGGGTCATTAAAACGCTTTAATAAGCGTAGGACAACTAAAACACTTTAGTTTTAATCATATAGCCGGTGTAAAACCTTTTTAAAAGGTGGTCGAAATAAAATATGATTTAAACAGGATACTTTTTAGCCACTTCATCTTTAATAAAGTTAAACATTAACTTTAAATATTTATGAAAATAAAGCCGCCTGTAATTCTGAAAAAGCTTATTTTCTTCAGCGGAAAATTCATGTAGCCCCGGTAGTTTAATGCCGTGAACTTCTAATATTTTCTTTTTAACGTAAGCCCTTGCTCCCCAGTGTTTTACGTTACTCGCCGCCACTCCTGCCTTACGGTGAAAAGCGGAGAGTCTAAAATAATAATTTTTCGCCCATTTCCAAGAAGCCGCGCGCTTATCGTCTTGAGAGCCTCTTAATCTTCTTTTTAAATTTAAGTTCCGGCCTTCTTTTTCTCCTAGAAAACAAGCTATTATTGTTGCTACCATAGGATTACCCATGGCATTTTTAATATGAATGTCGCCAGCTTCGGCGAAAAACGTAGAGCTTTTTCCTTTATGATAAACACTTGTAGAAAACTCGCCTTCTTCGTGCTTCGGGTTTTTTATAATCTCGTCGCTCTTAGGCTTTTTCATCCATATTGGAGAAAGCTCTATTAATCCGGCCGCTTCTAAAACTTCCATAGTATAGTCCTTGCCGTCTCCCGTATGGTCAATAAATCTAACCAAGGGATTGCCGTCTTCGTCTATCATTTTAGGAATAAGCTCTAACAAAAAAGACAATATGCCATTTTGAGACATTAATTGTCTCATTTTTTCTTGGTTTTTATCTGATCGAGCTTCCTCCTGTTTATTTTTTAATAACCTATAAAGATTTAATATGTCGTTGCTTTCATCAATCCACCTATGGGACTCCTGTCTAATTGGAGAAGTTTCAAAAGATGTCGGAGGCTTCATTAAATTTAATTTATCGGGATTTTTCATTACGTATAACCATATACTAATAGGATCAAGTAAATCATCCTTGATCAGGCCTTGAGAAGCTATAACTCTTGGAGTAATTTCCTGAGAGATGAACCTCAAGGGGCATGAGTTTTCATAACAATTTTTATAAAAAGAGTCAAGTTGTTCTTCCACAAAAGATTGAGATAATGATGAGGAGTCATCGGTTTCAGGTACTCCTAAGTGCGCGTATTCAAAAATAATAGCGTGATCGGGGTATTTGGTTGGAAGCTCGAGTAGCTCCGCCTTGGTTAGTTTATATTTTTTCCGAGCTGGTATTTTTTCGCCCGTCTCAGGGTCTTTGCTATCTTTAACACCTATTTTTATAAATAAATCTCTTTTTGCTTTAGACTTTTCTGGTTTGTCTAAACATTCGAATTCTTCAGTCCGAAGGTAATCCAGCTCTGCTATTTCGCGTGGGGTAAGCCCTCCGTCAAATATGGTAACGCTACCGTTGCCCATATCTCCGGTTATTAATTTGCCATTCGCTAATCGCTTTAAAAGCTCTACGTCGTCTCTAACCTGCCATTTTTCAGGCGTACGCAAAAACTCCGACTGCTCGAAAAGATTTAAAATAAAATCATTATCGCTTGAAGCCAAATACTCAACGTCCTTGAATATCATGAGGTCTTTAACCTCAATTTTATCCAGCTCCTTTGTAGATTTTAGCTCTAAATGCTGGAAGCTTTGCTTGGGGGGAACAGGCTCTGCAACAGGCTCTGGCTTTGGAGTAGCGTTATTGGTGGTGGGTTTTGGAGGAGCGAGGAATTGATCAAAGTCGAATCCCATATCTAATTGAGTCGGCGGTAGACTCTCGTTTGCCGTGGTTGTATTATGATTGTTCATAATTTAAAACCTCTTATTGAGGTTGCGGCCAATATTATATCCAAACACCTCCAACTTTTTCTAAAAAAAATAAACCACCATATCTTTGGTATAGTTGTAATAAAATACTTTTTCAGTATACTCATAATAAAATACCTAATAAATACGGCGGTTTTTGGGTGTATCCTGTAGGAAAGCTAAAACCTATTAAATAGGTAAGTTCTATAAAACAGGATAATTTTTTTAATGTATAAACTGAGCAAAACCCTTTTTTAAGGTAACAGTTGTAAAATACATTTAAAAATCTAATAATTAAAAAATTTAAAATGTGGGTTATTAGTTACAGGTATGTAGGCATTCGGCCGCTTAACGTCTCCTTTGTAGTCATTGCAACTGTACCTACTCCAAGTTTCTCTGGTATCGTATTTAACTAAAGAATTGCCCTGCTTGTCGCAAACTTTAAAACAAAATATTTTTTTATCGTTAGGCGAATTAACAAAAATATAAGAATATACATTGTATGTGCGGCTCTGCTCTTGTAAAATATCAAGTTTTTCAGCAGTAATCATGTAGCCGTTTTGCTTTAGCTTCTCAAAACTAAATTTAGTGCCCTGCTTTCGATTCCAATAAATGCGGGTCTTTATTTCGCAAATTCCAGCTATTATATTTTCATCTGTATAAATATAAGCATCAAATTTTTCGGCATCGAAAGAAGAGAAATCAAGCTTTACTCCGAAATGGTTCTCAACAAGGGAGGCGGTCTGCCTCTCCTTATTGATAAACTCTTGTCCTTTTGCGGTGTATCTGTCTAAATTTTTCATTTAGAAACACTTTTCTTTTGCATCCGTTCGATAATTTCGAACATTTTAAGACGTGGTATGTCTTTAATTGAAGACCAATCATCTGCTCCGTCAACTTTTTCATTGACCATTTTAGCTTTGATATCAGTGAAGTTGATCTTCTTTTCTTTCATCAGATTCTTTAGGAAAAGATCTGGAGCCGCTGCATTCGTGGTCGGGCTTGGAGTTGATATTTTCACGTTTTTTATTTCTTCTTTAGCTACAATATTGATTCTTAAGAAGTTTCGCACGGCTCGACAAAAAGCTCGGTTTTCGGCAATAGCAGCTAAGTACATCTGGCCAAAGCTCTCAGTATTTTTAACGCCTGCGTCCGCTACTCCTTCAAATAAAACTGATTCTCCATTCTCAGTTTCGTAGTTGCCTATCCAAGATATACTACAAGAAGCGCAAACGTACTCAGGAGAAGCCTCATGAATCTTGTAAGTCACTGAATGATAACCTCTTATGTTAGCTAAATCTTTTAGACCTCCAAGTAGGATGATTAACTCGTTATCTTCTAGCTTTGAAATGTCAGTTTCGTCAGTTCTGTCTCGGTTGGCTACTAAAAATTCTGGTTTAACCATCTTGCGCCAATTAACGGTGCCGTCTAAGTTAAATTCGTAGTTTACGCTTTCATCTTCAAGCAGTCCGTATTCATTGCGCTTGAAAACCGAGGGTGGCTTATTTATAACAGTAGTTCCCATATCGGGTATAAGACTAAATCGTTCGGGGTGAACGGTCAACTATTTTTTTTCAAAGAAGTGAAAATGTTCTTCTTCTTCCCAAAATAAAGGGTCGTCTATGGCTTCTACAATATCGTGTTCCATACTGCGGCTACCTTGTTTGCCTCTAACTAATGCTGCCGAGCAAGGATAAAAGCTGTTGTTATGAATGATAAATTGTTTTGATTTGTAGTAAAGCTTATTCTTATTTTTAAGTTCTTCAAAATCGTCTTTAGATTTTTCTTTTATTTGACTTATCGTTCCATAATCAAAATAAGTTAATTTAAGATCATTATAAGCCTCGTCTTTTGCCCTAGTTCTTAAAATATAATTTATTGATTTAGATTTTATTTTTTTAACAAAATTTAAGTCATGATCATCCGTCAAGTAGTAAACCATTTCCACGATTTTACTATGATATTTTTCAATTATCTTTTCGTCAATAGCTTTATTTGTGATGATTGAACAGGGGGTAGCCTCTAACTGCTTTATTAAGTTGCTTTCGTTAAAATTTAAATCCATGCGAACTATAAGGGAGTTCACTCCTAATTTTGTAACATCCACGAGACTAGACAACGCTGATTCAATGCGAGGCCTATAAAAAGAAGATCCTATTTTTAAAGTTTTATATTCAGGGACAAACGTATGGACTCCTGCGAATTTTAAAATTTTAGAAGCTACATCTTCCGGGCGAATTTTGTCTATAGATTTTGGGTTTTCAGCGGGGTTAAACGAAGGTTTGTCGTCGCTTTCCGGGGCTAAGACCTCTAAATTCTCTTCAGAAGTCCAATAAGGCAAAAACTGCTCTGGGTAGCAATTATTAGGGAATAGAACTACAGACTTCTTATTATGAACTGAAGCAAGGTGACAGGTCTCATTATTAGTGCTAATATGAGCTATGCTATTCTTTATAACGTAAGCTTTTTGGTTAAAGTTGCATTGTCCGGTAGCTAAGTAACAGTCAGTCAGTGGTTTACATTCTTTTTCTCCTAGTTGGATAATTGATATATTTAGTTCTTTTAACTTGTCTTTTATCAAGTCTATTACTATCTGCCAATGACTGTAAGACATCGCTGGCGTTTTTAAACTAGAGGTATCAATAGTGATATATTTATCAACGGCGAGAGGGAAAAATCTTTCATAGACCTCCGCTTTATCTATTTTTAAATTATTTTGTAATGCGTAAGACTCTAAAACGTGCATAAATAATCCTTATCTATTAAATCTTTTGCGTTATGAATATAGTTATTTGCTCTTTGGGTAGTAAGATAGGGCAAGAAGGCGATCTCAAAGAAACCTTTCTGGCTTCCTGCTCCCTCTAAATATAAAGCGTTATCAAACTTGTTATCATAAGGTATTACCTTGTGAATGTATTCGTTGCCATCTAATATATGAAAATATTGAGGCTTGGTCGCTACATATAAATTGTATTTCGGATATTTTTCCTTTATAGATTTAAATAAAGAAGTAGACAATAATACGTCAACTGAAGACTCTGGTATGACGTAAATTATTCTTTTACCATCGTCGTCATCTAAAAAGTCATTTATTTGAACTGGGAAATGCTTATCGTTATGGTCTTTGGCTACTTTTCTGAAATACTGTTCTACCTGTGAGCGGGGAACTTTATTGGATAGTGCATTCATCCAATTTTTATAACCATCGTCATTTACATGATTGTCTAAATTAAGGATATGTTTGTATAGGGCAAGAATCCATTCTGAATCGTTTTCTATATTAGGGACAATTGCGTCGGGGAAATTCTTCTTTTGACTCTCTGACTTTAAGTCTGAAAAATCATAACCAGTAGCATCAGTGGAATCAATAAACTCTTCAAATTTTTTACCAATTACTTCAACTGAAAAATTATCAATAGCCCATTGGCGAGAGACCTTGCCCTGCTCTTCCCTTTCCTCTGGTGACATATTGTAAACCAAATCTATGCTAGAAGCTATGGAAATAGGGCATGTAGAGGCCTTCTTAAACTCCGTCTGATGTTCTCTATATTCTGACCACTCCAACGGCAGGGAGCCAGAGCCTTCCTCACAACTCTCTTCCCCGCAGCTATAATTAGTAACAGCAGTGACTAATTCTGTGAGTTTAGCTTCTTGAATGGGGATTTCTTGCCCTCCGCTTGTAAAAGGGTGGCAATACATATCCATAAAGTTATAAACTTCATTCAACTGCTCTTCTGTCACTCCGAATCCTACGCTGGTCGTGACCTGACAAGATTTATTGCCGCATTTTTTACAGTCTTGGTCTTCCCCTCCGTAGGGTTTGACTTCGTAGCTATTACATTTTTTGCAAATATAAGTAGTTAAAATTTCACTTTTATCTATTCCATATTCAGCGGCCAATTTATGAATATTCCATCCTTCTTTCCAATAAGTATGGAGTAGTAGATAAGTTTTATTTTTAGGATTATTTTCTTTTTTCCACTTAGCATATCCTTCCAGTAGGTTGGGAACAGACTTGCGAAGCTGATTCCTAAAAACGAATCCTATGATAAAAGCCTCTGGGTCAATATTGTTATTTTTACGCAGTTGAGCCCTGTCGTCTTCGTTTAACTTGTAAAAATTAGAAGTATCAATGCACCCATGCATTGTTTTAACATGAGGGTGGCCCATTTCGTTTAGGGCTTTAGTCGCAAAGTTGCTCCAAATCCAATAATTATCTATTTTTGGGGCATTAGTAGCGGCGCTAGGCAAGATGGGTAAGGAGTCTAACGTAGTCCAAATAACTGAGTTTATTTTTTTAAACCAAGGTTTATCTATTGCAAATTCAGTTCCCCAAATATCCTGCACCCCGAAATAAAAATCAGGCTTTTCTTCTTCTATTACTTTATCTATTAGATAGCCGCCATAGCTCGCTACCCTTGCTTGACCGGGGTCTTGACTGATGCGCTGCCTCTCAACTGGGTCGTCAGGAAGGGTTCCCACGGATTTCCATGGAGTCCTTTTCATAGACGGGTCGGAATAGGCTGTCCCGCAGCAATAATGAACTATATCATATTTTTTAGTCTTATATAAATAAGATAAGAGGGCTTTAGCATTTCTGCCAAAGCCCGTCTTAGCTAAACTAGAATCAGTTTGAAATAAAAGCTTCTTCATTACCAAGGAATACCATCATCTTCTTCTGTGGTATTATCTTGGACAGGAGCAGTATTTTCAACTTTTTCCTCAGTTTGAGCAGTTCCCTGTGAGGAATTATTGTACTGATTAGACTCGATGCTGTCAGTAAAATAATTTTTAAGAACCGTTAGGGCGTACTCTTTCAGCATACGTCCTTCAGCAAAATTGAAGCCAATAATGAAAGACTTCTTGACGTTTTCCTGAGAATTACTTTGATTCAAAGAAAAACTATAGCCTACTTGGTTCCCTTCTCGCAGGTAGGGAGAAAACTTAAAAGTAGTATTTCTCTCCTTATTTCCATGGAAGTTTCCATATTCTCCGTTGGTTTCAATTGCATGAACCAACCCAGCAAGTTCAGTCACGCTGAACTTCGAATAAGCCTTTTTTTCAGGCGATGCTCCTTTGAAGGTTCCAGTTTTGGTATCGGAATTCCAAGAGGATTGACGGACAAAGTTAACCCATAGGGCTTTGTCTTTTTTACTGTAAGAAAAAGAGCAGGCGGAGCCTGTGTTTTTCGCGTTAGGTTTATAGAACTGAATCATGTCAGTGGGAAAATTTTACTAGGACTGGGGTACTGAGTCAAGCTTTTTTATTTCACTTAATTTCATGTAAATTTTCTGGTCTTGAACTTTAATTAAGTCAGCAAAGATAGTATCTCCATCTTTTAGGGAGCCTCTAACAATAACAATGCTCTTTTTTTCGGGGAGTTGGCCTCCGTTCATTTCTCGGCATTCCTCAATGTTATCTTTTTGACTATTTGAAAAAATCATAACGGTGCAAGTAGAGGATTCGTCCTTAACTTGTATTTTGAACCAACCGTTACCTTTTTTGCTTTTGCCAGTGCCTAGCACCTCTTCGACCGTGCCGATAAAATTGACTCTAGAGTTAGCTCTCCGTTCAAGGCAGTCCTCTACGCTATCTAAATGAGAATAATCTTGATGAACTTCTTTTAGCTTTCGTCCATGAGTGTATCCTAATAAGGCGTTCTCGTAGTACCAATTAGCAAAATCTTCATTAGCTTTATTCTTATTGTAAATTTCTCTATAAGGCGCGAAATGCTTGCGAATAGTAGCTAACCTTGAGTCTTTAATGATTTGTTTGCCTTTATCATCTTTTAGCTCTTTATTCATCATTCCGACTATTTCCCTTAAATCATATTCTTTAGAAGAACCTACTTCAAAAGCGTATCGTTTTTCTCTGTCGGTTAAAATGTTCCAAAGTTGAGCTTCGGCTACCATGTAACTACGTGGTTTATTAAATGTGCCTTCTAATGCTCCAGCTTGAATCAAAGACGACAAAATTCCTATTCCAATGCCCGCTTCGTTGGCTCCTTGGAAAACTTCAAATTTGTTAGAGTATTGGTCTTTAAAAGATTGTAGAGCCTCGATGGATTTTTCAGCGATTCCTTTAATAGACGTTAACCCAAAACGAATATCATTTCCCTCAATGTTGAACTCCATATCAGACTTCATTAAGTGAGGCGCGAGAAGTTTAATCTTAAACTTAGGAAGCTCTCTAGCGATTTTTGATATTTCAACCATGGGGTCTGGTTCATATCTAGTCATTTGCAGTAATGCTAAAAAGAATTCCTGCGGATATTTAAATTTTAAATAAACAGTAAGAGCGGCCAGTGAGGCGTAGGAAATTGAATGAGACTTGTTAAAAGAATAATTAGCTGAGTCTTCTAGCACTTGCCACAAGATATCTCCTATTTCTTTTTCTAGGTTATTTTCTTTTACTTTATCTTTAATTTTCTTCTTCCACTTCTTGACTTCGTTGACCTTTTTCTTGCCAACGATGCGGCGTAGTATTTCCGCTTCATCTAAAGTAAATCCAATTTTGTGGGCCATCTTCATCATCTGCTCTTGGTACAAACAGACTCCGCCCGTAGTTCCAAGTATGTCATCAAAGAATGGGTGGATGGCCTCATATACATCATTATTAGTATAATTGGCATACTGGTCAACAAAAGCTAATGCGCCCGGCCTTGCTAACGCTAGGACAGCGCTAAGTTCTTCTAAGTTTTTAGGTTTAACTTTGCGGCATACCTCGTAGTTAGCGTTTGCCTCTACTTGGAAAATGCCGTGGCGGTATTTTAAATCGAAAAGTTTTTGATATATAAAAGGGTCATCTAAATCGATGTCTTCAGGAGTAATATCCATCCCTTTTGTCTTTTTGAGTATTTTGCAGCATGAATCAACAACCGAAGCGGTTCTTAATCCTAAAACATCGAGCTTTACATTAAACATGGATGACCAATCCATATCGTAAGAAGAAACGGGCTCTTTACTTGAATCTAATTCGCAAGGGCAGCTATCAACTAAATTACTATGGGACAATAACATAGCTGACGGATGAACTCCTTTATTTTTTACAAGCCCTCTTATTTTTTGCGCTATCTTGTATACTTTAGGGTTATCGTCACACCATTCCTTAAATTTAGGGACTTCATCATAAGCTTCAGTTATATCTTTGACCTGTCCAAAAACTTTAGGTATTAAGGCTGTAACGCCCGTCATCTCCGACTCTTCCTTGCCTCCAGCTACCTTGCCGCATTCTTTCATTACGAGCTTTCCGCTTAAAGTGTTAAGGGTTAGGATCTTGGACGTGTTCCCGCTAAATTCTTTTTTAAGGTAGGATAGCACATCTTGGCGCCGATAATAACAAACGTCAACATCTACATCGCACATTAAAGACCCATCTAAATAGGTAACTCCATCTACTACTTTTTTCTTGGCTCTAGCTTTGGAGACAAACCTCTCAAAAAATAAATCATATTTAACTGGGTCTATTTGCGTTATCCGAAGAAGGTAGAGAACCATACTTCCTGCGGCCGAACCCCTACCTAGGCCTAGCGGGATATTGTTTTCTCGGCAATAAGTTACTACTTTCCAAACTAATAAAATATATTCAGTGAAATCTAATTCTTTTAATATTGAAAGCTCATACCTGACTCTATCTATATATAATTTTTTCTTTCCGGATTTATCTAAGCCTAGTTCAGAAAACCTTATTAAGCAAAGCTCTCTTAAAAAGTCATAAGTACTTATATCTTCTTTTAGCCCGAATTGTTGAATATATTTAGGCTCAATCTCAAATTTAGGAAGTCTAACTCCGTGTAAATCTAAATTTATATTTTTAAAACTGGAAGCGAAGCTATTCGCCTTTTTTCTTTCGTTTTTTCTTGGGCTTCTTTTTGACATTATTCCCCGTCCTCTCTTTTAATATATTTTTTATTTCTTCTATGGAAGCGTAAAAAGTGTTTTCTGAATCTGGCTGTATGCTAAAAAACGCGTCGACCTTGTCTTCTTCACGTCCTTCACGCATTGTAATAACCAGATAATCAAGCTTTTCTTCATCAAACTTCTCTACTAAATCGTATACAAAATCTAAACTAGGCATATCTAAATTATATGCCTTGTTAGATAAATTAAAAATCTATTTGGTATTTCAACTTATTCCAAACTTTAATATTCAACTCTAAATCCACTAAAGCGTCATGAAGCTTTTCATAATTATGTTTAATGTTATTGGATTTCCCTAACGCGCCTAGACTAGTTCTCATGCCTCTTTTTCTTACGTTAAGCATTTTTATTTGGAAATCTAATAGGGAAAATTCATTCTCCTTAAAAGGATATTCGGTGACAATAGATCGGGCTATTGCTAAAGTATCTAAAACTTTATAAGGCAAATGATTATACTTTTTATTGTGTTTCTTATACCAATTCCTAAGTAGATAAATATCAAATCCTAAAACATTATGCCCAACAATATAATCACAATCCTCAACGAGACGATAAACTGTTTCGAAAGCTTCTTCTTCGGGGACACATTTCTGCCTGAATGCCGTTTCAGAATAACCAGTTATACGTTTAGCTTCCTTGCCTATTTTCAAATCGGTGTCCCACTTGAGATATAGATCATGTTTTTCGGAAGCGTTTCCATTTGAATCGGTATAAATCAACGCTGCCTGCCATGGAAGGTTCAATGATTCGTGGAGAGCTAAATTAAAAGTCTCAAAATCTAAAAATAAAAATTTCTTATCTTGAAACCTTATTAAATGACTATCCATTTACAGCCTCCTTGTAGCTTTCGTAGCAAAAGTTATTTGAGCACATCCCGTCAAAGTTAGGTTTTTCTAGCGATGTTCTTTTGTTGATGCATCTATGAGTTAAGTAAGCTGAAAAATCCTCTCTATCTTTATAATAAATGCTTTTAGTTTTAACTACCTCATATTTACCTTCGCAAAACTTGTCTATTGCCTTCCCCATATCTTCGTCGAGCAAAGTGTCGTTATCCTCTTTGAAGAAAAACGGGCTTGCAAAAGAAAAATCAGGAATGCATTGAGAATTATTATATTTATTATTGTAAAGAAAAGAATCGTAAAAGGGAATAGCTAAAAGCAAATCATTGCTCCACATATTTTTTAAAGTTTTAAAATCCATACGTGGCTCATAATAAAACCCATCTTGGGCTGCGCGAGTATAAATCTTAATTAAATCTTGATAGCCTTTAGAGTTCTTAATAAAAATTATGTTTTTGAAAGAATTTTTTCTGCCTTCGTCTGACTTAATGCTAAGGTCAGGGCAAAAAGTTAAACGTAATCCAAATATAAGCTTCTTTTTTAGTTCTTTAGCGTTTGTGTAGGCTTCTAGGAACCCAGCTATACTGTCTTCGACTAAATAAACTTCTTCAAGCCCTGCTTCTTGAGCAATGTCAAAAACTGAATCAGAACTAGAAGGGTCATCTTCTTTAGGTAGGTCTAAGGTTAAGATAGACCTGCCTAAGCTATAATGACTTTTAAATAGCGGTACTATGTCCGACATGGAAGTTATTGTATATTACTTCAGGAAAACAAGTCAAGAATATTTTCGCTAGATGAAGCATGTCTTGGGCATCCTGCGTAATTTTTTATTTCTATTTTTTGTCCAGTTTCCAGTTTATTTTGTAATTCTTCTTTTTTTAAAGATTTGTTAACTTCTTCTCCTTCTTCGTTAGTTATTACAAAATAATCATAACTATCAAGGTAGGGGCATCTCCATTTTCCAATCTTGCAAAGCCAAGAATTCTTTTTAGTATCAGCCGCGTAATTTGTTTTAGCTGTCTCTTCGGTAAAATTATTAATTATTTGAAAAGTGTGAGCCAAATAATACTCTAAACCGCGAAGCTGTTCTTTATTGAATTGTAATTGTTGTAAAGGTTTTCGTGGATGACGTAAAAACTGAAATTCTACAGTGGGCGCATATTCTGGCCATTCTTGTTGAGCCGCCAAAGTATAAACCATCGCTTGAACATTTGAATGGAGTTCTTCACCTCTAAATTTGTACTTGCTACTTTTATAATCTACAATTTTAATTTTTTTACCGCGCTTGTAAACGATTGGTTTATCAATGAAACCCCTTATCTTATACTCGGGGTCTTTATTATCTAATAGAAATTCTAACTCAGGTTTGTCAACCTTTCCGCCCCAGCCGAAAAAGTCACAATTTAAACCTACTACAATCATATCGTCAACTAACTCAGTGTTTTCTTCATTAGTCATGGGCAGATCAAAGCTTTTCTCCATTTGGGTCAAGTGCTTCATTACCATGCGGTGGACCGCCGGACTTTTTTTAATTGATCCTCCTTTAAATATTTTATCAAAATGCTTCTTATGCTTTTTCTTAACTAGCATTTCAAATACTAAGTGGCATACAGTCCCTCTTAAAGCTCCCTCATTTTGCTTTTGAGGGAGTTTTAGATGATAATTGCACCAATAAGACCAAGAGCAGGTCTCTAAAGTTTTAATTCGCGAAGCGGAAAGAATTTTTTCTTTTACGCTTTTATTTGTTTCTGCCATGTTAAAATTTCTGATGTTGCCATGCATCCAAAGTCATTTTTTGGAGGCAAATTTATGGACACTTGATGATCGTCAAAGAAGTTAAGAAGTTGTGATTGTATTTTCTCTGCCGCTTGGTTACCGGCGTCCGAGTTGTTAGAGTCGTTGTTTAAGCAAATATGAATTTTTTTTACTCCTAGAGATATTAAAATTGATTTTATCTTGGGAGAAGCAGTTAAACCAAACAAAACTAAAGTATTTTTTATGCCCGCCTCCCATAAAGCAAGCATGTCTCCTATACTCTCTATTAAAAATACAGAGTCCTTTTCTTTTATATAGTCCTTATTGTATTTAAATGGATAAATCCAGTATTTTTTATCGCCGAGCAGCTTCCATTTCATTTGATGCTTGTCAGTTATATCTCTACCAGCTACTCCGACTAGGTTATCCATTTTGTCAAATATAGGGAAAACGTAACGGTTAGGCATTTTGCCCGAAGTCATTACCCCACATTGAAAATTACTAAGAGTTTTAGAGGATATGCCTCTATTGTTCCAATAGGTGTCATCTTTATTTATGCTATCCAAGTTCTTTTTGTTAAATAACTTCCTATCTCTAATTTTTTCTTTTACTACTTGCTTGCGCTCAAAAGTAAAATTCTTACTAATAAAATCTTTAGCGTCAGATATGTCTTTTAACTTTAGAGTTATTTGAACTAAATCTTCTAGGCTCCCATGCTTGCTTGTCTTAAAATCAAACCATACTCCAGTTTCTTTTTGAATACATAGAACATTGGGGTTATCGGAATCCCTGTAAAGGGGTTTAGTTCTATATTCTTTACCGCAGTCTCGAAGATTGTACCCTATCTCGCTTAAAATGTCTCTTACTTCATCACTCATAAAGCAAAATCGTCGTCTATATTGTCTCCTTGAATATCAAAATTTTGTTCTTCGTGTCTAATTATATCAGCTAAAGAACCTTGTTCTGAAACTTTGAAATTTTGTACCGAGAAGTTTAAAAAGTTATTTATAAATTTTTCACTTGTTACTTCTCTGCCATTTATAGTTTCTCTAACAGTGCGCCTCATTAGGTCTTGATGACCAGCGGCATCGCGGCCTTGGAATCGAGTTTTAAGGGGGATTAATTTATGAGTACCAAACCTGTCTCCATCTAAGGCTATTTCATCAAGAGTCTTGCGGCGAAAGATAGCTACAAAAGTAGCAAACCATTGTAGCCTGTCTGAAAGGGATATAGCGGAACTATCATCTACCAAGCTAGAAGAATTTCTATTATGCATCTCGCCGGATCGGTTCATTTGCATAGCTGTTATTAGTGGGGCTTTTATTTCTTCGGCTACTCTTTTGAGTTTATCTATTTTTTCACCGATTGCTTGATGCTCTGCCCAGTTTTTATCAACTCTCTCTCCTGTTAATTTAACATAGTCGTAAGCTATAACGCATCTATTTCCGCGCCCGACATACTGCATATGCCACCGCCTAATCATGGAACATACTTCATCAACAGTTTTGTTGCGGACATGATAATGGAAGTATTGGTATTTCTTTAAGTTGCCAAACCACTCCCTGACCTTTTCGGTCATCTCTTTATTTTTTCTCCATTTGCCTGTCTCTAAATACCAAAGTGGAACACCAGTATTGGCCGCTCCCATTCTAAATTGAATTTCTTCGGTAGTCATTTCCGTATCTAAAACAAGTACTGGGACATTATTTTTAATAGCTGCTCCTAGGCATAAATCGTTTATAAAAGTAGTTTTGCCTTGAGCTGGACGAGAAACAATCGCATAGACGTTTCCGTCTCTTAATCCTCCATAGAGCCTATTGAATTCATTATAGGTAGTAGACAGGCCGGTATCATCGACAGGATTGTCTCCTCTATCTTCTATTTTTAATTCTAGATCATCGAATACATTTGCAGGGTCGTCCTCAAAGTCAAAGCTGGATATCTTTTCTCCGTATATTGAATCACATTTAGATATTATCTCTCCTAAATCTTCATTCGCGCAACTACGAGTATGGTCTTTTATCCTATCTGCTGTCTCAAAAATTTCACGCCTAATCCTAACTTTAACTAATTCTTTGAAAGCATCTATAGCTGCGGCTTTAGTTATAGGGGTATACGAGATTGATTTTATATAATCATGAATGTCTATATCGTCTTTAGTGGCGATTCCTAAGTTTAAAATTTTAGTAGCAATTAAAACTTGATCTATTTTATCTCCAGCTAAAAATGAATCTCTGACAACGCAAAATATAGTCTTGTGTACATCGTTATAGAAGTCTCCAGCCGAAACAAAAGAGTCGACTTCTGCAACTACGTCAGGGTGGCGTATGAGGCCGGAAAGGCAATGCCTCTCCACCTCTTTAGAAAAGATGGGCATTTATTTATTTGTAAACGCGGTCAACTTTAAAGAAATAATCAAATAGATTGTCAGGAGCTTGAAGTCCGCCGATAGCTGTATATACGGCTAGGCCCTTTTTGGCTCCAGCGTAAATACCTCTGTGCACCGTAGAGTTAGATCCCATCATCCGACTTAACTGCTCAAAACCATGTTCCAAACTGGACTGAGGAATACTATCGAGAGATTGCTTGTCTCCTATGATTACGCAGGCAGCTACGTTGCCTGTCGCTGCATCAACGCCAGCTAGAATATTTTTACGAAGATTATCTCTTACAGCGTAAGAAATCCCTGTTTCAGAAGTATCTTTAATGGGAGTAGCTCCAAACATTATAATCCCCGAAGAAAATATAGTATCTAAATCAGCTTTATCGAAGGTTGTGTAAGCAGACTCCTTCGCAGAAATCTTATTAAATAAATGAAACACGGAACAAATACTATTATTAGCCGTGCCCCAAAACTGATTGACACTTAATTTTGGATAAAGTTGTTTAATTTTTTCGTTATCTAAGATTATAAGCGGCGAAATTACTCCTGCTTTTTGTAAGTCGACAACTTTGCCGACAGTTTTCTTTGAGTTCTCTTGGACTTTTATACCTTCTCCTCTAGTTGGTAGGGCAAGTATGCATCCTACTTTAGCGTCAGTATCTTTTGTCTCTTTGCCGAGAGACTGATTAAGGTCGTGGCATATCTCTAAAACTCGAGCTACTCCTCCTGCGCCAGTGCCGCCTCCTGCTCCCGCGCAAACCAAAACTCTTTCATATCCGGTGCCGAAAGTCTTCTTAAGAAAATCTAAAATATCCTCGTAACGAGTGCGAAACACTTCATCAGCAGCGTCGGGATTTTTTCCTGCTCCGCCATCCCCAATCAAAAGCTTATTCGCTTCGGGCATTTTAATTAGAGATAAATCTTGTTGAGCTGTATTTATAACTCCTACGCGACGATACCCTAGGTTCCAAAAAGACTCGGCTAAGCGGGAGCCTCCTTGGCCAACCCCTACGACGGCGAAATTAAAAGCTGCATCGCTAAACTCATCAGCTACGCCATCTTCAATCGGATCATCATCTGGTAATGGTATGTCGGGTAAATCAATACCTAAATCTTCCACCTCACTATGTACAGTTTCCTGTACAGGCTCTGCCTCATTATTTGGGTGACGTTCTTCATCTGGCGCGACAGGGACTTCGGGCGCTTCTCCAGCTACTAAACTGGGAGGGGGAGTATCCTGCTGCGGATAATAATCATTTATACTGGTATCACTCATCTTCTTCGTATCCTTCTTCGTCTTCTTTAAAAGCTTGATTTAAATTTTGAGTAAAAGTGTCAGAGTTCATGTTTTCCATGGCGTCTGACCAATGACTAACTAAATACTGCAATGACATGGCATTTCTTTCGTCTTCAGCTTTAGAATAGACTTGCGGGTTCCCGTACTCGTCAAAATTAAAAAGCATGAACCCTCCACAAGACCATTCGCTCAACTGGTCTAAAATGCTGTCAGGAATTCTTCTACCTTTAGTTATCATACTATTTATTACACTATTTTATATTGAAACCTCAAATTTCTCCATAATATACTTTTTCGATAAAGATGCTAAATCCTCCTCAAAAATCTCTAAAACTTTAAAGTCATTATTTTCTAGCCAGACTATTTTGTCGTAATCTCTAGTAATTGATCTTAAATAGTTAGCTCTTGAGTTATTATGAAAAAATTTATTAAATGATTCGTGTTGTGCCCCATGGCTTTCAACTGCGATGCGTTTTGTCATGTTAATTAGATCTACTTTCATGCGTGTCCCGTAAACAGGAAATTCTTCATAACATATTTGGCCATACCAAAAAGTTTTAAAAAACTGTTTAACTTCATATTGAAATTTAGATCTACAGTCTGCTTCCCAATTAATTCTATATTTGGTAACGCTTTTATTTACTAATCTGCCTTTTATATCGTAAAGCTTCACTAGTTAATGGTAAGGTTATCTCTAAATTTATTGAAAAGGAATTTAGTTATATCAGGGTTTTTCTCAAGATATTTTACAAAGTTATCTTTGCCTTGATGCTTCTGCTCCATTTCTATTCCCTGCTCTGACAATTCTTTTATTATGGAATCAGCTACAATTATCCATGCTCCTTTTGATTCAAGCATTTCCCATTGAGCCATAAAACCATATACTTCATATTCTACCCAAATGCTTTTGCCACCTACTCTGCCGTATTTGACAGGATAGCGTACTGTTTCACCGGTTCTTTCATTTGCGGTTTTACGAAAAGTAATTTTACACATATGTCCTTCCGGTTTGTCTGCTTTTGCGGGGATTAAATCGCCGCCGAAGCGAGGTTGAAACTCAAGAATCCAATCAGAATAATGCAATAAAGCATTACCACCAGAAGCATTTGTTAGTTTGGGGTCGGTTTTTTCGTATTGGTTAACGCTGACCTTACTCCTTACTTGAGAAATCATAAAACAAATATGACCTTTTGTTGAAAGGCCTAGAGCCATCTTCTTTAAGAAGTTTGAGCTTAAAACCGAGCCGCCAGCGACTTTATCTGACTCTTCAAAAGACCGATCTAAATCTTTTTTAGGAACCATTGCGTCCATTGAATCAATAATAAAGAAATAACGACAATCCGTTGGGTTGTTCATTATCAGTTCGCGCATTAATTGTAGCACGCTCTCAAAAATATTACTTTTATAAACAAACCATTTATCCTCAGAAGTGTTAATCCCGGATCTTTCTATCATCTCCGGAGACAATCTACCTTCTGATTTGATGTAAACTACCATGCTGTTTTCGACAGTATTTTGAAAATTTCTAGCAAATGATAAAGCGCATGAAGTTTTACCTCCTTCTGAAACGCCGGAAGCTCTAAGAATTCCGGGCCTAATACCTCCAGACATTTCAGTATCTAACAATAAACTACCGCTAGAAACGATGTAATGAGGTTCGTTTTCGAAGTTAAAATGCTCATCCTTGTGGGCATCTAGGTAGCTTTTTATTTGATCTTGAGGATTAAATCCTTCAGTTTCCTTCTTCTTTTTTGCCGCCATATTTAATAAAATCTTTAAGGGTTCTTATTTTTCTAGTAATTTTTTTATCTTCGCCGTGCGAAACATCCCCTATATCGTATTGTTTAGGGGGCTTCAAGTCAAGAGAAAACTTAGCGAACTCTATCTCAAGGTATGTTTTGCCCTGATGGCCGATAAACCAAGCCAAGCTGTCCATATCAAATTTAAGCGGTAATGCTTTCCAAAACGCTTTTAATGGATATTTTTTGATAAGATCTTTGGTAAATTTCATCTCCCTCGAGATAAAAACTTTGTTTTTCCAAATCTCTTTTCCTAAAAATTTATTAATTATGAATTGGTTTAAAGTTTGCTTGCGCTTCCTTTTCGCCGCCATGAAGTAATTATGCCGCTCGCGGGGAGAATAATCAATCTTAAAATCTAGTATAGTGTTTCTAAAACGCTTTTAGGCGTAGGACAGATAAAATACTAAAATTAAATCGATCTGATATCATTCTCCACCATGCGGGCGACTAAATCTTTAAAAGAATATTCAGGCTTCCAGCCCAGCTCTTCTCTGATTGGGTTAGAGTCTCCGTACAAAATATCTACTTCACAAGGGCGATAAAAATCTTCGTTTATAACAACGAGCGGATCTTTATCGAGCGAACATACGTATTTCTCCTCTAAATCTTCTCCTACCCATTGCCCTTCGATGCCTGCCGCGTTGAAGGCTACTTCGATAAATTCTTTTATCGTATGAGTCTCATTGCTGGATAAAATATATTCTTTTGGGGTTTCTTGATTCAACATCTTCCAAACTCCATCTACAAAATCTTCAGAGTCAGACCAATCCCGCTTAGAATTGATATTTCCAAGCGGAATCGGATCAAACTCCTTCCCTTGGTCCATCGCCCGAGAAATTCGAGCAACTCCCTTGGTAATTTTTCTAGTAACAAACTCCTCGCCTCTACGAATACCTTCATGGTTGTATAAAATGCCATGAATAGCAAAAAGCCCATAAGATTCCCGATAGACTTTTACTAGGTATCTAGAAGCTACTTTTGAAACGCCATAGGGGCTCCGAGGCTTGGGTGGGTGAGCTTTGTCTTGGGGACTGTAGTCTACGTCTCCCATTTCTTCGGAGCTTCCAGCGCTGTAAAATCTGCACTTAGGCTGATATCTCCTAATAGCCTCAAGGCAGCGAATTGTGCCTACGGCGTTAGTGTCCATTACATGCTCTGGCATATCCCAACTACAACCCACAAAAGAATTGGCTGCAAAATTTATAAAATAATCGGGTTGTATTTCTTGAACTAATTTAGCTATCGAGAAACTGTCTGTTAAATCTCCATATACTAATTGAAATCTTTCGTTATTAACAAAATCCTTACAGTTTTCTAAGTTGATGTTAGAGGAACGGCGAGCCATACCAAAAATTAGATAATCAGTTTTCTCTAAAAGATAGTCCACCATATTAGAACCATCCTGACCCGTAATACCCGTAATTAAAACTCTAGACATTTTCTTTGTACCAATTATAGGTTAAATCAAGACCCTCTTCTAAAGAATATTTATGACTCCAACCTAGTTTATTTATACGCGAATTATCTCCTACTCGCCTTAAGACCCCGTCAGGCTTGTCCGTCTGAAAAGTTATATCTCCTTGATAGCCAACGACTTCCGCAATTTTTTTAGCTAGACTCTCTATAGACCATTCTTCACCAGTGCCTACGTTTAGGTGTGTAGCCCCATCTCCATAAACATCGTCCGCTGTGACATTCTCAATAGCAAAAGCGCAAGCGTCTGCTAAGTCGTCAACATATTGAAATTCTCTTTTAGCTTTGCCGGTTCCCCATACTTCAACAGAAGGGGCGTTATCCAGCTTGGCTTCGTGAAATCTACGAAGAAGGGCTGGTAAAACATGAGAATTTTCTGGATGAAAATTGTCGTTAGGCCCATATTGGTTCGTCGGCATTAAGGAAAAGAAATCGCATCCATATTGACGATAGTAGCTTTGGCACATCTTAATCCCAGCTATTTTGGCTATAGCATAAGGCTCGTTAGTAGGCTCAAGCGGAGAAGTTAACAAGTATTCTTCCTTGATTGGTTGCTCAGCAAATTTAGGATAAATACATATACTGCCTAAGAAAATTAATTTTTTTACGCCATGCTTGAAGCAGCTATTAATTAAATTAGCTTGGATTTGTAAATTTTGATAAATAAAATCAGCAGGATATACATTATTTGCGTGGATACCGCCAACTTTTGCAGCTGCATCAATAACTACATCAGGCTTATTTGCTTCAAAAAACAAATCAGTAGCCATTTGATCCAAAAGATCCAAGCGGTCTCTGCCCACACAAAGAAGAGAAACATCCTCTTTTTCTAATCTTCTCCTGATGGCTGAGCCAACAAGTCCGTTATGTCCTGCTATAAATATTTTCATTTAACCAATCTAGTACTTTAACTGAAGGATTCCAGTCTAAGAGATCTTTCGCTTTTTTATTATCACTCAAACTTTGAAAAGGTTCTAATCTTTTTGGCAGAAAGTCTATCGGGGATTTAAATATGTTTGCTATTTCTTTTACTGTAGTGCTAGCGCCGGTTCCGATATTGATGCATTCCCCGCCTCCCACATCAATACTTTCGGCGGCGGCCAGATTTGCTTTGGCTACGTCTTTAACGTATACAAAATCTCTAGATTGATCCCCGTTTCCATAAATAGTTAAAGGTTTTTTGTTTTTCAGCTTCTCCTTAAAAGACCCTATGACACTGCAATAAGAACCTTTAGTGGGCATCCTTTCTCCAAAAACATTAAAATATCTTAAACTGACCGTCTCAATATCATATATATCCGCATACAGCTTACAATACTGTTCTCCTATAAGCTTTTGTAATCCGTAGGGGCTCATTGGGTTAGGGTCGCTGTCTTCTGAGGTGGGGGTAAAATAAGGATTTCCATATACCGCAGAAGTTGAACTGAATATAAAACGTTTTACCCCTACGTCCCTGCTAAGCGTCAACATGTTAACAATGCCATTGACATTATTGTAGTTATAACACAAAGGGTTCTCTATGGACCTAGGTACTGAAGTTTCCGCCGCTAAGTGAAAAACGTAATCTGCTCCTTGAATTAAATCTAGTATTTTGTTATTATTTTTGCAATCAGCTATATCAATGAAAGACGGACTCTCTCTGTCAAGTATAACTACGTCTCCTTTGTTTTTTAATAATTCAACTAAGTGAGAACCTATAAATCCGCTTCCTCCTGTGACTACATATTTCATTTAAATAAATCTAAAACTTGCTCAAGTCTTTTTTTGTAGGTGTGTTTTTTAGATAACTCATAGCCAGCATCAGCGATCTTTTTTATTTCTTCTGGATTATCTTTTAAATAATTATACTTATTAATAATATCATCCATAGAGTGATAAAAAACACAATTCTCAAAATCTTTAAAGCCTAGTTTTTCGTACTGCTTATTGTAATTGGTCATCAGCATTGTGCCGCACCCTATAGTTTCAAAGCTCCTATAATTTATATCGTTAGCGATGTTGGCGTTGAAATGTATATGGTAACTATTAATGGCTTCTACCATATCATCTCCTATGACAAATATATCCGTATGAAGGTTTATTTCTTTTTGGAGGGCGTCCAATAGGGGTTTTCTATTTACGTAGTTCCCGCAAAATCCAATTAAATGTTTTTTGGGGGAGTCTATTTTTTTCATTAATTCATCGTCAAAAGAATTAGGGACCCATACTTTAAAATCTTCATTACAAAAATCTTCCGTGGCGTGAAACATTAAATCATAATCACCCCGTTCAAATTCTTGAAGATAACCAGTTTCTCCGGCGCAATGAGCGTCAATAACCCATAAAAACTTTTTACATTTCACATGAGAAATATCTGGGACCCAACCCGTATTATAGTTCTCTATATTTATAATTACATCATACAAATTAAAATCTATAGATTCTGTGAAATTAGAGTGGCCCTGTCCCCATACATCCGCTTGGTGACCCAAGAAATGAAGGGATCTCTGAATGCAAAAACATTCGCGGAAATGCCTATTTTCTTCATGGTGACCATTCTCTTGTATTACTAGAAATTTCATGAATACTCTAAAAGCAAATCAATAGCAGTAGAATCAGTAATATCTTTGAGTATTTTAGCGTTAGGAACTACGCAATGTCCTCCTATTTTATTTGGAGGATAAAGTACTGGCCTTACTACATTGCTTTTTCCTAATTTTATATAAGACTCATTATAATCTTTATTCCATTCCGTTACTGCTTCTTCAAAGTCTACATTAAGGCTGTCGCAAATTTTTTTCATTTCTCCATGCCATGCAATGCAGACGCCGTAATATGTTGTAGATAGTAGTTTAGCGATTTCTGAAGTGCGAGAAGATGTCACTCTAGTCTTTATCCCTAAAGACTTAAAATGATTTACTATTTCACTACTGTCAAAATCGGCTCCAATATACTTTTCAAAAGTGAGTATCCCTTCTAATAGCTCAGGATGAATGCCTCGTATGGGGCTATGGGCTACCTTGCTATTCGTTGCTTTTGTGATCTTCTCAGTGGTTGAAGGGGGTACTGTAGAATGTATGACAGTGTAAGTAGGTTTGTATTTTTCTATATAAGAGCAAACGACAGTTAAGAAATTTTCAATGTATGGAATGCATATGTGCAGTAGCTCACATCCCTCCAAGCCGTCATCTTTATCTAGATCTTTGACGTAAGCCTTAACCTTATTGTGATTGTATACTTTATTTAAAGCGTTTCCAACTTCACCGTTGCCTATAATACCTATCTTCATTATAATAACAGATCCTCGCTACTTATATTTTCTTCTCCAATTATAAAATCAATAACATCCTTAAAGGCGGGGAAGTAAGATTCAAAAGGACGCATGAAATTACAAGTAACGTATTGGCCTTTTTTTAATTTATTTAAATCCAATTTCCAATTCGACCTGTCTATCCAGTCTTTAGAGGGGGAGATCCCCCTTTGTATATGTTGGATAAAAGAAGGTTTATTTGCTTTTGTTAATTGAGCTATTAAGCCTTCGTCCGAAAAAAGTTCAGAAGACACGGTTGCTCCTTTTTCATCTGGCAAAGTTTCCCAATAATTAAAAAGCGAATCAAACGGCTTGTCATCAGGATTAAACATTTTTTTAAAAACATTCCCTTCTCCTGTTATAGTGCTGACGGGGAAATTTTCGTAGTGAGGTAAACCCTTGTAAACTTCTTGGCCAACTGCTAGTAGACAACCTTTATTTCTCTGAGCCGTCCTCTCTGCAAAGAATTGCGATTGTAAGGGTATAGTATCTACATCTTCTATAGTACAGACTTCATCAGCCATTTCAGAAGCGTAGATAAACCGAGCCATTTTTGCGATATTTTTGGTTGGTATACCATTTATGGGGCGGAAAAGCTTTACTTCATCGTATAAATTTTTAAGTTTTTCGATAGATTTATCATCATGCCCCCTGTCTGTTACAAAGGCCGCTGCTACTTTAACATCAGGGAAAAATTTTCTCCAAGCGTAAGAGACTATAGGAAAAAAATTTTTAAAATACTCGTCGGAACTTACTATTACTTTGTCAAACATTGCAAAATAGGTTTTTTAATAGATTTAGAATCATCGGGAAAAGTAACTTTTATATTCTCTTCTTTAAATATATTAAAATCTAAATAATTTCGACCACTTGGCCCTGATAAATAATTTGTGGCTTTAAATTTTTTGCAGATGTCTAATAATCTTTCGCTCCGTTTTTTATTTGTAGGGTAGTCCGTTTCAATGGTAGTAGATATATTTAACTTACTGGCAATCAGCTTTATAATTTTATTATTAGTCTCCCATAAACGCTCACTAATTAAGTCGTCAAATTCATCAAGTATGCTTTTATACTGAGGTAACTTTCTTTTTATTGTCTCCCAATCTTCTTTTGGGTTTTTATATTTTTTATCTATGATTGGGTCATTACCCTTTATAACTCCTAAGGTGTACCACTTATCTCCAATATTGAATCTATTTTGAAAATTATTCTTGCGAAATTGGCAATGATTCAAAACTACGAAAATATCAGCTTGCCGAACTTTTTCAAAATAAGGCATCCATGGCATGAAATTGGGTTGATGTATAGCGAGCGTCATTTATTTTATTCTAACCAGTTTTTGAAGCTATTTTTAGTAAATTCTCTGTGGTGGAGGTACCACAAAGACTGAGCTTCGTTAAATTTATTGTATTCCGCACACTTCCACCCATCTTCAAACTTAACTAACTCTATGGCATTATCTTTGCATATATCTTCAGTGTGTTTGTTCCATTTATTAAACGGAGGAATAAAAATTTTAGCTTTGACTAAACTAGCGCTAACTAGAATACTCATTTCTTGAGCGCTTTTATCCAATAAACGATGATCTACATGAACTAATCCGTGAGCAGCAAGTTTAGCTTTAGGGTGCATATTAGTTGGTACGCCACATAGATCTACGTTGTAAAAAACCTTAGGATCACTATAAGCATTTAATATCTTTGGAAATATTCTTTGTTTTGATACTCCGTCTTTTTCAGAAGACATGTCATGGACCATAGGGGAGACGGCGTATATTATTTCGGATCGAGGATATTTTTTTAATATTTGGTCCGTAATATCGTTAGCGAGATCGGTATCTCCATTAATACAAATATCGTCAAATCTAAAAATTTTTTTCATTTTATTAGGTCTCTTAGTTTTTGGTCGTGCCCCTCTTTTTCATTAAAAGATTCACCTACGTATTCTTGGCCTTCGCGAGGAAGGGGAAATGGATTTATTTCAAAATACTCGTCATGAACATGGGATCTATCTTTTGCTAGTGGATATATTTTTTCGCGAAGAAAATTTTGATCCACTTGCCAAAAATCGCCTTTTTGGTAGTCATTTATAAGATCTGCAATTCCATGTAAAATTCCATTCCTGCATCCCCACATACCCCCTAATATTTCCGTAGCGTGATACGGATGATCGCGCATTATGTGGAAATCTTTATCACTATTTAACCATTCATCTACAGCAGCTTTTTCTCTTTTATTTAGCCTGCTATCGGTATCTCGAGATAATACGATATCGCTAAGATGGTCGGCGGCTAGAAACCTCCAAAACATGCCAGTCCAATCTCCTTTTTCGTTCATGTTTATTATTTCAGAATTAGAAAATTCTTGTAGTTCTTCGGATATATCTAAAGGGACACTTTTCCCCAGATAAAATCTACAAACCCATCCGGGGTAGATAGACAAGGCTAGCTCCGCGTTCCTTAAAGCCCCAATTGTGTATTTTTTATCATCTCCCCATAAAGAAAAAGAAATTATTTTACGAGGAGAGATCATTTCGTTTGATAAAAGACTCTCTTATCTCAAGTTCTTCTTTTACTTTTTTATCGTTCGTTTCTGGGTTGGTTGACATGCCGTTAGGGTTTAAATAGTACAAGCCTAAAGGGGTATTAATTTTGCCAAACTTAGCTCCATTTTCTAAAAACCTAAGCCACATGTCAAGGTCTCCTGCTGATTTGTATTTTCTACTAAAGTAGCCGCTTTTATTGTGCAGTGATTTTCTCCAGAGTGGATTATTATGAGGCGCTCCTCTGTGGAGTATGGCTTCTAGTGATGCTTGTTCCGGAGAAGGGTAAACTCCTAAAGCGGTATTATTTGCAAAAGTCTCATTGGGTTTTTCTGTCAATAAAATATCGGCGTATACAACATCTGCTCCTTTATTGTTTTCTAGAGAGTGTAGGTGTATTTCTAGTGACTTTTCATGTTTCCTGTCGTCTACATTAGCGTTAGTTATAAATTCTCCTCGCGACATTTCTATCGCGATGTTCCAGCACTCGTAAATTCCGGGGTCTTCGTCAAGTCTCGCATAGACTATATTAGGATAATCTTTTTGGTATTCCAATATAATATCTTTTTCATTATCGGGAGAGTTAGCGTCTATTATAATAAGCTCACACTTATCTTTAAAAATAGTCTGATTAACTATATCCTCAAGGAAGCCTTTTATATATTCGCCGCCTTTATACAGGGATGTAATTATGGAGATTTTAGGATTCATCTTTTATTAAAGTTCTAAAAAAAACTGAGAAGTCTTCTCTTTTTCTCCTCATATAACTTATAAGTTCTTTTGCGGTTAAGTTGTACCATGGCTCATAGGATGCACCAATTAACTCATTAGTAAAAACTTTTAACCCCATCATTTTCGCCTCTAACACTAACCTGCAAAAAGTTTCAGGGGTGGAAGGATGAAAGGCTAATGAAGAATACATGGATAAAAATTTTAGAAAAGACTTGTAATCGGGGTCTTTTATAGTATCAAAGGGTATATCGTTTTGCCTGCAATATTCTTGAGACTGCTGCGTTCCTTTTTGGGGGTAAGGCGAATCTATTACGGCGCATTTATCCAAAGCTCTCCCATTATTAAGAAGCTCCTCTAATAAATTCAAATGATCTTCTGACCATAGGTTGCCAGAAAAATTTACCGTCTTTAGGGGGCGGTGTAAGTTTCTGTCGTATATATCTTTTTGAAATTTAGTTTGACATACTATTTTGTGCGCGTCCCAATGGAAATTTACATTAATCAAATCCTGAGGAGCAACAATAAAATTAGGATAAACCGCAGGATTCGTATGCCCAACAAATTTATAGTCGTGGCAATAGAGTATATACTTGCAATTTGATTGGATAAAATCTCTAATCTCTTGACTTATTCCAAAAAAATTAGAAATAATAAAAGTAGAATTTACGTGTTCTTCAACAAAGCCTCGATAAAGATACCTACTTTTTATTTTTTTTACATCGTAATTTTTACTTAGCGATTTGTAAATTTCTTCGTCGTTTAAAGCCGCCCCGCCAACGAAGTCATCAATAAAAAAATCACTAATTATTACAACGGAATCACTCAATGGAAAAATGCTTGGATTGTTTTACTCGAGAAGGGTCGTCTTTGTGTTTGGCGCCGTTTCTTTTATCGGAATATTCCTGATAATATTTTTTCTTCACTGGGTCTTCCCCGTGTCTGGCCGCTCTTTTTTCAGAAGCCTCTGCGGATTGATCCCATAAATCCCCAACGGTTCCTTTAGCTTTTTCTCTAAAATCTTTAGCTGAATGGGGATCGATCTTGGTGTCAATAGAGGCATTGGGGATTGTGTATACTCTATCGTACTGAACACCATCTATAATATAAACGTGTTCTTCGTGCACACTTTGAAAAACAGTGACCTGCTCTCCTGTGTCAGGGTGTTCGTAAATGTACTCAGGCATCCATAATCTCCTGTATTTTATCTACTGTGTTTGAGTAAGAAAAATCGTCCTGAAGCTTTAAGCCTTCCGTGTTGACAGGTGAGGACTTATATTTTTCAATAGCTTTTTCGCATCCTTCTATAAAAGCATCCTCATCAAAGGTATGAATACTACCTTGATTAAATGGGGCTCCCCTTTTAAAGAACATGCCGTCGGCGGAATCTTCTTTTCCGTTGGGCTCAACTAAGGTAACATTGTTATCATTAGCCCAATCTCTATATGAGGTAGCGTTTAATATAACTCCATGTTTGCCTAGTGCTACTGATTGGAATTCGGGAAGTCCCCATCCTTCGGCTCCAGACATGCCTATAACGATATTCCCAGAATTTAGAAAATCATTATAAAGGAGATTCTTTTGCATCATGCCTAAGAAATTTATATTAAAATAATTTTTGCCGCCTAATATTTGATTTATTTGAGCTTTGAAATCTTCTTCTTTAATAAAAGGGTTAGCGATAGCGCACTGAAGGACATAGTCCTTGTTGTTACCGTATTTTTTAAGCCAAGTTTGTATTATTTTTTTGTGGTGTTTTCTTTTCTCTAGCTTCCCACATAAGTTAAATACAATTTTTCCTTCTAAATAAGGGCCTTCTTTTACATTAAAGTTATTTTTATCAAATCCAAGCGGAACGTAATGGCAATTTGTTGAGCCGAAGCTCTCAAAAGTTTCTTTAGCATAGTTGGAGCTAAATATAAGATTCTTTTGGTTGGAGGCTATGTTAACCTCAAAAGAAGTAGGGTGGTCTAACTCGTAAAAAGTAAAAAGGGTTTGCTCTTTGGAAAAAGAACTAAGACTGTCTTGATTAAGGTGCCAAAGTTTGAAAATTGGCATATCTCTTTTGTAGTTTTCATAAGAGCGCTTAATACAGTCTTGAATCCAAGAATTAAACTTAGGGTCGGCTTCTTGGGAATTAAGGTCAACTTGACCGATTGTAAATAAAAAGGGTTGCACGCCCCTCTGGTGAAACTCACGCAGAAGGGCTGTGCTAACCTGTCCGAAGCTAACTCCGTTAATAGGGAGATGTAGCGCGAAGTTCATTAAAACAATGCGCCGTCGTTCTGAGGTGTGGCTTCGGTTGCCTTCTCAGTACGATTTTGTCTCTCCTCTTTGGGTTCGCTTAGGTAGATACGAAGATCTGGAGCCTTTTCATTTTTGACGGTTCCGTCTTCGTTGTATTTGGATTTATTCTTGAAGACTACAAGTTGAACCTTTCCAGATTCACCTTTAACTTCAATGTGTCCAGTCATGTATTGAGAGCCGTTGTTGCTCTTCTTTGCCCAAAGAGCGCCTAATTCGCGCTCTTGCCAGTCGTTAGTTTTGTCAGTCGTTGACATAAGAGTCTTTAAAATACGTTTATGGGATTTATTGTCAAGCTATTTTTAAACATTATCTAAAAATTTTTCGCTACCCATTTTTTTCTTAAGAATGGTTATACCTCGGTTATGAAGATTTATCGCTGTTTGAGTGCTAATGTTTAATTTAGAGGCCACGCTGCACCAAGAAGGTTTTTTCTCGGTTTTAGAATAACGCATAGAGAAAATTTTCTTAATTCTTTTATCTTTTAGTTGATTTAGTATATTGTCTACAAACTCTATAAAATTGCCAGATTCGTTTTTGTTAGGATTAGTAGTGCAAGAAGGCTCAACTTGCTCAATGTAATCTAGAATTTCATCTCCTACGGTACTGAGCCTGTCTTTATTTTTTTTATTTAAAGTGTTAAGGCAAAAATATTTGACTTGATTCGCCAGCCAAGTGGAAAATTTAACATTTTTATCGTTATTGAACGTGTTGGCCGCTTTCCAGATAATTAAATTCTTATCGTTAGAAACTTCCCGAATATTGATATTTCTAGATTCAAAAAACTTAGCGTATTTCTTTACAATTTTAAAAAATAAGCCGCCGTGCCTGTTAGCTAACTCCAATAAGCTTTCCTCGCAACTTGTATTTTTTATTCTTTCTACTAAATAATTATCGCTTACAAAAGTCCATTGAATTTTTTCCATAAATTTACTTTTTCCCCGAACTGCTTAAAAGTGCAAACGTTATCTCTTTCAAAATCAATGACATAGCGATGATGCCTCTTAAACAAACGTGGTAAAATTATAGAATATTCAACGAAGTCTTCAAAATCTTTTTCAAAAAAAATATTTGTATCAATAAAAGGCGTATCGAAATAGTTGTCGGATTCAACAAAAACCTCAATTAAATAAGCGAAATAGCTATCTCGTTCTTGAAATGAAAAAATATCGGAAGCAAATTTTGAAATTTTAATTTGATAATCAAAAAAGCCATTTAAGTTGTTAAAATTTAATTTTATCTCGTTGCTCTTCAGAGCCCCAGCTCTCAGCCTAGCCTTCCTACCTAAAAAAACAGCAATTGGCTGGCAGGTTTCGCTATCAAGAGAGCTACTCATAAAGATTATTTACCCATCTAATCAAATTTTTACAATTATAAATTTGTTTTTCTTTATTTTCTTCATGCGGCCAATTTAAAACAAAATCAGCTTTATCTATTAAATTAGGATTATTTCTGGCCTCTGCGGCATTCGCCGGTTGTAAGAAAATTCTTTTTCCATTTATTTCTTCATATTTAGCGACATGAATTAAAACTCCATTTATTTCGTTTTTAACCCAATAAACTTCATCTTTTTCATATTCATCAAATCTAACGTCAGTTATAATATTTACTTTTTCGGGCGCCAATTCATTAGTAATTTTATCTATCCAGTGTCTACCTTTAGATAATTTTCTTTTTATTTCTCCATGAGATACTAAAAAGGGTCTAATTATATTCTTTTCATCTCTGGTACAATTAGACGAATCAATATTGTATAAATTTAAACTAGGTTCCCGTAGTTCTTCTTTTAAATTTTTAGCAATAGAGAGCTCCCTGTACGGAAGCCCTACTCTTTGCAATAATTTAATTAATATAGAAGAAACAGTGTTTTTACCGGAACCAGCAACTCCACTTAATCCAATATTTTTATATTTATATTTCATTTAGAAAAGAAAGATTATGCTATGGCGGATACTTTTTTCAAGGAAAAATTAAAAAGACAATGCCCCCGCATAACGGGGGCATTGCTTTAGCTTTGACAGAACTTTTTCTGAGGGGTTCCAAATTATTTTATGTCGCAGACCAAACGACTAAAGCGTAACCAGTAAAATAAGTAATAATGTGTATAAGTTTTAAAATACTTTTCAGTATAAGCTATTTAAAACACATTTAAATTTTATTTTACAATAGAGTACCATTTTAATGGCGGCAGGAACCGTGCTAATAACCTGCGCTTACCTCTACCATGCACATCACACCGGGCAGGGTGTTGGAATTTAACCAACGGTTTTTTTGACCTAGTTACATTAGGCTTGTCATGCTGCCAAAGAGCGGAACTGACAAAATCCGCACCCGCGATGGGGCTCCCGGCAGAAAACTTTAGGATTTCTCCCTAAAGACAAAACGGGTTTGGACCGTTTTTTTGTAATGACGCATAGAGTTTCTAAAACATTTTTTTAAATGTAGAACCCTTAAAATACGCCAAAACTGAAAAGGGTTTTAAGCGCTCCGGGGATCAGTGTCAAACTTTTTTTTAGTCGAACTTGACTTTTGAGACGTAAGCTATTAATCAACAGTTTTTTAGACATGGAAATAAATTATTCAAAACTGAATCCAAGCGCAAAAGCTCCATTCCAAGCTAATCCTTCTGATGCTGGTTATGATCTTTTCTCAACTGAATACGTAACCATTGAGCCTTTTCAGAGAAAATTAATCTCAACAGGGATAAATATTGAAATTCCTGATGGTTTTTATGGAAGAGTCGCCCCAAGAAGCGGTTTAGCGTGTAAAAAAGGTATAGACGTAATGGCTGGAGTAATTGATTCCGGTTATCGCGGCGAAATAAAAGTTTTATTGATAAATTTAAATTTCGAAGGATATAATCTTAAACCTAATGCTTTTGAAGCTATGTTTGGTTCACAGAATAAAATCACAATTAATCCCGGCGACAGGATAGCACAGCTCATTATTGAAAAATGCTACCAAGTCGAATGGAATGAGATGAAAACACTAGAAAATTCTAAAAGAGGTCAGGGCGGTTTCGGCAGCTCTGGGGAATAATCATGGAAAAATCAAATAAGGAAGTCCTTTCCTACAACACTAAGATGCTAGGCTCTGAAGTCCACGTTATCAAAAACGGAGGGTGGAAAGGAAAAGTAGAAAGAGTCATAGATAATGAATATTTCGAAATATCAAAATTAGAAAATCCACTAGAGAGTGAAGTAGTGTCCATGTATGACATTCGCTCGCTTTCTTACGGATCGTTCTGACCCACCTGTCGCTAGTCCCACATTAAAAAAACGCTTATTTCCTAAGAAATAGGCCCATGAGTCATGTTGGCACATTGCCTGCTAAAGTAAAAGCATGTTAATGCCAACTGCATTTAGTAGGGGCTTGCTGGATTTTGCAACGCCGTTATTTGAAGAAATTGAACGTAACCATAATTCGTATTTCACGGAAGAGGATGGTAAATATATTTTTGAGGTAGAAATGCCCGGCTTTGCGAAAGAAGATGTTAAAGTTAACGTCGACACGTCAGGGCACCTCAACTTACAAGGAAAAACCACTCGAAGAGGGAAAGAGGTTAAGTTCGGCCAAACTTACCATATTCCAGAAAAGGCTGATGCTGCTACAGCGGATGCAAGCCTGAAAAATGGCGTATTTAGGTTGATATTGAAAAAGAAAAATAAGCACAAACCTAAACAAATACAAATAAAGTAGCAATTAGCCGGGCTTTGCCCGGCTTTTTTTGTGTAATTACTAGTATGCCGCTAAGTCGTTCAAGTTCAATAATTTACAAAACGAATTTGACAAACCCCCTTCTCACAAATAAAATTTTCTTTAAATGGTTAACGACGTCATGCTAACTCAAAAAGATCACGATAACGTCTGCCAATTGTTGCAGCAATTGATAGAATTTTCTCAACACGAGGATAGACTAAATAATCTATCAGACCCTATGAAATATCCCGGTGAAGGATTCATCACTAATAAACTTAAACTAATAAAGGAAGTTCTAGAAAATGGGTCTGAATAAAAAATTAGAAGATTTGTTAAAAGAAAAAAAGTCCCTTACTGCGGACATAGAAATATGTTGCAACAGTATATCCTTTTGGGAAAAGAGAGCGCAAAAAATATTTAACAAAATGGACGCTTTTGAGGAGGATAGTCTTTTTGAAAGTGATGAAAACAATACAAAAAAGTATAAAAAATTAATGAAGGAATCTAATAAGCTTATGGCTAGGATAAATTTTGAAAACGATCAATTAGATATACTTGAAGGCAAAATTTTAGATCTTGAAGAAAAAATAATCAAAGCAATAGCGGCCTATGCCCAAAAGCAAAAAAAATAAAAAATATTATTTGATAGAGTCTGAAAAAAGAAAATGGTCTTATGGAGCTTTTCCTCATACCGACGATGGCCTTGAACAAGCTAAAAAGTATTTAAAGAAGCTGCAAAGAAAAGTTGACGAAGAGTTAAAAATTATTGAAAAATAACTTGACTTGCGACCCCGGTTAAATAAAATTAATCACACACCCTATTAGGGGTGTATTTTTTTCTACTGACATGGAAATAAAAGTAAAGAAGAGAAACGGAAAACTAGAAGAATTTGACGTAGAGAAGATAAACAAATGCGTTTATCGAGCCTGCGCTGGCATTGATGGCAACAACGTATCCGCAAGCGAGGTAATACTTGATGCGCAGTTACAACTTTACGATAAGATCACTACTAAAGAAATTGATGAAGCTTTAATTTTGTCAGCGCGAGCAAAGATAGAAAAAGAACCTAACTACAGTAACGTAGCTTCCGCTTTAGCCGTAAACGCGCTTTATAAAGAAGTCTTTCGAGAAAGCGTTGACTCGGATACTTTTGATCTGCAATACAAAAAATCTTTTGTCCAAGGAGTTAAAAAGCTGGTAAAGAATGAAATTTTAAATGAAAAGCTTCTTAGTTACGATCTTAAAAAATTGTCAGAAGCTCTAGTACCTGACAGGGATCGCAAGTTTAAGTACCTCGGGCTACAAATTTTAATTGATAGATACTTTATTCGTAGCAATAATAAAATCATTGAGTCTCCGCAGGCTTTCTGGATGAGAATTGCTATGGGGCTGGCTTTAAATGAAAAAAATAAAGAAGAACGAGCAATTGAGTTTTACAACCTGTTTAGCAACCTGCTTTACACTCCATCCACTCCCACATTATTTAATAGCGGAACTACTCACTCTCAATTAAGCTCATGTTACTTAAACACATTCGATGATAGTATCGACGGAATCTTCGAAGGGGTCTGGCAAGAAGCTCGTAAGAGTAAATACGCTGGAGGTCTTGGCTTTGATGTTACTAATTTTAGGTCTTCTGGCGCTTTTATCAAAGGCACAAACGGGATTTCTGGAGGAATTGTCCCATGGCTCAAAATCTTCAACGATACACTTGTCGCGGTAAACCAAGGGGGCAAAAGACCCGGCGCTGGGTGCGCTTATCTAGAACCTTGGCACCTTGACTTTGAGGACTTTTTAAATCTTCGCCGAAACACTGGCGATGAAAGATTGCGGTGTCACGATATGAACACTGCGTCTTGGATTCCTGACCTTTTTATGAAGAAGGTTCAAGAAGATGGAGATTGGTACATGTTTTGCCCTTCTGATTGCAGAGAATTGCACGAAGCTCACAGTGAAGATTTTGAAGAGTCTTATAATTACTACTGCCAAAAAGCAGAAGAAGGAGAACTCAAGAATTTTCGCAAAGTAAAAGCTAAGGAGCTTTGGAAGAAAATGTTAAAAGTTCTATTTGAAACCTCCCACCCTTGGGTGACTTTCAAAGACCCTTCTAATATTCGTTATAGCAACCAGCACCAAGGAACTGTTCATTCCAGCAATCTTTGTACTGAGATTTTACTACATACAAAACCTTCTGAATATAAAGATGGCGAAAAAATCAAAGTTGGAGAAACCGCTGTTTGTAACTTAGGAAGCGTTAACTTAAAAAATCATTTAGTAAAAGACGAAGCGGGTAAATACTCTTTAAACAAAGAGCTACTAGCTAACACTATTAAAACAGCTATTCGCCTTTTAGATAACGTAATTGATCTTAATTTTTATCCAACTAAGGAAGCGAAAAATGCTAATATGCAGCATCGCCCTATTGGCCTAGGAATGATGGCAACGCATGACGTACTACAATTAGTTGATATACAGTACGACTCGGACAAGGCGGTAAAATATATTGACGAGCTTACAGAGTTCTTTTCTTATCACGCCATTCTTTCATCTAGTAAGTTAGCGCAGGAAAGAGGAAGTTATAAAACCTACGCCGGTTCCTTATGGGATAAAGGTAAGCTGCCGATCGATACCTATAACGACCTACTAGATTTTAGAAAAAAATCTTCAAAGACCCCTCGGGGGGGTAAAATTGATTGGTCAGAAGTAAGGGAAAGTATCTCGAAATATGGAATCAGAAATAGTAACACTATGGCAATTGCTCCTACTGCCACTATTGGTTATATCAACGGCGTGGAGCAGAGCATCGAGCCGAACTTCTCAGTCCTCTTCGTCTACGAAAACAAAAGCGGAAACTTCTACATCACGAACGAACAATTCGTCAACGACATGAAAAAAGAGGGCATTTGGAGTCCTCAATTTGCTGAAGCTGTTAAAGAAGTAGATGGAGACGTAACCCTTCTTGATATTCCAGAAAAATATAAAGAAAAATATAAAACTGCTTTTGATCGCGATATGTTCAAATTAATCGAATGCAATGCGGCTAGGCAGAAATGGATTGATCAAGGCGTTTCATTTAATCTTTATAACAAAGGCACCAGCCTAAAATATTTAAATGATATTTATATGGCCGCTTGGGAAGCTGGACTAAAAACAACTTATTATTTACGTAATCGCGGTGCATCCAAGGTAGAGAAGTCTACAAAAAAAGAATATACCAAGGAAGAGCAGATAGCCTGTTCCATTGCCAATCCCGAATCCTGCGAAGCCTGCCAATAATGGATTATTCTAAAGTAAATATTTTTTATCCCGTTATAGGCTATACGGGAATGGTTCATTCTGACTACATGATGAGTACGATAAACCTCATGTCAGTGTGTCGGCAAAAAAATATAAAAATTGGCCTAAGATCTATATGGTTTGAGAGCTTAATTAGTAGAGCGCGGAACGCCTCGGTTGCTTTCATGCTCAACAAAGATTATACACATTTATTTTTTGTTGATACTGATACTCAATTTGACCCGCATGACGTTTTGAAGCTTTTGGACGCGGATGAAGACGTAACTGTCGGAGTCTATCCTAAAAAATATTTTAACGGTAAAAAAATAGAGCTGATGGCCTCAACAGGAAAATTACCTGAATACTGGAGGCATCTTGCAACTGATTTTTCCACTGAAATTGACTTTGAAGAATTTAAGAAAGCAAAGTCTCAGGATAAAATAGAAGCAAAATATGCAGCCACCGGATTCATGTTGATAAAACGTGAGTGTATAGAAAAAATAATTGCTGCCAAGCCAGAAATAAAATACACTAACGACATTGATGGCTATATGGATGCCGGTGATAATTTTTACGATATCTTTAGGTGCGAGGTAAATCCTGAGACAAAGAAGTACGAAAGTGAAGATTATGGTTTTTGCAAGCTTTGGAAGTCTCTTGGCGGGAAAATAAATGTAATTACTGACATAAATCTCGGGCACCGAGGATTTAATACTTATTTAGGAAACTTAAAAGCTCAATCTCAATATTATACTAAATGAACGACTCAAAAACTGGAAATATACTAGGGAAAGACGTAGCCGGGGTTAATTGTATTTTACCCCACAAACACAAAACCGCGTGGGATTTATTCTTAAAAGGCTGCGCTAATAATTGGATGCCAACGGAAATTTCCATGGCTGATGATATTAAACAATGGAAAAATGGAGAAATAACAGATGATGAAAAACTTTTGGTTAAACGTTCGCTTGGCTTTTTTGCTGGTAGTGAATCTCTCGTTGGTAACAACCTTTTGCTTAGCGGCTTTAGGTATATTACTGATGCTGAGTGTCGCCAGTATATTTTACGACAAGCGTTTGAGGAGAGCCTTCATAATCTTACTATCGTTTATGTTTGCGATTCTTTGGATCTTAAAATAGACGAAGTATATCAAGCTTATTTAAATATTCCATCTATCAAGGCTAAAGATGACTTCCTAATGAGTATTACTACTGACCTAAGTAGGCCAGACTTCAACCCTCATACTCAAGAAGGCAAAAAAGAGATTTTAAGAAATTTCATCACTTACTGGATTGTTTGTGAAGGCATCTTTTTCTTTAGTGGATTCGCAATGCTACTAGCCCTTGGCCGTCAAAATAAAATGCAGGGCATCGCTGACCAAATTAAATATACCCTCCGCGACGAAAGCTCTCATATTCAGTTTGGTACTTATGTTATTAATCAGATTATAGAGCAGAACCCTAAAATCTGGACCAAATCATTCCAGCAAGAAATAACTGAGCACATACAAAAAGCTGTAGAGCTAGAAATAGCTTACGCTAAAGATGTATTGCCTAGAGGTATTCTCGGCCTTAATGCTGAAATGTTTGTAGACTATATGCACTACATTGGTAACCGTAGATTAGAAGGTGTTGGCCTTGAATACAGGTTTGAATCAGACAAAAATCCATTCCCGTGGTTAGGAGAAGTAGTTGATGTTCAAGCTATGGGTAACTTTTTTGAGCGTCGAGTAAGAGAATATCAACAATCCGGTTCCCTCGAGGATGATTTTTAATGTAACATCCTATATACAACAATGTCACGATTCAAATTCGCCTCCGAGTCTTTTATGTTGGGCCAAATTTCATGTGAAATCATAGCTCTCTCTCAGCATCTAAATGAAAATGATGGTCAAAAACTTAATGGCGAATTAGTAGAGCTTGACAAAATAATAAATAGAGTTAACAGGGTCAAAGAAATAATGCTTAGAAAGGATAAACAAAATGCCTAGTATATCTGAATTCGAAAGAAATAAACCGATAAAAACTCATAAATCTATTATTGAGGCTAAAGAAAAATACGAAAAGTTAGTGAAATCCACTGTGGTAATGGAAGATACTGACGCGGTACGCGTTGAAATGGCAAATTCTATCCTCAAAGATCTCAAAGAAATTTATAAAAATTTCGTAGCTGGATTATAATATTTATATGAATAATCATATCAAGATTATGTTGGAATCCCAAAGGAGATGCGCCTCCGCCATTCAAGATGCAGCGAATGACGCTAGAACAGCGGCCGATGCTTCGGCTCAAGAAGCTAAAGATTTTGAAGAAATGGCTCAAGAAGCAGCAAATAGAGCTGTTGAGGCTAACGAAAGAGTCAAGAAACTTGAGGCTAAATTAACTGCTTCTACAGTAGAATAATTTTATTTTCTATTTTTTCAATTAAGTCTTCTTGATTTTCAAACCTTATAAATTTAGTAATTATTGTTGACCTTTGGCTCCGTACTTTAATATCAAGACCTAACCCGCTCTCTTCCAATGGGATAACTATATCAGAAACAAAATCAAACATGCCCCTTTTTCGCATAAATTCCCAATATATATCTTTCATATCTGACTCGCACTCAAGAAGAACGCTCATTCCACAGTCTAACTTAGCGCAAGAAAGGACATACCTAAACGGAAGAGATTCCGTAGGAGGCTCGCATAAAGGAGCATGAACCAGTAAGTTCATATAAAATATTACACTTATGACGCAGAGAAATCTAGTAAATGACATCCCGATTACAAAAGATGGATTTGCTCATGTAAGCTGTATCGTCGAAATCCCGAAGGGGACTAACACTAAATACGAATATAATGAAAATTATGATATTTTTGAATTAGAGAGGTGTTTAGTCTCGTCCTTACAATACCCGATTAACTACGGGTTCATAACTCAAACGTTCGCCTTGGACAAAGATCCGTTAGATGTTTTAATATTTAATCACGACCCTATAGACAGGGGAAGTTTGGTTAGATGTAGGGTTTTGGGGGTTCTGGACTTTGTAGATGATGATGAAATAGATTACAAAGTTATAGCTGTGCCTCATTGGTCTCCAAAAAGCCGTTACCCAAGATTAAACTCAATAGAGCCCGAGCACCTTAAAATATTTAAGCAATTTTTTCGGATTTACAAAATAGACAGGGCCAGCTCCGTTAAAGTAGGCGAATGGAAAAACGGCAAGAAAGCCACGACGGTAGTTTTGGACGCTCACAACAGATGGCAAGAAAGGCAAAAAAATGGGAATGTTTGATGATATAATTGTACCGAAGTCTTATTTGAAAGGCTTGTTAACAAAAGAGCAGGAGAAGTTAGTTAAAAGTAATAACTATCAAACTAAAAGCCTTGAAAACTTCTTGGGCCAATACAAAATTTACAGGCAAAAACTCTTTGTAAAAGAGAATAAAGAGTGGATTAAAGATACCCGCACTGGAAAAATTAATTTTTACACATCTTTTTACGACAAAGATGAAAACATGTGGTGGTCTGAGTATGAATTTACCTTTAACTCCGGAGTCTTAGATAGAAAAAAATTAATAAAGTTTGAAATGGAGGAGACTGTTAAAGAAGCAAAAGAGCGAGAAAAAAACTGGGAGGCGGCTAACGCTAAAAGGAAATTATTTCAACGAACTTTTAGATATAAATTCTTTTCTAAGCTCACTAGATTCTTAAGAAAGCTTTTAAGCTGGTCAGAACAAAAGACCTATATAAACTACATCTCGATGCCAGCAGAAAAAAGAGAAAAAGAGAAACTTAGCTTCTGGAAGCATTCATGAGTATACCTCAAAAAGGGTATAAGGAACTAAAAGAAGATTGCCCTCCTGTCCCCGGTAATACTTGCCCCCACATAGATGAAGCCCAAAAATACTTAGAAGGCCTAAGGGATCAAAATGAAGCACTCAGAGACATTGGCAAATACTGGAGAGCCACAGCTATTAACCTGCTTCAAGAATGTTGCGACTTAAATAAGTGTATAAAAGAGTTAGAGGATGAATAAAAAAGGTTTTAGTCTAGTTGAGCTATTGGTTGTTATTGCAATCATAGCCATTCTAGCTGCCCTACTCCTCCCGGCCCTCTCTAAAAGCAAGCAAAGCGCTTCTAAAGCGTTATGTATTTCCAATCAAAAACAATTAAATTACGCGATGAGTCAACTCGCTCTTGATTCAGATGACAAAATAGCTTACGCGTCTGCTTGGCACAATGAGCCTACTGCACCTAGAGCTTGGGTAGCTGACAGTATGTCTGGCGGCAGCAGATGGAGCAAATGGGCGCAGACAGAAAGGTCTTTAATATGGTCTCCTTTATTTAAGTACGCTGGTAAAGGGATATATAGATGCCCCGAAGACAAGTCCATGGTCAGTTGGAATGGGGAAAGATGGGGAATGGCGGAATCAGTTAATACTAATAAAACCACTACTGTACAAAGAGCTAGATCATACAGCATGAACATATTTGTGGGCGGATGGTCTGGCTGGCCTTTTTTAAGTGACACTCAGTATAAAGTCCATCACAAATACTCTGATATACGCGACCCAAGTAACTTATTTTCTTTTATTGAGATGCCTGCTGAATCAATTAACGCCGGAAACTTCCGAGTTGCGCCCGTACTCACAGGTAAAGATTCTATTTTTTCTATGGATTGGCCGGGAGTATATCACGTTAACGGATCAGTGATATCATTCACAGATGGTCATGCTGAATTTAGAAGGTGGCTAGAAGAAGATACTAAAGTGATTCCTCAATCCGTGCAGAATCCTACCACTAGAAAAGATATAGTTGTTAGTCCAAATAATAGAGATTTAAAATGGCTGCAAGACAAGGCGGTAGTCTCAGACCCCAATGACCATAGTTGGTATGGCTTTATGGGAGGGATAGGTAGATACGATTGGAATCTTAGAGAGATGGACGGGCCGCTTGGCAAAACTAAAATTTACGCTGCTTGGGGATGGTATTGGGATGATGAGTGGGAATGAACCAAAGCTTCACATTGCTAGAGCTTCTATTAACAATAACTGTTATAGCTCTACTTTGCGGCTTATCCATACAAAATTATGCTAACGCAAAGAGACAAGCTCAGATAGCCGCATGCCAAATACATAAAAAACAAGTAGACATGTTAAAAAATATGCCCGAGTATAATGTAACCAAACTAGAGCCAGAAGATATAAAAACGCTGGTTAAAGTTTATGACCGATGTTACGAATGCCACGCATCAGCAAGTGTCCCATTTTATTACGTACAATGAAAATATTATTATTTATCCTACTCGCTCCAGCGCTCTACGCGCAGACAACCCGGTACGACCAAATAGTCGAGAGAAACGCTTTTTCTCTACTAGACAAACCTCCAGCTAAAGTTGAACTGCCGAAGCTTCTGGAGAAGCCTCCTGTTAAATTAAATCTTACTGGCATTATAACAAAAAGAGGAGTCACTAATGTTTATATGTTTTCCAAAGACATTCCCAAAAGATTTCTGACTCTTTCTACCAAAAGGAGAACGGATAGTGGAGTAACGCTACTGAGCGTGGAGAGAGGGTTAGTAGAGGTAGACAACAACGGAGTGGCAGAGCTTCTTTCCTTTGATACTCATAAACTGCCATCAACTGTCACATTGCCAGCACTTAACGCTAAACCTACGGTGGTAAAAAACAGTTCCAAAGACGATAAAAATAAAAATAAAGAGAAAAAAATAATTCCCACAACACCTAAACCTTCCGTAGTTAAAGTACCTTCACGTCGCCCCAAAATAGACCCGAGAGTTATCCAAAAAGGCCTTGAGTATATAGACAGGATAGACGATAAAGAAAAAAGGGAATATATCCTACAAAGACTAGAAAGGCTTCAAAGCGGCCAAGATTCTTTAGATAGGAAAATTGATACTAATGAAAGGCGACGTCAATATGATGAACGCCGCCGAGACAAATGAATATCCCCAAGCATAATTTGATAGAATTTGTTAACCTAGTTAATGAATGCTGCGCGGTTATGGATCATGATTACGTAAGTGAGTGGATGAACAAGCCTAATCCAGATTTAAATATGGATACTCCAATGGACATATTTAACCAAGAAGGCCCGGAGCGGGTTTACCGGCTTTTATACTTTATTGATATCGGAGAAGCAGATCTTTAAGAGTAAGATTTAGGAATACTACTTACAATTAAAACACTCCCATCGGGGAATTTAGTCTTAGTGATTAGCCACACGACTCCATTTCTAGTTTCTTCTACTGTATAGTTAACCGTACGATCACTTTCTGGCTGAGGTTCTTCTAAGCCAGAAGGTACTACTTGGTTATCTATTGCCTCTGCGGCAATGAGGTATTCAAAAGTGTTGAGGGAGCTCCCACCAGAAATATAAGACCCTGTCCTTTCCCCACTTATTGTATAGCCTGTATTACAAGCTACGATAGGAATACTTGGGCCATTAAGGACTATTTGATTATCACCCAAGAACTGTCTTTCCACCTCGGGAATGGTCATTTCCAACACCGTAGAGACTCCAGTAAAAGAACACGGGGTCAGCTGGTTGCTTTGCACATTAATAAAGTCTATGCTATTAATAAAATTTAAACCTGAACCACTCAAAAGAACCTTAGTTCCTGCAGCTCCCCTTATCGGAGAGAATCCGGAGACAAAAGGTTGCTCCCCTGTAAGTGCGGCAGAGCTTGCAGAGCTCACTATCTGTTTCCCTATAATATTGGATTGCTCGTTTAATCCTGTGAGTTGAGGAGATGGGAAATTATACATATGATAAAACCTCGAGCTATTCCCTCCCGGCAAAACCCCTAAAATTTGACTGACATAAGATCGAGTTTCTTCTTGGGGAGACTCGGTCCACCAAGGATTTATAACAAAAAAGTTTCCTGAAGCGACGGTATTAGTTCCTACTGGTATTTTTAAGCGCGAGTAAAAAGTATCGGCCACTCCCCCTATCTCAGCCAATCCAGTCTCGTACGAGTCTACCTCAAAACCCTTGATTGCTTCACCGCTAGAAAAGCTGACTCCTTCAGGAAGAGTTCCTGCGGTAATCTGACCAGAAAAACCCACCATAGGAACCCCTGATGGTGACCCTAAGGAATTATCCACCTCTGAAACTAATTGCGGGTCAAATACATTTATACCAGTCAAATTAAGAAATGATCCTGTAGCTGTTTGACGATTATCATCTATCCCTGAAATGCCAGTCACAACCCCCACTGGAAAAAAGTAGTCATTATTTTCTAACAACACGTTATTCGATCTTCCAGTTACCTGTAAATTTCCATAAATAATCCCAGTGGGAACTTGAACTGTTAAAGTGTCCATTCCATCCGAAAGCCCACTAGCAATAGGAGACACTCCTGTAGCGCCTCCTGTAGCCAATGGGAATAAAACATCCATACCGGAAATATTATAGCCAGAAACAGTAAGATTCTCCGAGGGGAGCAGATAGTTGTCGAAACCACTCACGGATACCATACTTATCCCAGTTTCGCTGATTTCACTACTTTCCGTTTCTCTTCCTAAAAAGTCTAGTATCTTAAAGTTTCCACTCGCGGGGTTAACAGGAGGAACATTTGTAGAAATAGTTGAGTACTGTTGGTTTGAAAAATTAGAAACAGTAAACGCATCAGACTCTCCAGAGAATCTAATACCAGTCACTAAGTTCAGTCTTTCCCCAGAGATGGTTAGTATATCATTAACTTTAAATACTTGAGTATAGTCTATAACTTCCGGCGCCGCTATACCTGTATAAAACCCACTTATCGCAGGTTTACTTGGTGAGATTTGCAATATGCCAGTGCTAACAGCCTGCCCTCCACTCGTGTTTATAGAAATAGTATCACTCTGGCTATTGTTTGGAATTATAAAGTTAAATCCTGTGGTAGAAGTTTGGTTAAATAACCCTACATTTAACTCACCTAAATTTAATCCGCTCTCCACAATATTCTCAAAATAACCCGAAACAGTTACGGTGTCTCCAAACTCTCCACTCAAAGGGTTAAAACCGCTTATTGTGGGAACTTTTAATGGGGAGACTATCGGTGCGCTAGTCAAGGCGCTTAAGCCTCTTCGATTTCTGGTTCTGATTTTATAATTAGGAACCCCAGTAAAAAAAGAATTAGGATAGGTGAACTCTACCGTATCGTGAGTAGTGGAATTATATCCGCTAGTATCTAGATTTTGAAAGTATTCATAACTTCCCATTGTAGAGCCGCCGGTCCAAAGCTCTACTGTAGTACCGGAATATAATCTATTTCCGGATACTAAACCCGAAGAACCCGGACTGACTATGCCCGATGGATCTACGGTAGCTATAACTGGGGTACCCAAAGAGAAAAATCCTGAAACGCCAGTCACGGAACCAAATGAACCAGACAGCACTACATCATAATATTCACCCTTAGTACCTAAAGAGGCGGCGTTGCCTATCTCAAAAGAAGCTTCAAAACCCGGAATCACTTCCGCAATAGTTCCAGCGTCATAAGTGCCTATTCCAACATTAGCATTAGCACTAGGTAAAAAATTTACACCTGTAATCGAATATAAATCATTACCTTTTATAGAAACTACGTCACCAACTATACCAGAAGATGGGGTGATGCTTGAGATCTTAGGTAGCCCAATAGAAGGCGTAAAAAAGGTCGTTGACGGATAAGCCTCGGGAAAGTTATCTGAAAATAAATTTACAACTCCTGAAGATATAGTAGGTAAAATTCCAGCACCAAGGTTGCCTCCAGAAGCAGTAATTGGAATGCCAGTAGGAATCATACCAGACATCAAGTTATGGCTAATTAATTTAAACTCACCAGTTTCTCCCATCACTGTTCCTAGATACAAATCTCCAGTAGGATAAAGTATCCCGCTGACAAAATTTTCTCCAGAGATAAACATTAACTGCCCCGTACTCCCCGCAGGATGACTAGTGCTTATTCCTACATTAGAATTTTGAATTCCAGTTACTCGAGCTAAAGGAGAAACCGCAAAAGAATCAGATAGAGAAACTTCCTGCCCGCTTTGAATCATTAAACTCACTCCACTTCTGATATTCCCAGAAGGGATTGTAGTAGTTATTGTATTAAGGGATAGAGTGGCAGCTTCAATTAAATTGTCATTATTTCCAAATTTTACCCCGCTTACTCCACTAAAAGAAAACCCCGTGATAGAAAACTCTTCACCTGAGCATAGCTGCGCCGAGCTAATCCCCGAAACCTCAGGAATCGGTATGAATTCATCTACACTTTTGCCGCTGGCTATTGTTTGGTCATTGTTTAAGCCAGTTCTTAAAGAAGAAAAAATAGTGACCCCAGTATAATCAGCATCCTTAGGCACTACGGCCTCTATTGTTGCTGAATCTACCTCTTGAAACTCCGCTTCTACATCCCCAAATTTAACATTAGTTATTTGGCTAAAATTTTCACCTGTTATATTTATAACGTCGCCCGCTTTACCACTTAAAGTGTGCAGCTTGCCGACTTCCACTTGATCATTTGAAGTAAGGATTATATTTCCCGTCCCTAGTGAAAAAACGCCATGGGAAGTAGAGGCTGTAATTTCACTAGTATATGCGTCAATAGGAACAGTTCCGGAGAGACCTGTTGTGTCAATATACTGAAGATCCGTAACAAACTCGGGGCCGAACTTAACGTTATTGATAAAGTTGAGGTTGTCGCCTGTTATTGAAAATTTAGTATTTGGATTAAAGTCTGGCATTTGTTATCCTTGAAACGAAGTGCTCCCTATCCCCACGTTGCCTCCGCCTTCGTTAAATATCGCTTGAGGAGATACGATTTTTATCTGACTGTCATTTTGTATTATATTTATACTCTGCCTTATATAAGCTCCAGCGCTTGAAGCTAAATCCCGTGACTGCATAACTCCTGAACATGAAAAAGTATCTAATACTGCATCACCATCATACCCCCTCAACTTAACCTCTATTTTTGCGTTAGAACCTTCAACGGGCAGATTACCCGTGGGGTTATCTACTTCAAAATTCATGCTAGTAGTCTTTTTTCCAAAACTTATACTACTCGGCTTAGTCTCATTCATGAGATATACAGGCGAAACTTCTGAGCTGTAGTTATAAGACCCTTCTATAAAATTGTTTATTTCATCTACATCAAATTCTGATTCAATACTTAACCTCGAAGAATTTAACACTGTGGCAGGAGAAGCTTGCTCTTCGGTGGAAACAAATTCTCCTTGCAGGTCGTCAAAAAATACAATACTTACTGCCGCGGCTGTTGGAGAGTTAGGTGAGAAATTAACAGCGTAAGAGGTTAAATACCCGCTATCAAAATTCAATCCTCCAAAATTACCTGAAATTGTTTGGCTCTCACCTAATGGAATCTCTCCTTGGCCTGTTATGAAAGTTTTAAAATAATCATTCCCTGTAAGAAAATAATTAAAAGTCAGGTTTCCGCCTATCCCATTTGAGGCCGTGTAAGAGTTACTGTTCCTGTCCCCTATTACGTAATTAGCGCTTAACGAAGTATTTAAAGCCAAGGAAGCATTGGAAGCTAGTATCTCTGTTCCGTTAAGTTTAAGAGTTGCGTTGTTAGCGGAGTATAGCACATTAATAAGCTGCTGTTAAAGTTTTCTGGCTTCGGATTATATCGTCCAAACCCACAGAAGCGGATGTAGACACTTGCACTCCGCTTATCATCTCAACATGCATTGAGCCTTCAGTATTATCCACTCCTTTTAACGTAAGCATGTAGTTAGTGGCGTCTCCAGTATAAGATAATCCTGAATTAAATATATCTTCAGCAACATTAATAGACTCAGAAGCATTCGTGTAAAGGGTCAATGTTGGGAATTCCTGTCCTATCTTATAGATAGGATTATGACTAAAAGAAATAGAATAGTCAGCGGAATAAACCGTGCCATCTTGATCACCTCCCGCAGAACCCGGCGCTTTAATTTCAGTTTTTAAAGTGTCAAGAGGAGTGTTGACACCGTGAGCCACTCCTGTAGCCACTGCAGTCCCTCCGGGGTTGGACAATACAGGAGCGCTTCCGCTAATACGGCCGCTTATTGGTAAGTCGTTTGTATCGTTGAAGCCCCCAAACAAAGTAAAAGAGGCGCTAGAAGTAGAAACAGAATTACTAGCTGTATTAAACGCATAAGAATTCAAGAAGCCCATCCCGCTCATGCCAGCGCATTTTATTAGGACCCCTGAACCAGTAGAGCCTACTGAATGTTTCAGTCCACTAGCTAAATAGTTAATTAAATTTCCTCTATGCCCGTAATTTACCCCAGTTATAGTGGTTAGAAAATTAAAGGATATGTCCCCAGCCCGCGGCCCCGCAGGCACATGTCCCAAGCTCCCTTTGTTTCCTATTACGTAGAGGGGCTGCAGGGAATTATTAAAGTTTATACTGCAGTCTGAAGCCAAGAGAGTCTCGCTCTGTCCTGCAACTGTGACTTCTACCGCCGCCTTATCATAAAATACCTGTGCCATATCCTTTAGTAGTTAGTTATTACACCTTTTTCACCTTAAAATGAAAGATCTTAAATTAAAATTGACTCCTGCATTACCTTGATCGCTAGCTTGGAATGATTCTGAAGTTAAAAGCATATCATTGAAAGAATACCTTAATAATTCTATATTAGAATTATTTTTTTTCAAAGTTATCGTAGTGTCACGAAAAACTGTCTGCTCTGGAACAAATCTCATATTTTTGATCTCGTAGTCATCTACATCTAATACAAAATTGACATTTACCTCCACTGGCGTCCCTGCGATTACTCCCGTTGGAACATCCAGTCCCATTGCATAAAGAGGCACTCTGGGAGTAGCTATTTCCACGCTAAAAGAAAGCATCCTATTAGTATTGAATTCGTCTAAATTCACCTCCATAGAGTTGTAGCTAGCGATATTTACCTGACTAGGATAGCTATCAGTTGGAACAGGGCCTAGCGATCCCGTACCAAATTCCCCAAAAATAGTTGAACTAGTTGAGATAGATGGTATTTCCCCTATTCCACATGAAGCAGAGTAGGTTTCCATGTAAGCTTCGGTGAAAATCATGTTTTTGCTTCCGTAGCCAACTACGCCGCTAAAAGCAGCCGCTCCTGTAAAATTTTGCAACACTTCTGATGATGTAACCGGAGCTGAGGGTGATAAAGTGTGAGTCAATAAGGTATTTAACTGTAGATTCGCTGTCTGAGGCCCTTGAGGGGCGTATTCTATCCGATTTATCCCTAAATTTGACAACGGAGAAGCCGCTACTGAATCGTAACCGAGCTGAGCCGAGGTTATCCCCTGTATCCCAGTTCCGTTGATCGTGACGTTTTCCGCGTTTCTCCTAATTCTTCCTAACATTGCCTTATCTTTATTTTACACTCTTTTTTGTGTGTAATATAATAAATAAAGGATTAAGGGAAAATGGCATTTGATAATAGCATTTATAATGTAGAAAGCTGGTACGCTACCAAAACCTATGCGAAGAACGATGTAGTAGCTCGAATAACATACGCCGGACTAGCAATCTCCAGTAACAAAGTGCCAAAAACTATTAAATATTACTATAATTTAACAGGAAACAACACGGGAACCCTTCCTGAAAATGACTCTACCAACTGGGGAGGATATACCACAGTCAACGGTCAAGAAATCCCTTACTTCTTATGGAAGCCCTCCTATAACATCTCTACGCGTCACAATCCAAGTGTTAATGTTGTTAAATATGGCAATGGTTACGAACAGAGAAATCAAGATGGTCTTTTCGCTGGATTGATAGCCATGGAGTTAACCTTTGAAAAAAGAACCGAAGCTGAAGCTAGGGCAATTCTCCATTTCTTAAAAGCACGAAGAGCTGTCCAGAGTTTTTGTATTCAAAATCTTCCAAATTTATATGCGGATAACACGGCTGGAGGCTTCAAGAAAAGATTCGTGTGTCCCACTTTTAATAGCAATTTTGCTTTTTACAACAATTATTCTGTGACAGCTACGTTCAATCAAGAAAACAATTAAGATGGGAACGCCAACTAAAACCCAAGCTGAATCATCAATAAAATCTCTAGTATTTGAACTGGGGAACCTTACGCCGTCAGCTATGGTTACGCTGTTTGAGATAGACCTTTCTAAAATTTTAGAATCTAAGTCTATTCCCAACCTCACTGCAGACTCTGAAGCCGTAGGATTCAAAGGTAATGTCGACAATGTTTTGAGATTCCACAACAATATAAAAGTTTTTAACTCTAAAATAATTTGGAACGGCAACGATTATTATCCAGTTCCTATCCAAGCTCAAGGATTTGAAAACTCAAGCAGGGGAACTTTACCTACTCCAACCTTAAGTATCTCCAGCCAGTCCGAAGAAAATGTCACTTTAATTTCCTTACTCAAACATGAGATATTAAAAATAGGAGATATTATTGGGGCCAAGGTTACCCGCAGAAGAACTTTCGCAAAATATCTTGACTGGGCTAACTTTCAATTCCAGACAGAGATAAGCGGCAGACCTTTCTCCCCCCAAATACAAGAGCTTCCTGACGGATATGAACCTGACCCTAATGCAGAACTGCCTAAAGATGTTTATTTTATAGAAAGGAAAACAGGAGAGAATAAAAGCTCTATACAGTACCAGCTCTCATCCGTATTAGATCTTGAAGGAACGATGCTTCCTCGCAGAACTATAATATCCGATAGGTGCAGTTTTGCTTATCGCGGTCCCGGCTGCTGGTATCAACATATTGACAAAGGTACAGAAAATAAAGACGGAGTCCAAAACGTACCAATTTTACAGAAAGCGGAACTCTCTACTTTCCAAATTAGTTTGCCTGACGCTGCGCCTCCTGTTGCAACTGATAAAGATGAACTTATCACAAGCATAACTGGAAAAGCTGAAAGATTCGCTGGGCAAGGTAGAGGCCAGTGGAAAGCTAGTGACAGTTACAAAAAAAATGAATTTATATATATTATCAAAGATAAGATAAAATATTATTTTGTAGCTAAGCAAGATATAGCTCAAGAAACTAACGAAAAAAATCCTCCGCCCAACACTACGTACTGGATCGCAGACGAATGTTCTAAAAGTCTCCAAGGCTGCAAATTAAGATGGGGAACTAACGGATCTGCCCAAATAGGAACCGGAGGGTGCCCTATTGGAAACATGGCTATAGCGGAAGTCGGTAACCAAGGCTTGCCTTACGGAGGATTTCCAGCCGCCAGAAAAGTAGGAGGAGGTCGAGGATGATATCACAACAGATAAAACAAAAAATTAAAAACCACGCTCAGTCAGTGGCCCCAAAAGAATGCTGCGGGTTTGTTTTTGAAAAAGATATTTTTGAATGTAAAAATTACTCAGAAAATCCTAATCATCATTTTTCTATTTCTCCGCGGGAATATTTAAAAGCTTCTAACTTAGGAGACTTTAAAGCTGTCTATCACTCCCATCCCCAAGGAGAAGCTAAATTTTCTCCTTATGATATTCATGTAAGCCAGAACATGAATTTAAATTTTATATTATATCACAACTCAACAGACGAGTTTCTTTTTTTTGACCCTACTAATGAATAAAGTAAAAATAAAACTTCATGGAGCCCTTGCTAAAGACGCCGGACGTTCAGAATGGAACCTTCGCGTAAAAAACGTAAGAGAAGCTATTAGTGGCGTTCAATGCCATTGGAAAAAATTTTACAGCTCTTTAGTAGAAAACAACAAAAAACACATTGGGTACAGGGTGTTAATTAACGGAGAAGAATGTTTAGTCGAAGACGGAAAAGACCCTAACAGCCGGGAAGGCATGAGATCCTCTCAACTATCACTAGATGAAATTTCAAATTTAAAATCTATAGACATAATTCCTGTTATTGAAGGATCTGATTTTATGGATATCTTCACAATATTTTTAGCAGTAGTGTTGATAGCTGTAGGTTTGCCTCCAGCTTTGGGAGCAGCAGGTTTCACGAGCGTTTACGGAGCAATGGTAATCGCTGGTGTAGGATTGCTTGTTGCAGGCGTAGCTAATTTACTTACGCCCGATCCAGAATTTGATGACTTTCGAGAGATAGAGGGAGGAGGCCGTCCCCCTTATACTTTCTCTGGGCCTTTAAATGTAGTTAAAGAGGGAGGGCCTATCTTTGTAGGATACGGGCGACTCCTAGTTGGAAGCCAAGTAATTCAAACTACAATGGACTTCTTTAATGCTGAACTCGGTATTCCTAAAAACACGAATACTCGCCGACCACCAACTATCACATGGGGCTCAACATCTCTTGGAATTAATGATGGAGTCACTCAAGGTAGCATGGAGACTATTGTTACTCGACGCATTGATAGCTTAGGAGTACCTCGCGAAGAAAATTAATATAATATTATGGGAGACAGAAAACCAAGATCACCAGTAACCGATGTAGCAGGAGTACAACTCCAAGGAAGCGGTAACGTTCTTTATACCGTGGACACTGATGCTGAAGTGGCCGATTTATTATGTGAAGGGGAAATAGAGGGCTTGGTCTCTGGATCATGGAGCTTCGAGGGTAAAAACAGAAACGCAGGCTTGGACGAAGGGCAGACGGGTTATGCAGTCGCAGAATTTTCTCATTATAGTGCTACAGGTATTCAAATGGCTGCGGGCAGCGCAGCTTACAATCAAGAACTCGGTTTTTTACGTTCTGTGTACTGGAACGACACACCTGTTGTGGATCAAAATGGGTATTATAATTTCTCCAATATAAATATCGAGTATACGAAAGGACTGCCTGAAGGCAGTCTTGCAGTGAGTGACCTTAATAGTAAGTTACCAGCAGCAGAAACTATGGATCTTAGCGTAGAGAGGTCAATAGGCGAAAGGCTGTACGGAGTTTCAACTCAGGGAGGATCGGCTTACAGTGCCACATCCACTAGAGACCTTGCTAATGATGAGGCTGTAGATGTAGTAGCGAAGACTTATACAATCATAAACAAGCACTGCACTAAAGCTCAAGTAAGAGTTAAAGTATCGCAGCTTTTTGAGCAGATAGCGACAGAAGCATCGAAACAAATGAATAACTACAAGAGGGGCTATAGTAAACACCCTGACAATGTAGGTTATGGAGACATAAAAGCACGAACAATAGAATATAATATTTATTATCAGCCTATATTTGATATGTTTTCTGATATTGTTGACGGAGATTCAGCACAGCCTAGAACTTGGACATTGGCTGCTCAAGAAAATATTAAAGGTCATATAAACCAATCCTACGTAAGATCTACCACTATTTCATTTGATCAGGATTACATAGGGCGCCCCGGTTTTTCAGGATGGCGAATAAAAATTATCCGCCTTACTCCGGAGTCTCTTACTAGTTATTTAAAAAGTATTTCCCATGTCGATTCCCTAGTTGAAATTTATGGAACTAAATTGCGCTACCCTTATAGCGCCATGGTTTATTCTAGATTTAGCGCTGAATTTTTTGGCCAAGTTCCTCAACGCTCTTACGACACTAAACTAACGAAGGTAAAGATCCCGAATAATTACGACCCCATAAAGAAAACTTACGGACATAGCGCGGCAATTGAAATATTACCCGCAGGATGGCCAAACTGTAAAATTAACGCAAAACTCAGAGCTGGCCAAAAAGTTTATTTTCAAAGCGGCGGCATAATGCGAGTTGGGCAAGACGCCAACCCTAACCCTTCCACAACGATCTCCGCTTCTTTAGGTGGATCTTCTTGGGTAAGGGGAGGCACTAATGGAGCACTATACGATAACCACCAGTACCCAGTAGCTTTCGAAGAAGGGGCTACTACTGAAGGGTTTTCAAGCGGTACTGATGATGATCATTTTTGGAATGGTGGATTCAAGCAGATAGACACTTGGCCCGATGGAGTTGCCGCTCCCTATCCAGACCCCGTTTTAATCGAAAAAGAATGGACAGATAATCCAGCATGGTGTTTCTACGACTTGGTCACTAATCCTCGTTACGGCTTAGGAGACTTTATCGAAGATATTCAAATAGATAAATGGTCACTCTATGAAATAGCACAGTATTGTGATGTCTTAGTTCCGGATGGATACGGGTCTTTAGAACCTCGGTTCACAATGAACCATATAATTGTTTCTCGAGAGGAAGCCTATAAAGTTCTTAATGAAATGGTTTCTGTGTTCAGGGGAATGTTATATTACTCTAACGGATTGATTCACGCCGTTCAAGATGCGTACAAATTACCATTATATCAATTTAACAACTCTAATGTAGTAGATGGAGACTTCAATTATTCTTCCTCTGCTAAAAAAGCTCGCCATACTGTAGCGTTGGTACGGTATATAGATAAATACTCTCTTTACACCCCCGGAGTAGAATACGTTGAAGACCAAGAAGGGATAAAGCGTTACGGTCTTCGTCAAATAGAAACCACCGCTTTAGGGTGCACAAGCCGAGGTCAGGCCCGTAGATTTGGAGATTGGATATTAACTAGCGAGGCCCAAGAAACTGAAAGCATATCTTTTTCCGTGGGCCAAGACGGAGCTTACATTAAACCCGGGGATATAGTTCAGGTTTACGATCAATTCCGAACCCCTCAACATTTTGCCGGAAGAACAAATGTGGTAAATGGCCTAGGAGCGGCTCCATCATACATAAACTATGCCAATAGCACTCCTCCGCCAAATCAAGATGGATCGGTTACTGGAAACTCTATTATTATAGATAACGCGGTTCATTTTGACGCCAACAGCACTTACAAATTTTCCTTGCTGACTCCTACGTATACTTATGAAAACGTTTCCGATATGGACTCAAATGGAGTAAGCGAAATACGACGCTCCAATCTTCAAACCTTATATTTTTTAGGCCACCACACAGAAACAGTAAGTGGATATTATAATTCTAATTATGAAGAAGGGGGCAGTGGAATTGCTACTAAAATTTATTTCCACACCGGCTTATTACTCGGAGACGGCACCACCGCAATCGGCACAGGCAACCAATTAGATTTTGACAATTATGTAATCACTGGATACACCAATAACTATGTTCAAGGCCCCGAAGCCTCATTAACGGAGTCTTACTCAGGCGGTTGCTTCTCCGGAGCTAATTTAGTGTGGAGTATTGAAAATAATGACCCAGCAAATTCGGAATTTATTAGCGGCAGTTTTAGCGAGTATAGAGTCATCAACATCTCAGAAGACAGCGACAAAGGCACCTATAGTATTCAGGGGTTAGAATATTCCACAGGTAAATATGAAGAAGTAGAAAACCGGTTATCTTTTGACAACCCTTTGATCCAAGATAGCCCTCAGTGGCCTTATCTCAAAAATGCAGACAACACTAAAAGCGTAGCCAACAATGTTTCCATAATAGGATCTCACCCTACTCTGCAAAATTATGTCGGGCCTAATATCAATAACTGGGAAGACGCCAAGGAAGAGCTTTCAAAAGAGTATTCTACCGTAGAAATACGAATTCCTCAAGCGGCTTTAAAATTGGCTCAAGGAGACGCTCAGACTGACGGCAAAATTCCCTTTAATATTGATCAAGACGAATCTAGCACGGCTATAGATTCTATGACTTACGCTATCGCTATTTATCCTATTAAAGATATTAGTTTGCCGGGGTTTGGTGATGCCACTTTAACAGTAAGTAAATTTGCCAACGAAACCACAATTCTCCACCCTTTAAGCAATACTACGACTGCGGACAATTATTATGGGAAATACACCCCTTACATAGTTACGAGACTAGATGGAGACCCTAATAAATTTGTTGACCAAGGGACAGACGCTGCGGGAAACACTATACCGGGAGGCGCGGCCTTACATCCTGAAGCCAACGCCACCAATACTTACAATAGCACTTCACCACGTATTTTCTTTGCGGAAAGAGCCCTCCTCGAAGATACTAATTACTGGGTAGCAGTTATCGCCTTTAGTAATAATACTAGATCTGCAAATGCTATAGTTGGACTCATACCCTCCTCTGCTTTCAACACAGCGAGTAGTGCGGTTTATGACCATAGGCTACCACCTAATATGTCACCTTCTCAAATAAGAGGTGTTGAAATACATAGCATAACCTCGGAAGATTTTGCTGGAGCGGGCGCTGAACAACAAAATGAGCTCAATGAACTGACATCTAATCAGCCGACATTTAGTTGGACAGTTGGGGCAGATTTAAGATTTCATGATGATTACGATAGGATAATCCAATACCCTAATTCTTTCGACTATAGAATCACTATAAGAAGATTCGATGAAAATGCTGCTGCAAAAAATTCTATATCTAATGATATTTTTGTTGAAATAACAGGGCTAAATCTTAGCACTCAAGAGCCAGCCTTTACGTTCCTTAATGACTACAATAACCCTAACACAATAGAAAATTTACAGTACAACCCCGACGTTATTCGATATGATGATGCAGGTAACAGTGGAAATCTCGCAAATGGATTAGTAGCTGCTGAAAAAACAAAATGGTACAGAGAAGATACTAGTGGAGTTATTTTTCAAAATAATTCAAATGGATTTCCTTTGAGGAAGTTCGATATAGTTGTAGAGGCTCACGATGGAGAAGGAATAACCAGCGCAGGTAACAATGTTTGGCAAAACACAATCGGATTAGATAAATCAGAGTCTTTCTCCCGAGGAGCGGGACAAGGTTTTGCAGGAGAGGGAGAAGGGTACGATAACTACCCGGGCTTCTTGCCAGTTCCTAGCGGGATAGTATTTGCTCAAGGGTGGACTAGTGACAATATAGATGGCGCTGAAATGAACACGTCGCTAGATGATTACCATTTCCTTACTCCAACGGGCGGTTATGTAAGAAATTATCCTTATACTGCGTCTGCAGCAGCTTACACAGATGGGACATTAAAAATTTCCATAGAGCCTTCTATTGATTCTGCGGGTAATCGGATACTTTCCGAAACGGCCTTGACTGACATCTTTAATGATATTCAGGGTATAGTTTATTATTACAGCACGGGGAATAACACCGTGACTGATGTCATAGATAATGGCCAAGTAATGTTTGAACCTCTTAACAAGGCCCCTTATTTCAACTTGGATAAAACAGCTATATCTGATTCCAGTAAGTATGGCTACCTTGGGTCAGTCTCTTATAATAAATCAGCAGGAGCTGGCGGAGGAACTTCATACTGGAACCCTCCCGTCGCTAAACCGGCGGGGTGGGGAAATAAAAATCCAGACAAGACAAACATGAAGACCATGAGATGGTATCATGATTTTGGAGGGACTATTCCTAATTTATCTGACATCACTATTGGCAAATTCCCTTCTCTGGGCAGCTCTTTAGTAGACAATATTTATTTAACTATTGGATTCTACGACAGCTTATCAGCTTTACAACATTTTGATGGCAACGGTATCCCCAAAACCGTAACCATCAACCACACTGATACAAGCATTTATAAAGAATCTGCTGTAAATGCAGCTGATAGTAGCCAATCAGGTTTCCCCGCCGAAACAGGCCCGCAAGAAGTCCCCACGATACTTCTAGATTCTTCTATTAATTTTTCAACAATTCCTACGGATTTGTGGAAAGATGTGAAGGCAAACGGAAAAAGACAAATTCTTAAATTTGATCCGCAAAACATGCTTCAAGAAGAAGGTACTCCTGTATTTCTTAAAGAACGAAGTCTTATAACAGATGGGCAAAGTGCACTAGCTTATCGCGCTTGGTTTGATGTTACCTTGGACCCCGGAGAAGCCTACCCCAAAATGCAGGGTGGATCTAGATTGTATATGGATTTTGGCTTGGATAAAGAAGATCCCACCGAGGCGTTATACCGAGGACCTTACCGCCAAAAACCACATAATAATGATATAGTTGAATACCCAAATAAAAACAAACTAAAAGGCTTCTCTAAAATCGCCTTTGAGGTGACAGAAAGCTACAGGCAGCACGTAGCAGCAGGCTATCTTTCTCTTTATTTTGAGCAGGAGTATGACCCCACTTCTTACACCGTTGATGTAGAATTTAAACAGGCAAACTTAGCCACAACAACAGTTGTAGATCCCGGAGCAACAGAATCCAAAACGGTTAAAATAACAGATAGTTTTATACATAACCAATCAGCAGAAGAAGCGGATAACTTTAACCCTAATAAAAGAGATTTAATTGCTAATGACTACCCACTAGAAAATTGCGCGTTAGTTGAGAAATCTAGAAAGTATATTAAATTTTACCTTTCTCCATTTTACATAGGAGGAATAACTTCTGCATTTTTGATGAACGAACTTTTATCAGGTGAATATGAGTACGTAGTGGAAATGAGATTGGACACTAGGCGAGATATTCATACCGCTTTTGGTGAGAGCTATCCGCTTCCTACTGACTCTAAAGCTGAATATGACGGAGGTTATTGGGCAGCAAATGGTAAATTCATCGAGGGAGTGCACAAGAAAGGGCTTAGGGAGTTGCCTTTTGTTAGATTAGTAAAGCCGATCAATGACTATTATGAATTTAAACTTTATAATCCGCAGGCGTATCAACCCGGAGATGGCACTTTTATGTGGTTTAATGAATCATGGAGTCTAGATGCCCCAGCGCAAGGGGCTCCTAATCAAGAGTTTATAGCACTAACCTACTTCCGAAAAAAGAACACTGCAGCTTCCGCTAATATATCAAATGTATTAGCTTATGCCCGTATCACTAACTATATAGTTGAATTCCCGGGAGGATTTAATAAGGTAGGAGATAAATATGCGGTGACACGAAACACTACTCCTAGGATTTTATTGCCTAAACCTACGATAACTAACAATGGTGACGCTACGGAGTTACAAACTCAAGTCGGCGATTACTTAGAGTTTAACGTCGGCAAAAACTTTTCTAATATAAATGATAATGCTGACGCTTTTCTTGGAAATATAATCCA